>Ga0169931_10012896_pt1 | contig 11511 bp, 10 predicted proteins | sample Kivu_15m_20L_FD_129675 | JGI IMG/M metagenome (GOLD analysis project Ga0169931, IMG submission 129675) | Freshwater microbial communities from Lake Kivu, Western Province, Rwanda to study Microbial Dark Matter (Phase II) - Kivu_15m_20L... | ecosystem: Environmental > Aquatic > Freshwater > Lake... | reverse complement strand
GCCCTTGAATGAATTCTTCAACAAGAATCTGATCGTCTTCATTAAAGGCTTTTAGAAGTGCTTCAGGTAATTCTTCAATAGTTTTAACCTTTGACATTCCAATGCTACTACCCCCATTATTGGGTTTAACAAATAAAGGATATACAAGTTTGGAAAGTGCTTTCTGGTAAGGTTCAGAAGAGTTTTTAAATAATTGGGCAGATTTGGCCAGATTTAAGCCCTCAATACCATCTACGATGGCTTTAGAATAGCTTTTATTCATGGTTAAGGCAGAGGTTAAAGCGTCACAGCTCGTATAAGGTATATTCAACATATCAAAATATCCTTGAAGCTTTCCATCTTCACCTGGAGATCCATGGAGCATAATGAAAGCCAGATCAAAGAAGATTTTTGAACCACTCAGTGTAATTGAAAAATCATTTCGGTCAACAAGATGTTTAATGGTAGATGAATCAAGATAATACCATTCTTCCTTAAGAATTATTATTTTGAAGACATCATATCTATTTTTGTCTATTTTAGTTTCAACAAATTCAGCACTTTTAAAAGACACCACAGATTCAGTTGTAAATCCACCGGTTACAAGAGCAATTGTTTTTTTCATTAAGTATGTAAATTATTTAGCAACACCTATGTAATAGAGTAAAATTTAATATTTAATTTATAAATCGAGCTGTCTCCCTTCCTTGGCAGCTTTTTTGTAGAGCCACGACCCAATGGTAAGTCCGAGGAACATGACAATGGTTAAACCTAATCCCATGAAACCGATATTTCCCATACTTATTCTAGATGCTAGACCTATTGGGAGGCCAAAATAAGACATTCCAAGAACCATCAAAAGTATTCTGTAATGATTTTTCGTAATGATTTTATGCTCCTTTTCAACCAGTTTTAAGATTCTTGTTTGTTTTAGCTTTAAAAGTTTTTTCAATTCACTGTCGCTTAGAACAGAAGAATTGAGAAGCCTTAGTTCTAAATGTATTTTCCGGATAAGATATGACTCCAAATCTTTCCTTGTTAATTCTTTTAAAATTGCAACTAGTTGAAAATAAATTCCGCCTATTTTTATTTCTGAACTGGTATGTTCTATTTCATTTAGTTCAATTACCTTCATAATTTCTTGTGATACCAGACTAAAAAATCATGTTTTAAAGTTTACATTACAAGTGTCAAGATTTTGATTGAACAATCTTTTAAGACCGGTTATAAATTTTTTCCTAATCAGAATCGATAATTTAAACTGACCAATTTTAACCTTCCAAAGATAAATTTTAAAACTATTTAAACGGAGTTTGATACATGAAAGAATAAAAAATATCATTAAAATCGATTTTATGATGCTCCGTATGCGTATAATTTGATTTTGGAAAGCAATACCTGCATGTTATCGCTTCGTTTAGTCCTTTCCTACGGAGTATTTCCGGCAGGAAATGCTACCTGATTTCAGATTTTCCCAAGCCGGAAGATACCTCCTTCGGCAAGGTTTAGTTTACCCGCTGCTGTTTTTCATCGCAACGGGCAGTCCGGAAATAGAACCCCAAACCCGAGTGACAGCCCGATCTTTTTTGCCTTACTGAATCTTAGGATACCGATTTAATCTCCAGCAAAAAAATAGGGCAAAACACGGGATCAGAGGCAACAGACTGAGCAATATAATCAGGCACCGACATGAGCTTCTATCGATTCCAGGTTACTTTAATGTCAGCCATACTAAATTTTATCTTCGTTTATGCCGAACTAATATTTATTTTTGGAGATTAGTGCATTAAAACAAATAATGAAATTAGGTTTAATGTTGCCAACCAATATCAAGAATTAGGCAATAGCATCTTATTTAAATTAATAAAATTCAAATGAGCAAATTTATCGACTATTTAAGGACGAAGACTTTTCGGAAAAACCTCCTGATAGCCACGGGCTCAATTTTATTTTTTTTGATTTTTATTTTTTATAGCTTGGGGTTCTATACTCATCATGGAGAAGGTTTGCCTGTTCCAAAATTAAAAGGTTTAACCGTAGAAAACGCGGTGAAACTTCTAGAAGACAAAGGATTAAGATACCAAATCAACGATTCAATATATCTTATTGATCAGGCCCCTGGCATAATAGTTGAACAAGACCCTGATCCCAATACCAATGTCAAAACAAACCGAACAATTTATTTGATTGTGACCAGAGACGCTCCCAACACTAGATTTCCTGATATTATGGGTAGAACATTTCTTGAAGTTCGATCAATTCTTAATAATTATCAATTAAAAGTAGGTGATACCATTTACCGCTCTGATGTCGCTAAAGATGTAATTTTAGAAGCCCTGTTTGGGGGTAATACCTTGTCTAAAGGGCAATCAATTCCCAAAGGATCTGTTATTAATTTGATTTTAGGAGATGGTTTAGGTGCTAGTGAGGTAGATATTCCCAATTTACTAGGCTTAAACCTCCGTGAAGCCAGAACGGTACTCTCAGGTTCGTCACTGACACTTGGGATAGTCAGTTTTGAAGGAACCCGTGATACAGTGAATTCTAGGATAATTAAACAATTCCCTTCGATTAGTGATACACTCAGCAAGGTAAGTATTGGAACACCAATAGATGTTGTTTTAAGTGGAGGAAATTAAGAATAAGGTCATTAGTGCCGCAGAGTTTTTTGAGAGAAACATTAATCCTGTGCCATTTAAGATCATAGATGTTAGGGAGCAGATTGAATTTCAAACCCATAACCTTGGTGGGGAGAACATTCCATTAGGTATTTTACTTAAAAATTCGGAAGACCTTGAAGACTACAAAAATGAAGAAGTGATTGTAGTTTGTCAGCATGGTTTGCGAAGTGAAACTGCAAGAAGATTCCTAAAACAGAATGGCTTTCAAAAAGTCAGAAATTTATCAGGTGGTATAACTGCGATTCGAAAATTAAATAAATAACTTGAAAGTAATCAATCAGCATGGCTGCAGAAAATAATAAAAAATCAAGTCCTAAAACAAAGCTAATTGTCTTTTTGATAAGTCTGGTAATTCTAATATTGGCAGTTGCTGGAATTAACTTTTATTTGTTCTATTTCAAACCGAACATCACCGGATCTAAAGATTACCTTTACATACCAACAGGTTCTGATTTTAATTCTGTTTACACTAAAATTCGCACCGAAAATTTGGTTAAAGACAGCATATCCTTTCTAAATGCTGCCAAGAAAATGGAATATCCCGGGAAAGTTAAGCCAGGAAGGTACCGATTGAAAAAAGACATGGGCAATCGCTCACTCATCAATATGCTTAAAGCCGGAAATCAAGAGCCTGTGAAAATTTCATTTCAAAACGTCAGGTTAAAAAACACACTCGCTGGTATGATTTCAAAAAAGATAGAAAGCGATTCAACGTCCATTGTCCAATTGCTTGATTCATTGGGTTTTATACAAAAATATGGTTTTAATAATGAGAATGTTTATACCATGTTTATTCCAAATTCATACGAGATATATTGGAATTCAAGTCCGGAAAAATTCTTTAATAGAATGTACGATGAGTATTTAAAATTCTGGAATTCCGAACGTACATCAAAGGCAAAAGCAATTAATTTAAGTCCAATAGAAGTAAGTATACTTGCTTCTATTGTGGATTCGGAGGCGTTGAATGATTCGGAAATGCCAAGAATTGCGGGACTATATATGAACCGATTAGCTCGGGGCATGCGGCTGGAGGCCGACCCTACGGTCATTTTCGCAGCCAAGGATTTTTCAATAAGAAGAGTTTTAAATAAACATTTAAAATTAGATTCACCATACAACACTTACCTGTACAAAGGTTTACCTCCAGGTCCGATCACCATGCCCAGTATTCATGCCATTGATGCTGTTTTAGATTATGAGAAGCATGACTACATCTATATGTGTGCGAAAGAGGATTTCTCGGGATATCACAATTATGCCTCTAATTTAAAGGATCACCAAGAAAATGCAAGGAAGTTTCAGCAGGCCCTCGATGAGCGTAATATAAAAAAATAATGTTTAGCCATACCACAAAAATTCGGGTAAGATATGCTGATACAGACCAGATGGGTTTCATGTATTATGGCAATTATGCAACATTTTATGAAGTTGGTCGGGTAGAAATGCTGCGAAGCTTGGGTCTGACTTACAAATCAATGGAAGAATCGGGAATAATCATGCCTGTTACTGATTTGAAATGTAAGTTTATATTACCTGCTTTATATGATGAGGAGATTACAGTGAAGGTTTTTATAGATAAAATACCTACCCTAAGAATCCATTTCAGGTATGAACTATTTAATGAAAAAGATGAATTGATTAACATGGGTGAAACTACACTTGTTTTTATCGATCAGAAAAAAAAGAAGGCATGTTTACCTTCAAAGGAATTCCTTGAGAAACTTAGTGTATATTTTGATTAAGTTTATTGAATGATCTGGCTTCATCAAATACTGCTAAAATTTAAACCCTACTTTTTATTAGTTGAGCGTACTAAAACAGTCATTTTGCCTGGATTTAGTCCTTTACCCCTCTATACCGTCGCCTCATTTTTCTTCCAAGAAATTGGAAAAGATGAGCTGATTAACAAAGCATCCTCTCTTGCTTATAGTTTTATGCTTGCCTTATTTCCTGCCATAATTTTTCTTTTTACCCTAATTCCTTATGTTCCAATCGATAATTTTCAGGAACAACTGATGAGTTTAATCGCACTTATTCTTCCTGCTGAGGCCTATGCTGCTGTTAAAATTACCTTGGTTGACATTGTAAAAAATCAAAATTCAAAACTACTCTCCTTTGGTTTTGTTTTTGCCTTGGTATTTTCTACCAATGGGGTTCATAATTTGATGGAGGCCTTCAATAAATCCTCCTTAATTATTGAAACAAGGTCCTGGATAAAACAGAGACTTGTTGCACTTTATTTAACTTTGCTAATTTTATTTGCATTAATTTTCGCCTTAGGGGTTATGACTATTGGTGAATATGTATTAAGTATCCTTAAGTCTGAACTGGGTTTTAAAGATTCATTTTGGATTTACGTCCTGAATATAGCGAGATGGTCAATTATCGTGATGCTGTATTTTGTCACCATCGGGTTGTTATATCGTTATGGACCTGCACATTCAAAAAAGTGGAAATTTTTTAGTGCCGGATCATGGATGTCAACTGTTCTTGCGATATTAACTTTTTGGGGCTTCTCTTTTTACATTAATAATTTTGGCAATTACAATAAACTCTATGGTTCCATTGGTACTATCATTGTTTTGATGATCTGGTTATATCTTAATTCTTTGATCATATTGATAGGCTTTGAATTGAATGCGAGTATCGATCTTTCAAAGCGTAGTATTAAAATCGTAAAACCTATTTACAATCGATTTAAGACCCCAATGTCAACAGAAAATCCTGAAAATAAAATAGATTAATCCCTGTTTTTTCTAGCTCAGTAGATTACTTGTTGTTCGTAATCTATATTAATTCAAAAAAGGTTTTTTTTGTTTGCAGATTAAACATGGTTTTGTACTTTTGCGCCGGAGAGTTGGCAGAGTGGTCGATTGCGGCAGTCTTGAAAACTGTTGACCTGTTACAGGGTCCTGGGGTTCGAATCCCTAACTCTCCGCAACTATTTTTTAAATAAAGCCATTTAAGTAATTTAAATGGCTTTTTTATTGGTAAAAATAAAAAGGGTATCACAAAAGGTATCACATTTTAGACTTTTACGTGCAGATTTAAGTACTATCTTTGAGTATCCTTTTGTCGTTATTAGGATAAAATCTAAAGGGGATGCGGTTTTAGTACTGTATCCCTTTTTAAAGATTTACACTATTAAACAAGAAATAATATTTAACTATGAAACTTTTTCTCTGTTTAGTTATTTTTCCGATAGTATTATTTGCTCAAGACATACCAAAAGGGGCATCTAAGATCATTATCAATAACGAATTGTCTGCCAAGGATAACTTTGATCTAATTGTTAAAACCTTACTGGATAATGACTATTTTATCGATATTAAGGATCCTGAAACGTTTATTATTAAAACCGAACCTAAAAAACCTCTCAAGGGGCATGGTTTATATTACATGAATATTCGTGCAATAGATAAGGGAATTCATATTTCTGGAATGTGGAAATCTGGAATAGAATTATCTTTGAACGGGGTAAACTCTACGGATAGTTACTGTAAATCGTCAGCATAAAGTGGACGCAATCATGAAACAAATGAAGTACAAACCTAGCAAGTGGATTAGTCGTTCATGGCCTGGACAAGATCATTCCGAAAAATCTTGGAGAAGCAGATTAGAGGTTCCTGTTACTTTTTTATTAAAGCAGTAGGCTACCTAGTTGTTTATTTTTTTTTGTATTTGACTCCAACTATAGTAATGATATGTTCTATTATCACTCATTACTACAAATAAACCCTGTTTAAAACCAGGAAGGGAAACAGAGGTAATGTCAGACCCATCAGAATTACGAGCACTCACTTTAATATTTTTTATAAGTCTGTGGTAGTGTTTATTATTTTTTTCACCTTCCCTTAAATAAATATTAAAGCTATGATCTGCTTGATTTGAAACTAAAATATATCCAGTACCCCCAGACTTTTTATAAATAGAAATACCTTCATTGTCGTCTTTAAATTCATTTTTCCCGAAAACAGCCAACTCGACATTAGTACTATCAGGATCAGCATAATATTTACGAATACCAAACTGTTCGTCAGAATAATACACGAAACCTAGTTCGTTATCAACTGCAATTGATTCAATTTCTTTTTTTCCCGAAAACTTACCAAATTTTCTAACCAAAGTGGCATTTACTTTACCAGCATCATCAAATAATAAATACTGATACAAATAACCTTCCTTAGGACCTTCTTTTCTGCCTACAATGGCAAAAATTTTATTATCCTTGGGTCTAGTGTAGAGCGCAATACCCATGGGTAAGTTTAAACGATCATCTGTAAAAACTTTTATGCCATTATTATCAATAAAATTCATTTCTGGAAGAGACAGTACCCGCAATGCATTATTATCTGTTTCTGTAGCAACGGCTATGGAAATGGTATCGTTTGTAAAAATAAATTTGTTGGCAATGTCAATGTTATTGACTCGCTTCAAATTAAATTTCGACCTCACAGAATCAATTTTACCAGTTAAGTTGAACACATAAATACCTCCATTAGTTTTATGTTTATCGGTACCAAGTATAATACTACTGTAAAGAGATCTTTCGTTAATCCAAATTGCAGGATCATCACTATCTCCAAAAACAGGCTCAGTGGTTACCAATTGCTTTATGGATGTAACCATTTTATTATCGCAACCTCCTAAAAATAAAAGGAGAAGAGCTAGAACAACTAAAACAGGTATTTTTTGCATAACTAAATAAGTGCTTGGATCGTGTAATATACCCAAGCACTTATTAAAAAGTAAATTTATTAAAGAATATCTAGTTTTATACCCATATTAAATCGAGCACCGTAAAACTCAGTTTGTGCTGTTCTTTCCTTAATGCCTTGATAATAACGAAGACCTTGATTGGTCATGTTATTAACCTCGGCAAATAGACGAAGTCCTTTACTAAAAGCATATGATCCATTAAAGTCAAGGAAAAATTGCTTGTCATAATATCTATCAAAAAACGCATCTTCATTGTAACCAGCATCATCACTATCATCTACATATGCAGATGTAAAGTTTGCCGATAAGCGTAATACTAATTTCTTATTTTCATAAGACAACGAACCATTAAACATATGAGGAGCAGTACCTGGTAATGTTACATTTTGTCTAATCAAACTACCTGAGCCATCATAAATACCTTTGGCTTTTGAAGTAGTGTACGTGTAGTTTGTATACACACCAAAACCTTTCCAAAATCCAGGCAAAAAGTCAAGCTGTCTTTGAAATGCTACTTCAAATCCAGAAACGTCTACTGGACTACCATTTCTTCTTTGAATGTATTGCCAATTTTCACCCTGATTAATTGGATTATTGGTTACTGAAGGAAAATCATTAGCAAATTTGGCTCTTGTATAATTTTCATCTCTGTACGTATAGAAGAAATTATTCATGTTCTTATAAAAAACACCTCCTGAAAAAATACCTACCGTACTAAAATAGCGCTCAAACATTAAATCAACATTAGTAGATTTAATTGGTTTCAAATTAGGATTTCCGGTACTAAGTTCCAAGTCACTTAGTAATACATTAAAATACGGAACTAAGTCAAAATATTTAGGTCTCGCCAAACCAGATGTTACTGCTGCTCTCCAGATTAAATTGTTAGTTGCAGCATATCTAAAATTAAGACTTGGCAATACATCAAGGTAGTTGTTTTTTAAATTAGCTTGGCCTCTAAAAGTATTTTCATTTTCTACTATATTACCGGTATAATTCAATGAAGTATTTTCAAGTCTCACCCCTGCCACCATTGATAATTTGTCTGTAAAATCCTTTTCCCACTGAGCATACCCTGCGGTTATCGTTTCCGTTGCACTAAAATTACCCGCCAAGTACTCTGCTGGCACATCTCTTCCTGTAAAATTTGCAGTATTAGCAAAGTTTAAACTCCCCAAGTACGCTGCATCAACAAAATCTCCAATCCTATATTTTTTCCCAGCTAAATAGTTTGCGCTAGTTTCATTGGATAATTCAAGCAAAGATATATTTGCAAAATTTGCTGCCATCGATGCAGTTGGGGTATACTGGAAGAATGAGTTTGCTCTAATCTTAGTTTTACTGCGCAATCTTAAACCATACTTAAAGATACTTTTTCCATTTTCACCTTTACCAACAGGCATGCTAAATCCTAACTTACCATTAAAATCTTCTTCAAATTGATCCTGAAACTCTTCCGTTAAACCATTGAGCCTAGTGTAAGATGTAAGTGGTGTAGTACTCGTTAATAGTGGAAATTCTGGCACTTTAATATCTTGGGAAACCTGAATAGATCTTCTTCCCATAGAAACATATCGCTCGTTGGGTCTTACCTCAGACGCTCTTGCATACTGTGCACTCCAATCAATTTTTACGTTACCTGCTAAATGCTCTCCACGCACTTGTAAAGTACGCACCCTTTGATCTTCTAATCTTCTAGATTCATTTCTATCATTAGAAATCCCCCCTTTGGTTTGTCTTAAAACTTCACCATTATTATATCCAGTAATATTTCCTGCAGGATCATATAATAAGTTGGTTTCACCACCTCTAAAACGGTGACGCAATCTAAATCGATTTTCTAAATCATCTCTCCAATTGTAAGATCCTACAACATAAATAGTACTTGTTGGTGAAAGCTTAAAATTTAATGTTGTAGACAAAGATCTTCTAACTCTTTTAACATCATATTTTCGAACATCATGATCAGAAACAAAAACCTTTCCAGCAGCACTCTTCGACCAAACTGCTTCTACGTTATCAGAGCCAAAATCGTTACTATTAATTGAACCATTTACTATATAACCAAATTTTTTATTTTTGCTTCTATTACCAACAATAAAGTTGGCTGTTCCAATAAACCCCTCTCTAACTGGATTATAGCCTCCTGCCATTGTACCCGATAATCTTAATCCGTTTGATGGATTACGGCTAATTAAATTTACCGAACCGCCAATTGCATCTGCATCCATTTCAGCAGTAAGGGTTTTATTCACTTCAATAGTTTGAATCATATCTGAAGGAATAAGATCTAGCTGAACCCTTCTATTATCGCCTTCTGCAGAGGGAATACGCTCACCATTAAAATTAACTGAGTTTAACTCAGGCCCCATTCCTCTAATAATAATATTTCTAGCTTCACCTTGGTCATTTTGCATGGTAATGCCCTGAATACGCTTTAATGCATCGCCGATATTAGCATCTGGAAATCTACCTACTTGGTCAGCAGAAACGATATTGGTTATGTTTTTGTTGTTTTTTTGTTGGTTGAGCGCCTTTGCTTGCCCCTTGAGTCTATCACCTAAAACAATAACTTCTCTCAAGGTATTTATACCAGGTTTTAGTTGTTGGGTAAATTGATTGACTCCATTTTTTACTGTAACATCAATTTTAACCTCCTCATAACCCATGTAAAGTATTGATAAAGTATAAATTCCAGCTTTTAATTGCTGAAATGTAACATCTCCATTTTGATTTGTTATTTTGTATGCATTCGTTGGATTAAGTTTAACAACAGCACCAGGCATATTCAATTTTTCTTCGTCTAATACCTTGATTATTAGAACTGATTGGGCTTGCAAAGAGTTGACAAAACCAGTAATTAATAAAATTAAAAAAATCTTTTTCATGTTTAAAATTTTTGTAAAAGTAATTTAGACATATTAAGAAATTAACAACTTTATATTATAAAATTAATACGTAGAAATATGGGTGTAACTTTACTGTAAATCGTCAGCAAAAAGTGGACTGATTTAGGTCAAAACTAAGGGAGTGTTTTCAAAATCTTTAAATAATTTAATGACGCAACTATTAAAATTACAGTGCTAATTATTGGAAAAATAATAACTATAAAATCTCTCACAATCATAACCGTTTTCGGGCTTTGCGTTGGTGGGCTTTTGAAACCGAAAAACTGTCTACCAGCACCAAGTTTATTAATTACTCACATGTTTCTCTTCGTACTGTCTGCCCACTAACGCAAAACCCGTGTTATCGGTTGTTTTCACTTTCGTTTCAAGTCTGTCAGCCGTGTCTGTCCGTATAAAGTTATTCAGTTTGAGTGTCTGCAATGTCACCCCAATTTTCATTTGAGTTGTAAGCGTCATAAACATTCCAAACCCAAACAATAAATGGAGCAATAAATGTCCACCAAAGGAAGAAGCCAATAAGTCCACCGACAACCCAAATCAAAATTGCTTTTGGAAAATGTCCTTTTATAAGTTGTCCAACGCCAGGAACAAAAAATGAAAATAGCGCAGGTACACCGTGTTTTGTATTGTTAACGGGCTTTGTTTCTTCCTTAACTGTCTCCAATTTAATTTTCTCGTAATCGTATTTTAGATGAATGTCGTCCAAAAATTGTTTTACTTCTGAAATGTTGGATGTTTTAACAGAAAAAATAATTTTTCCCTTATCAAAGGTCTCAAAGATGAGATTAGATTTTTCTGGTTGTTCAGATAGTAAAGTTCGTTTAATTTCGGAGTATGCAAGTCCAAAGGGGAATGAAGAAAAGTTTTTAGCAATTTTAATGACAAGTCCTTTCGGATACTTTGTCAAGTGAATTACTGCATTGATTTTATTCAAGGTATTTCCTTCAAGATATGTGTCAAACTCTGGAATACCATTGTCGTAATTAAGTATTGCTGCAAGCGTGTAGTCGTCAGCAAAGAAGGATTTTTTTCCGACTTTTTCAGTCAGTTCCGCATTTTATAATACTCCCCAGTTGTTGGACCAAAAGGTTAGTGATACTAAGTTAATATTTTGTGCTGTATTATGCAGCATTTTGGTTTAAAGATTTGTAGTAAGCCTCATTGGGTTTCATCCCAATGCCTTGGTGTTTTTTCTGATGATAATACTCGATATAGGTCTG
>Ga0169931_10012895_pt1 | contig 11512 bp, 13 predicted proteins | sample Kivu_15m_20L_FD_129675 | JGI IMG/M metagenome (GOLD analysis project Ga0169931, IMG submission 129675) | Freshwater microbial communities from Lake Kivu, Western Province, Rwanda to study Microbial Dark Matter (Phase II) - Kivu_15m_20L... | ecosystem: Environmental > Aquatic > Freshwater > Lake... | reverse complement strand
TTGAATTGTTTCCGCAGCTCCTCCTAATTTTTTATCATCACAGATAACTTGAGGAAATGTGGAACCTTCGCCAAACTCGGCATAAAAATCTTCTTTCGTAAAGTGCTCTTCAAGATTATACACGACGAAGGCACTTCCTGTCAACTCCAGAACTTTTTTAATCTTATAGCAATAGGGGCAATTATTCTTTGAATATATCGTAAAATTCATTTAATCATTAAGTATTATATGGTTGAAAGTATTTATTTTAGTTAGTATAACTTAACTTCTCGATAGGATGAGTTTGTCACCTCATTAATTTTTTTTTTAATTTCTGCTCTCTTATCATTTAACTTATATACACTTCGTGCCAACTCTATAAACTCCTCATCAAATACTTGATTTTTTTCTTTCTGTCTTAATTTATCTTCCACCTTCCATAAGGACTGATTGACTTCTCTTAATTCAATGATGTGATTTAAGATAAATTGAGTAATGGTATTTTGAATTTCAGTCAATTCCTTGAGTTCTTTTTTTACATATTCATTCTCCGTGAATAGTGATCTTATTTCAAGAATTGTAATTTTATCAATTAGTTCTCCTACGGATACTGGAATTGTAATTTTCATAATTTTGTAATTGCCTCGTACCGTTCTGGTAAGGTTAAGGTTTGAGAATTAAATCCGGTGGCAAATACAATAATATTTGGATTATTTAAAATCTTTCCAATTTGATTTAGATGAACGAATGCTTGAGAAAGATAAGGTTCTCCCATATTCATTGCCTCACTCAATGCGTGAAAAGCATAATTTGCTGCCTTTGAGATGTCTTGAAGTTGTATTAGACAAATACTACATTTAATAAACACTGTAATTCTAAATGTATCAAAATAAGGTTTAGATACATTTAAAAACTCCTGACCGAACTCAAGTGCTCTTGAATAATTTTGAATACTAAAATAGTGATTAAAAATAAACCAGATATAATACCAGTTGCTTGAATCTTTTTGATATTCTCTTTCACAAATATCCAGATAAAAAAGTTCTTTTGAGATTGATTTATGAATACTCTTGGTAATCTTAACCGAAGTATCTACGGAAACTTCTTCTGGATAATCTTCGGTGAATACAAATACTGGAGTTTCGTAAACGGCATTTTGCCACTTATAACTTTTTGTTCTATGAAATCTTGTATGAACCTCAAATGATTGTTTTGGTTCACCATTTCCATCATCATCAAATCTCCAGTGCTTAAAGTTTGTGAACTCCTTTTCTATGACCTCAAAACCTTCCGGAAAAAAGTCATCCACATTTTCATTAAAATCAAGCGAAAATGCCCAATCAGTTTTGACATAAGAAAGAGCAGTATTTCTTGCGACCGAAAAATCAAACTCTTCTTTAGATTGTGAGTGTTCGTATACCTCAATACCGGCATCTCTTAAAAGTTTGATGGTATTATCGGTGCTTCCGGTATCTACCACAACAGTATGAGAAAACTTTTTAGAGTTCTCAATAAACTTATTCACATTCTTTTCTTCGTTTTTACAAATCGCATAAAGTGTAATATTCATAAGTATTTCTCCCAATCAATACAGGGTGCTAAAAATTCTTTTTGACAGTGTGTAGAATAACCGGGAATACTTGAGATGAGATTTTTTCCTCTTTGATTGAGTTCAATAAACTTTGCATGATCGGCACTTGGTTCATAACCAACAGACCATTTCTTTTGTATAATATAATCCTCTTTTAGAGTTTTCATTTTAACGGCAAAAGTATTTGTTGTGGAAGGAACGGGCATCCAATGAGATAATTCAGTATGAAGAACTTTAGTCATAAAGTCCTTATACATCTCCTGATACTTGTCTCCGTGATCATAGAGAGTTACATATTCTACCGGAAGAGTAAATCCATCAATTAAGATTTTATCCCAGTTTGGACGATGAACATAATCATCCTCAAGAAAATAAATAATTGTATCGTTCTCAAAATCTTGAGAAAGAATATAATCTAAAGTCTCAATAAAACTTAAACTTTCTTTTCCACAATCAATTTCATATACATTTTCTTCATTTTTGAGAAAAGTATTTTCTCTTTCTCCGTGATGTTTATCGTAAATAATTGTATAGTGAGTGGTTTCTGGATTAAGAGTTCTCTTAAAGTTCTCAAATACTTTTTCTTTATCCCACCAACTTGGGCGATTATGAGACGAATATTGAAGATGTGAATAGTAGCAGTGTCTTAAAAAGACTTCAATTTTTTTCATATATTGAACTTATCATAAAGTTTTACATTTTCTTCACCTATCACTTCTTCTGGAGGTGGTGAAGTTTTTTGAAGTTTCTTTCTGATTTGATGAAGATTTTCAATTCCCCACGCATCATCTTTGTCTTCGGCACAAGTATTTAGAATGTTATCAAAATCGTGATGATGAGGATTTAGATTTAGAAACTCATAGATTTTTTGTAGTTCTTGTTGTGGATTTTGTATGAGATTATTATAACACACTAAATGAATATTTTGTGAATGATGATGTAATCCATAAACCAGACTTTCATAAGGATGAGATACATAATTTTTCCAAAGACAATCAATACGATTTGTTGTGGTGATTTCTTTTTCCTCTCTTCTTAAATGAGCGTCTACAAAATTATCGATTCCGTTTTTATTCATAAGAAGAATATAAGACGCAAGAACCTCACTTATTCTACGATTGGTTGCGATGATTTTTGGTTTTTGATGAAGAAACTTTTCTATGGAAGAAACATTTTTTGTCCAGCCACGATGTTTATCTAATATACAAGGTTTCTCAATATGATTATAAAAATTATTGAGTAATGAACTATAAGTATTATATTGGATATTTTCTTTATCATATGTGTATTGAAGGTCAAGTTTAGAGAACCCTTCGTCAATTACACACAACAAATCGGCAAGAGGTGATGTGGGAGTGGATTGTATTTCTGGATGTTGAGAAAGAATAGAACCCAATAATGTAGAACCACTTCTGGGTAAACCAGAAAGAAAATAAAGTGTTTTCATATTGTTGAGATTTTATGGGTCTGGTGAGTATTTGATTGCTGCTGTATGAAGAATTCCACAAGAAACTTGTTTCCAGTTGTTTCCACCGGCAAATGTGGTGACTGGAGTGCTTCTGCTCGCACTATTATTAATTCCAAGTTGCCCGTTTGCTGCTTTACCCCAAACCCATAAACTACCATCAGTCTTGATTGCCGATGTATGAGAACTCGTAAAATTTCCACCACCAGCAGCAGATTTCCAATTTGTTCCTCCGGTAAATGTGGTGACTGGAGTGGTTTGGTTTGCGGTATTATTATTTCCAAGTTGTCCATCGTCACCCCTACCCCAAGTCCAAAGAGTTCCATCAGTCTTGATTGCTATTGTATGACTTCTTCCACAAGCAACAGATTTCCAATCATTTCCTCCGGCAAATGTGGTGACCGGAGCACTTCTGTTCGCAGTATTATTTATTCCAAGTTGTGCGAAATCATTAGTACCCCAAGTCCAAAGAGTTCCATCGGTCTTAACTGCTGCTGAATGTTGTACTCCACCAGCAATAGATTTCCAATTCGTTCCTCCGGCAAATGTGGTGACTGGAGTTCTTATATCTTGAGTATTATTAGTTCCAAGTTGCCCATCAGCACCACGACCCCAGACCCAAAGACTACCATCAGTTTTGATTGCTAATACATGAATATCTCCACAAGCAACAGATTTCCAATCATTTCCTCCGGCAAATGTGGTGACCGGAGCACTTCTGTTCGCAGTATCATTTGTTCCAAGCATTCCAAACTGATTAAGCCCCCAAGACCAAAGACTACCATCAGTTTTGATTGCTGATGTATGATATTCTGCACAAGCAACTTGTTTCCAATTATTTCCTCCGGCAAATGTTGTGATTGGAGTTGATCTATTTTGAGTTTCAGAGACGCCTCCTCCACTCAAATTATTTCCAAGTTGTCCCGTAATATTATGACCCCAAATCCATAAAGACCCATCAGTTTTGATTGCTGCTGTATGATTTTTCCCACAAGAAAGTTGTTTCCAGTTAGTTCCTCCGGAAAATGTGGTGACTGGAATATTGCTGATTGTAGTATCATTTATTCCAAGTTGTCCTCTGTTACTATTACCCCAAACAAACAAAGTAGGTTGTCTAAAGTTTTCGGCAGGCACAAAAACATCATAGAAATCATAGACAATTCCGTTCTCTGTAAATTTATAATTGATATCGTCTTTTGGCATTTACTTTTCTGGATTTATGAGTTTGTGAAGATAAACTATGGGAGTATTCATTCTTTCACTCCATTTTTTTAGATACTCTATCACTTTTGTATTTATTTGTGTTTTATTCTCAATTTCCAAGACTTTAAGATACTGACCTTTCTCATTATTTTCCACAGAAATCAATACACCACATTTATCAGGACGATATTCTTCGTCTATGAGTTCTTGTGCCCAAGCACAGAAATACTTCTCACAAGATTTTGGTCTTACCTTATGAATACCACATCCACTCTCACATAAGAATCTACAAGTCTTTCCATTTCCAAACTTCCACTCATAGGCATCACCAATCAACCAAGTACAACAGGCAGTACAGGAACCACATTCTCTCATTTTACATAGTCCTTTTCGTTATATAAGTCCATATAAGGGTCGCATTCGTGTGGTTGATATAGTGTCGTTGGATTTGAGTTTGGATTACTTCCTATCCATAGTTCTCTATCTATACGATAATCACTATACAATAAATCGTGATTTAGAGTTTGTATGTGTTTCGCATTTGCCCACCAAAATGTTCCGATAAAATTATAAGTTCCTTTTACCGGTTGTGTGGTTTCTCCATTAGACCACAAGGTTTCACCAACCGGAGACAAATTAGAACCGACACAATCATATTCATTCAATTTTTCAACACATTCTCTCCACTTATCAATTACAAAATACTCCATCATCAGTCTCCAGGCATTCGCAGTTAAAGTTCCCTTTGATACTCCTTTAGTATGAAAATAAAGAACCTTATAATCTGGATTTTGGTTACAAAAATCTCTTAAAGAAATCAAAGTTTCGGTCTCTTCTTTCCAGTTTCTATTTTGTACCACCACTACTTTGTCGGGAACATTAAACAACTCATTATCTCCATTCACTCCAAAGTGAATATAATCTGCTGCCTCTATAAGACCAGAAGTATATAATCGGTGAAGTTGTTGTTGATAGATAAAAGCACTCATTCCCATTTGTGCTATGTGATAAAAGATTGCTAATTTCATAATGAATATAATTCTGCTGGAAATATTTTTGTAATAAGATTTCTCAAATCTCTTGGATAATGTGAAAAATTATAATCCTTAAATTTATTTCTCGTATCATAGATATCTTCTTTATTTTGAATTGAATTTAAAATATTATTATCATTAGTATATTTTTCTTTATTATATTCTTGATGAGAATAAGATTGTATTTTAGTTTTAATTTCTTGAATTCCACCAAAAGTAGAAAAATGAAATCCTCCATTTTCAATTGGATAGAATGAATTAGTATTTCTAAAGTAGGCACAACTTTTTTCAATAGCATTTTTTACTGTAGTTATTGACGTTCCACACCATTTATTTCCAATAAAAGTATTAAAATTATAATAAAAAAAGTTCATCAAACAACGACCTAAAAAATCTTCTGGTATTGAAGTTCCATAATATCTCTCAAAAACTTCTTTGTATTCTTTTACAATTTCTTTTCTTGGTATTTCATCTACGTCACTTAACATAAACAAATCAGTTGAAGAGAATTGAGAGAGATGATTTGTTATGAGATTTCTTTGAGCGTTCTCAAGTTTCCAAAAATCACTATTTAAATCACAATAATCTAATTTTTGATTTACATTAAATTGAGAAATATTTGGTTCATATTTTATTCTTATAATTTTATTTGTAATATCATCAGGAAGTTCTTTTAAAACTTTATCCAAATAATAAGGTTTTGGGTTTCCAGAAAATGTATAATTTGACTCTGAAATTAAAAAATAATCTACAACATCATTTAAGTAATTTAAACGAAGTTTAAGCATATTAATTTCATTAAAAAATATAAAACTATCAATGATTTTCATATATAATAATTTGCAGTTTCCATTCCTTTATTTACGCTTAACCCAAGATTTGAAGTATGAATAATTCGTTTTTTATTCAAAAATCTATAAAGTGCGTGTTCAATATCATTTCCTGATGTATATTGTAACATCTTTTCCAGATAAATGAAACTTCTTTCCAGTGCTTCAATGGTATCATTAAATAACATTCTATCAAAAGACCATAAACCAGTTACCATCATACCTTCTGCTTGATAAAGATACGCATAAATGTTATCTAAATTATCAATCTTCATTGATAATTTCTCTTCGTCCAAGTACTTATAAATTTTTGCTACATAATAATTTTCCAGAAATCTACTTTCATAATCTTGAATATTAAACTGTTCGTTTAATGTATATCTTCCAGTAAGTTTAAAGATGCGATTTACATCTGTAAAGAGTTGCTTTTCTTTCATCAAGTATAAACAATTTAAAATTCCTCTGGTTTCTAATAATGACTTTCCAAAAACAATTAAATCAGTATTTTTTGAAAAGTTTTCATATAAAGTTTTAATTGCCGGTTCATCATAAAACTCCAAAAATAAGTCTACTTTATCTTTTAATATATTTTTATATTCTTCGGGTATTGGTTTATAAGAACATTCAAACAAACAAATATAAGCATTTGGTACTTTTTGTTTGATGCTTTTAATTGTATCTAATGTCTGTAAAAATCTTTGTTCTGTTGTATAGCGACTAAAATCTTTTTCCTCAAAATGATTGAGTGCCGAACCAACTAAAAATAAAAACTTATAGTTCATAAAAACTCCGTATTAAAACTAATGACAACTCTTCGTTCCTTTTCTTTTTCTGTATGATGATCTAAATGACTGGGAAAAATAATCAATAATCCAGAATAAGGTTGGATTTCTGTATGTGAAAAAATAAGAGGAACTGATTTATTTCCCACCGAAACATAAAGAGCACCACTTAATCCTGTATTTCCGTGATTGTGTTTTTGTAATTCACTTTCGGGTTCTGTAATATTATACCAACTATTAATAAACTTTGACAATTGAAGATTATATTTACTTGTGTATAATTTTACATACTGCCGAATAATGAGATACAATCCGTGAAGTTCTTTATGTAAAAAAAGAGGTATTCCAACATTAAAGCTGGAAGTACCATTTGTGAGTAATCCGTGTGTGTTTGAGGGCAATCTTAAAATTACATTTTCAATACTTTTAAGATTGAGAAATGAAACATTATACTGCTCTATCATTGAGAAACTCTTTTAATTCTTGTAGTGGTTCAATCCAGTTTCTGGGTTTCTTTTGCTTGAACATATGAACATTATCTCCATACCACCAAGATTTATGAGTAGAACTCGTCCATACATAATACTCCATAATCGGCACGAATACACAAACTTCCTTTCCCATAGAGGCGGCAATATGAGCGATAGAAGTACAGGAGGTAATCACCAAATCCATTTGATGAATGATGGAAAAAGTATCCGTAAAGTTTCTGTTCTTAAAATGAAACTCCTGAATATGATTTCTACAACTATCCGGAACTGGTGTATCACTCATCTGTAAAGAATAAAGTGAATAATTTGAATTAGAAATCGCATTCCATAAATCAAAGAAATTCACACTTCTAAAATGTGCCTGCTCAAATCCAGAACCGGAGTTCCAAAACATTCCAATTTTATATTTGGTGTCCTGTTTTAGATATGAGTATTGTTTTTCTTTTTCTGGTAGTGGTTTGAGATAAGATTTTTGCCCCAAGTCTTCTACTTTGAGATTGAGATAATAAGGAAGAGCAAGAGCATAAACCCAACGGGCATTCTTTGGAAACTCCGGATTATCCCAAATCAGTTGAGTTTCATACTGATTATAATTAAAGATTTGATGTAAGTCCTTTCTGGTTGTAGTCCAGATTGGATTCATTCCCAGTTCTTTGAGATGTTTCATAAACCGAACGTGTATGATTTCATCTCCGGCACCACACTGACTATCAATTATAATCGTTTGATTTGGTGTGACTGTTCCGTCCCACTTTGGAAATGCCGGAACCTGTCTGTTTTTATATGCCTCCACTTCTCCTGCCTTGAGAAAGTGATGAAGTCCGGTGTGTAAATCATTCTTACGAAAATAATGACCGGATAGATTATGATATGCCTTTCTTTCTATTTCTTCCGTGAGTGGTTTTTTGAGTAAATTAAACAGAAGTTTTTCTGCCTTATCATTTTGATTGAGAGCAGAATACGCAAAGGTTTCTTCTAACAGAAGTTCGGTATCCTGTGGATTTTGTGATTTAATTTTTGAGATTTGAGTGATTGATTTTTCTGGATAATTATTTTGATTGTATGCGTTGATGAGATTTTTTGAGGTAATATATTTTTCGTTTTTTGTTTTTGCTAATTTAAGTGCCTTTTCTCCATAGAGTATCGCATTTGTGAAGTCCTTAATCTCAAAGAATATCTTTGCCACATCATCATATTGTTGAAAGTTTTCTGCTCTTTTTCCAAAGGCAAGTAGAAGTTGTATTGTAAGTTCTTTTTCTTGAAAATTATATAGGGTCTTTGCGACCAACTCAAGTGGATTCATAAAGTCATAATGTTGTTATAGGTATTTAGATGTAATCTATGGTTTGGATTGCTGCGGTTCTTACCCATCCAGCAGAAACCTGTTTCCAGTTATTTCCACCGGCAAATGTGGTAACTGGAGTGCTTCTGGTTGTGGCATCACTTGTTCCAAGTATTCCAGAATTTCCATTACCCCAAACCCAGAGAGTTCCATCGGTTTTGATTGCTGCCGCATGAGTATTTCCAAGAACAACAGATTTCCAATTTGTTCCTCCGGAAAATGTGGTGACTGGAGCACTTCTGGTTATAGTATCATTAGTTCCAAGTTGTCCATTAGTATTAATTCCCCAAGTCCATAAAGATCCATCGGTCTTGATTGCCATATTAGTCGCAGTTTGTTTCCAATTGGTTCCTCCGGCAAATGTGGTGACTGGAGCACTTCTGGTTGTATTATCATTTGTTCCAAGTCTTCCATCAGCACCATTACCCCAAGTCCATAAAGACCCATCGGTCTTGATTGCTGCTGTATTATATCCGGAGCAGTAAACCTGTTTCCAATTGTTTCCTCCGGCAAATGTGGTGACTGGAATGCTTCGGTTTGTATTGGCAAAATTACCAAGTTGTCCCTCAGTACCACGACCCCACATCCATAAAGACCCATCGGTTTTGATTGCTGCTACATGATAACCAACAAAACCAGAAGCAGCAGAAACAGATTTCCAATCCGTTCCGCCAGCAAAGGTGGTCACTGGAATACTTCTATTACCTGGAGCATTAATTCCAAGTTGTCCTTCAGTACCACGACCCCAAGTCCATAAACTACCATCGGTTTTGATTGCTGCTGTGAAATCTCGGGAACAAGAAACCTGCTTCCAATTGGTTCCACCGGCAAATGTGGTAACTGGAATATTACTGCCACTATTATTAGCAGTACCCCCGAGAGCAGAGTTCCCCCACATCCACAAAGTTCCATCAGTCTTAACTGCTCCTTGATGATCTGCTCCACAAGAAACTTGTTTCCAGTTTCTTCCCCCTCCACCTATTAATGAAGGAGTGTTTCTGTCAATATTATCGCCAGTTCCAAGCCGAAAGTTACCGTTTTGACTACCCCAAACCCTAAGTTCAGGAGTAACTATCAGACCACTTGCCGGAGAACTTTCTAAAATGGTTTCATAAACACTCAAAAGATAATCTTTGGTGACTAATTTTTTTCCTAAATCAACATCATCACTATCCCTAAAGTTGGTTGTTGGTTCATAAGGCATCTGGAATAACCTCCTCTACTGGTTCTATAATAATCACATTATAAACATCTTCACCGGTCTCACAGGCATCAATTTCCTGAACCTTTGTATATTCCCAATCAAATGCTTCTTGTACTTTTGCATCAATCTGTGAGATTACATACTCAAGTTCGGTTGTGGTGATTTGTAACCAAACATTATTCTCAAACTTAAAGTTATGAGGTCCGGGTGAAGATACTAATTTACTCACAAAGGATAGTCTTTCTTCTCTGGAAGTAGAGACCTGAACGACTGTATCATTAATGGTGACATCAATCATTTGAGATTCTTTTTGTCTTCTCATGTCTGGTAGTTGCGACTTATACTCTTCTTTGATTTGCTCCAGAGTTTTATTGAAGATTGGATAGGTCATCTCAACTCTCACCGGAATATCATTCTCCTGAATAATTTCCCAAGCAAAGTTTCCTACCGACTGAAATCTTGAGTCGTGTTCTGGTATGATTTGGACTGTAGGAATTAGAAAAGTAAGGTCATCAAACTGAATTGGAATATTCTCATAATCTCTTGGTTTTACTCTGGCATCTATTTCAAGTTCCTCTAACTCACCATTAATCAATCGGTAATTATATTGTATCGGTCCCAGAATAAGTTGAGAGTTGTGAATGAGTGCGTACATAGTGTTTTATGATTATTTATTATGATAGGTCTACATTAAGACCTGATTTGATTGCTGACGTGTGTACTCCTCCAGCAGAAGCCTGTTTCCAGTTATTTCCACCGGCAAAGGTGGTGACCGGAGCACTTCTGGTTGTGGTATCATTAATTCCAAGTTGTCCAGCAACACCAGAACCCCAAGTCCATAGAGTTCCATCAGTCTTGATTGCTGCCATGTGTGGAGCAGTATTATTGACAGCACCGACACTAACAGATTTCCAGTTGGTTCCTCCGGCAAATGTGGTGACCGGAGTACTTTTAGTTATAGTATCATTTGTTCCAAGTTGTCCGTAAGTATTAAGTCCCCAAGTCCATAAAGACCCATCGGTTTTGATTGCTGCAAGAAGATCAAAATCAGAACCACCATTAGAAACAGATTTCCATTTATTATCGCCGCTAAATCTTTGAGCAAAAGTGAAAAAATCATTTCTGGTATCCCACAAAGTTCCATCAGTTTTAATTCCCACAGTAACGTTTGATAAAGCAATTTGCTTCCAATTTGTTCCACCGGCAAATGTGGTGACTGGAATTGACCTGTCGTTTGGATCATTAACTCCAAGTTGTCTACCATGACCCCAAACCCACAGAGTTCCATCTGTCTTGATTGCTCCTGTTGTTGACAAATCACCCAATCCGGCACAAACAGATTTCCAATTGTTTCCTCCGGTAAATGTGGTGACTGGAATGCTTCTGTTTGTAGTATCACCACCGTTACCATAAGTATTATTTCCAAGTTGCCCGTAATGATTGCGACCCCAAGTCCATAAACTACCATCGGTTTTGATTGCTGCTGTATGATTATATCCACAAGAAACCTGTTTCCAATTCGTTCCTCCGGCAAATGTGGTGACCGGAGTACTTCTGTTTGTGGTATCATTAATTCCAAGTCTTCCTTGAG
>Ga0169931_10012893_pt1 | contig 11512 bp, 1 predicted proteins | sample Kivu_15m_20L_FD_129675 | JGI IMG/M metagenome (GOLD analysis project Ga0169931, IMG submission 129675) | Freshwater microbial communities from Lake Kivu, Western Province, Rwanda to study Microbial Dark Matter (Phase II) - Kivu_15m_20L... | ecosystem: Environmental > Aquatic > Freshwater > Lake ... | reverse complement strand
TGGAAGGTTTCGAAGAAGGCCTTCTGGAAGGTTTCGAAGAAGGCCTTCTGGAAGGTTTCGAAGAAGGCCTTCTGGAAGGTTTCGAGGTTGGATCACGGGAAGGCCTTCCGGAAGGTTTCGAAGAAGGCCTTCTGGAAGGTTTCGAAGAAGGCCTTCTAGAAGGTTTCGAGGTTGGCTTTCCGGAGGGCTTCCTAGAAGGTCGTGCAGTAGGTCTTCGTGAAGGTAATCCGGTAGGTCCAGTCGGTTTTCTTGTCGGGCGTCGGGTGGGAGAAGCGATTGGTTTTAATGTGGTCGGTGTCCGGGACGGTTTTCTTGATGGGCGAGTTGAGGGTTTCTTCGATGGTTTCGACGATGGATAGACCGTCGGCTTTGAGGCTGGTCGGATTGTTGGACCTACAGTCGGTCGACTTGATGGCCATATAGACGGCTGTGAAGATGGATGAAGCGTTGGATTTTGAGATGGAATAGCTGTCGAAGGCTTCGTGGACGGTAAAGTTGTGGGTCTCCTCGTTGGTCTTGCAGTGGGATTCGTCAACACTTGGCCACAAATTACATTGAAAGCATCCACATAGTCTCCATAACGGGAATAGAAACCAATTATCTTTTCATTCATTTCACATCCAGTTTGATACGTATATCCACTTCCCATCGAACCAATTGCAGCCCCCAAGGAAACGGAACGTGATAACTTTACACACTTCATATCTATCTTTCCTACATACAATCCACTAGCCATGGTCAAACTTTGGTATCCCTCTAAGCAGTCGGAACCTGTAACCAAGTAGCCCCCGTCAGAACGAGCACCATTAGGTCCTAAAATTACATTGCTATCACACTTCATATGAATTTCATTCACCCAAGCTCCAGCTCGCCCGAATATTTTCGTGACCTTTTCACCGTTCGGGCAAATAAAGTATGACAACGTCGAGCCTCCCGAACCCCCATACAAGACGAATTCTTCCCAACTTTGACTGTAATCTAAGAAATTATTTGAGCAAGTGGATAAGAAAATAGATAACGATGCTACCACACATAGTGACGAATTCTGCGTTGACCGTATTTGATGCGTTGTATAGTCGTAGGCCCACAATTGACTTGCAGACGAGCTATTGCAAGGAGAGGTTACGACGTTAGACCCAAAACTTATGTCAACTCCATCCAAACACAGGTTTGAAGATGTTTGGCTCAAGAGAAAGGTATTGAAGCCTAGTACTTGGATAGTCTGCCATATCTGCGTGGTAGCATTATTATCATCACACGGAGACACCCTAACCTGGGCTATGATCGGATCCCCATCGCTGGTCGATATACATAGTCCAGTAGCCTTATTATAAATTAATCCTGGATACGAGCGAAAGTGCATATGCGTCGGCATGATGGAGGGTTGCACTGTCGGTTCTAATGTCGAAGTAAAGGATGGGGTGCTACTTTTCCAAATTGAGGGAATAGATGAGGGATTTTGAGTAGGTTTTGCAGAGGGTCGTCTAGATGGTCTCCTAGATGGTTTTTCACTCGGCGTTTTAGATGGTCGCAATGAAGGTCTCATGCTGTGAGTTGGACGCAATGAAGGCACATTTGTCGGCTTTGGCGTAGGCTTAGGTGGGTCTGTAAACGTAACTGTACCCGTGATTGTTTTAGAAATGCAGTTGATATTCGTTATGCCTATACGGTCTGTTGCATTCAATGTCATGATGGAAGAAAGTTGGTTTCTAATTGCCGATTCTTGATATAGTCTCATAGCACTTGTCGTACAATTTACAGGCTTGGTTGAGTTACCGCAGACAACGCACGGATTAGTAGAATTCGAAGATGAGTCCATGGCGAATGTGAACGATGTTTCCATATCTCGTCCCAAGGGTAAAAAGCTTTTTTCAAATCGTATATTTCCTTTATTGGGGTCTGTTGGATTCCCATGTATATCTTTAACAGATGCGGTTGGAAGAGTGATACGACCTATTTCGACCTTAAATGTCTTGCCAAATAGTTCTGTCATGGGGACTTTCGTCAAATCTACAGCAAAGCCGAGAGTATTCTGTTGACAGCGAATGAGAAGCCGATCGTTTTTGATAGAGATATTTTCGTTCACAACTATCTGGATTTCGAACGGAATGGGGATACATTGGATTGATTTAGTAAAGGTGAGAGAAATCTCTTCCCCAACATGTATGGCATCATCGTTAGGGGACGGTAATCCATAACGCTCTAGATAAGACCTATCAATGACTCCCTTTACTACTGGAGTCGTAAAATCATCTGGGCGATCCCATACATTGTCGCAATCAACCTTGATGACTATTTCATAGTATCCGTCTTGTAAAATACCTCGATTGATGTACCAGTTCACGGTGATATAACCATATGAATCCTCCACGCTTGTATCAGCAATAAAATCTAACTCCACCGAAGTGCCATCTGCCTTCCCATTGATACTCATCATGCCATTCTGCCATTTTTGCGTATTAACCATTCGATACAATAATGAAACTTTTCCCTTAAAACGAGAACCCTTAAGACGAGAATGATCCTTGAGACGAAATGACTTGTACCTTGGATTCAAAATAGTAATAGGAAGAAAGGACATGTCGTCTTGACGCGTCACAAGGAAACCGTTCTCAGACTTGATAGAGCCAGCCCATTCGATTTGAGGACAGTCTTCGATCCATTGTAAATATTTCCCACTTGAGTTTTCTACGTTGAACAGTTCAACTGTAACAACGGCAGAAAGACTTGAGCTAGCTGCGGTGAGATCATTGACAACACTAGCCGAATCCTCACAAGAACTCTCCCAAGACAGTTGAAAACTAGGATGAATCAGTTTCTTAGGGCCACGTTTAATACGGACAAGTTTGCGGTGTTTTTCTGGATTCAAGTAATTAAATGAACCAATAGATGGAATCTCCAAACCCAAACCTAAATTAACACCATCAACCGATATTTCAATACCGTCGCTATCGAGGTAAAGCTGCGTAGTGAACTTGAAGAGAGATGTACCCACACCTTTGTTGGCGACATCCACATAAAAGAGTAGATCGTCATGAACAGAGACCTTGGTCGGGGGTTTATCTACTACTTCAAGAAATGGGATTTCCACCGCAGCTGTGCCAAGTTCGTGGGGACATTTCGATCGTCCACCAGTAGTTCTGAATATTATACCTCCGAACCTATGGTCCACATACAAATCGACAACGAACTCATCTTGAGGGTCATCGTCTCCAAGTTCAAACGATATGACCGTGGAACTCCCTCCTGCCGTCGTTATATCGTTTAAAAATTCGTACGTGTAAACTAATTTGAATGGTGAAACAGAACCATAAATGCCACTTCCGGATTCTTTAAAATCAAAATTAAAACGAGGCCCCTCGACGGTAAGTTCATTATAAAAATCTGTTCCATCTCTTGTATTCGACTCGTCCTTATCAATAGACAAAGTCATCGACATAGTGTTTCCTCCACCGCTAAACTGAATCCTATTAATATTGGTCAATGTGTCTTTGTCAGTTGTTACTGGGGACGTCTTCAGTTCGTATGCGTTCGTTTGTAAATAGGTTGGAATCATAGGTGTCTCTAAAGGGCATTGGGATTCCAAAGTATTTAAAAATTTCTTGGCCCACTGACTCAAATCTCTGAAATTGACGTTGACGTTTACAGACTGAATGCTTCTACCGCGTGCTGTATATTTGTAGCTAAAGTCTTTTGTCATTCTTCCATTTTCTTTTGTAAAATCAACAAGAACTTTGAGTACTTTGCGGTTAGGATTGCCTCTATTCTTTAATTTTGCAGCGATATCTCTAGCACCTTCTGCTGCACAGCAATCATTGAGCACCTTCGGCGGATCATATGTTACTTGCCCACCATAAAATGTTTTCTTACTGTTTTGACAGTATACAACAAGATTCTCAACCCAACTATCGAACGGATTCAATTTCAGAGAAGCAATATCAAACTTTTCCGGATATCCCTCGCATTTATATGATGGAATTTCATCATTAAACGATTGTAATGCACAACCCCACTTATAAAAACTGTCAGAAGTATCAGGCGACGTTGCTTCATTCCCTTCTTGGCTAAAAATATCATTCCATCCTCTTATACTATTATGTAAAGTCTTTATTTCCGCTCGTATGTTTTCTTTGTCTTTATTGCTACATGTCAAATTATAGTAGGGTCCACAAATAGATTCGCCAGCTTCCATGTTCGTCAATCGAGTTGATTTAGCATCGACTGAACTTCTAAATTCTTCCAGTTTCACGTTTTGAATATGATACCTGGAATAAAATGCCATAGCTTCCTTGGAGTTTGAATCATGTATATCGAACACAACGTCAAGAGGTAGTATGCCGCAATAATCAGCAGTATTACTAGGGCAATTCTCTTTCACCTTACAGGTATCACTCTGCCACTGTACAAGTCGAACCTGATTGTACTTGACATCCAAGTTTGGAACTGCGGGTAAAGAGGGTTTACGAAATGGTCTATAGGCTAATTATAGTAATATCTGTGTGCAAATACTTACCAACAAAAATGTCTGACATTGCACCAGCTAACCATGGGTCTGAGCTCGTCTCATAGCTCCATGTCATGGAACGACTTCTTGAAATATCTTGCTTCCAGTAATACACTCGGCCTCCCATTTTGTTGGATAAGCCCATTATTTTAGTATCGGAGGCGAACTTTGATTGAAAGCAAAGCGCTATACCGACACCAACACATTTCCAGATATCAAAACCTACTTGGTTGGAAATTTCCCCACCCATCTCGTTTGTAAAAGTATTCTTATACTCACGAGAATCAATACTGGTTGTCGTGACCACATTCTCGTAACGCGCAAACGATTTTCCCCCAGGTGGGTCGCGTAAGATCATAACAGGAGTGTGAGTGGGTAAAGCGAATGACAATCCATCACTCTGTTTGTAAAGACCTTGAATGACAAACTCTGCCCTGTGCTGGAATTCTTGATATTCGGCTCCGGATGTATAGCCACTGACTCGAATATTAAGCAGTCTTATGTATGGTGGGGATATTTCGGGACGGCCCAAAAAGAGACTGAAATCGTGTAAGCCTGCACTCGATGAATTCGTTTCGTCCTTATACGTTATGTCGTTGACACAAGACGGGTAGCATTTCAATATCATCTTTTGTTGATCCGCAGTCAACCCCAAAAAGTAACTAGATTGTTCAAAGTTTGGAATATTTTCTGTTCCCAGATTATTCTCAAGTGTAACAGTTGTCCCTTGCTCAACAATATCGCATGTTGTTTTGATGCCGGGAACAACCTGAGTGGAGTTGAGAAGGATCTGGAAGAATACTTTAACATTGAAATTCAGAATGCTATTATAATTCATGACGTGGAGTGAATACGTAGAATTGTTGTTTTGTGCGCACTTTTCGCCAATATCATCCTTTGAAAGTACCTCAAAAGATAACCGCAATTCCCCATCGTATTGGAAACGAACTTGCGATATGCTGGTACTATTGGTCGATCGCGCCTTGGTGACTCCTGACTCAGCCCCAGTCTTATCAGAATCTGCTTTGAGTAATGCAGCATTAAGATCCACCCAGCTTCTCAAGTCAACAGTTTGCGCTTTGTCGCTAAAGTAGTTTTCAATACCGCTGATTGACTTATTGGCAGAGTCATAGACCGTCACATCAGATAATTGAATTACAAATGCAGGAACGTAACGAACAGAAAAGTTACTATTCTGCCGTAAAAAGTTTCCCGGCCAACTGCATCCGACAATGGTATATTTTATTGTTGATGTGCCCATGATATTATTGCATAGACCTCCAACCACAGCAATTTCAACTGGTGCAATCGTCATGTCCACAAAGTTATTTCCGTCGTAACTAATGCTCGGGTCAATAATAACGCCGTCTGCATACCGTTTTGCGAACATATTCGAAGCGTCAGGTAAAAATTCATGGCTGTAATATGTCACAGTCACGTTATGAACCGTAGCTCCAATAGGCAGAGGTAAGTTAAACATTCCATCGGAATCGGTGTATTGACAGGCGAGCTTTACATTATCTGTAGACCCTCCCGACAATGTCTTTGTCTCGTACGCACAAACACCAGCTTGAACTACGGGACATCCACTTTTGGATGCATATTGTGTATTTCGAACAAACACAGTTCCTCTAAACGCCACAGTCGAGGCATCCACGACAAACAGAGGTGTATCGAATTGAAGATGCTTCAGGTACACAATCATTCCAGAAGTCGGAATCAATGTTTCCTCATTATTTGCAAGGAAAGTATCCGACTGATTTGTACTTGTACTCAAGGATCGACGGAAAGTAAATAAAACGGGAACAGGATCACTGATGTTGAGTCTGTACTGCGGCTCGTCCACCCAAAATTTTGCTTCGAATGAGCCACTAGAGTCCGTAGTGAAGATGCCGGAACATTGGGATCGTGTAGCACAGTTCATGGTTTGTGAATGATTCGTTGGATTCATCAGCATCCACGTTATCTTGATATTACTTATAGGGATACTACCTGTAGATGCCTTGGATGTGACCAAACCTCTGATGGATGCCTCCCAAGCGATGGTAACATCTTGGCAGGCGGGGTCACTTGATACACGGTTAGGGGTAAACACATTCACCGGACTGGCCATATAATTTATCGCAATAGCTTCTGCACAATATGCATAAGTTACTCCTACGTCTAGACGTGATAAAGATAAGTCATCTGCATAACTTGTGCCTGGATTCAAATTATTTTTGCATTTGTCCGTCGAATAAAAGTAGTAATTTGGGGCAAAAATAGTTCGACTATTTTCAAACCGTCGAGTCATTGCATATGCTTCCTCGCATACACTATTGTCGATAAAGCTCATGGTGACAAAGCCATTCTGTTGAGAGACAATTAGTTGATATGGCATTCCTGTTTGATCTCGGGTATCATAATCAGTGCATGTACACTTGACGATGCCATACCCGAAAAAGCTGTTCGATTCTTGCCCAGGGATAATTATTCCATTATCATCGGCTGGTTTCAGTTCTATAGAGTAACGAACCCCTGATTCGAGCAAAGGAATATTGTATCCACCACCATAGGCTAAAATATTTCGTGATACTTTTTCGGATTTAAAGAGGAGTTTCGAATAAGAATCCGGAACTTTATGTATATTTGCGACAAAGGTTGAAAAGTTTGCCGCTAATGATGAGTTCGCGAACTTGACGACAAGTTCGGAGTACGATGTAGATGTGATATTCAAAGACTGGTATAGGATCCAATTAAGGTTCGAGAAAATTGTTGTTTGATTCGTGTTATTCCCAAAATAATCGTTAATAAAGGCAACATGACGAATCTTTTTTCCGCTTAGACCAACATTTTGAGCGATCTCCAAGGGTCTAATGGCGATCGCCATACTTTCTCCAAGAATGGGAGAAGTATTAATGGAACTCTGAATATCAGAACCCGCTATATCAAAGCAATATGGACACTTTGTCATATTGGAACAGAAATTAGTTAGATCTGTCACCTGTTCCAACAAACAAATTGAATGACGACGTCCCCTAGCAATGGACACCGTGAAGTTGAATCGAATAAGAACTTGTGAGCTCATTGTAAAATCTATGTAATTTGAAGTGTCTGTTATTGAATAAATATATCTTGCTTGCCCTGATACTTTTAACAACGGAACGTATCTATCGTACTTGTTTGGTTGTGAAAACCCATTGGATAACTGGGGATCAAGATTCACTGGTACCTCAGAAGCTAATAACTGAAATCCACGACAAGTTGGGTTCTCAAAAGATCCTCCACTTCCTATGAATGTAGTGTTGTCTGTCACAACCATTTTGGACGTATCCCAGCACAGACGCTGTTTGAAAGCAGGTGTATTAAAGAACATGTATGACGACGATGTCACGCGGCTTGAATCCCATTGAGTGATATTAAAATTGAAAGATGTAGCGTTGTAGAACATGTAAGCAGTAGACTTTACAAGGCTTGTATTCCAATCTAACAAAGAACGATTAAAAGCCCTCGCAGAGTGGAACATCCCCTCCATTGTAGTCACCATATTAGTCTTCCATCTCGATATGTCAGCGTTGAATATGCTAGCGAATTGAAACATTCGACTCATAGATGTAACGCTACCAGTATTCCATTGGGATAAGTCGCCTTGAAAAGAGGATGCCCCAGAAAACATCATCTCCATGGATGTAGCAGAGTTGGTCATCCAAGTTGACACGTTGCCGTTGAACTGTGCTGCATTAAAAAACATGGAACCGAAATTGGCAACGTTGGCGACATTCCAAAGCGACAAATTAGATTTTACAGACGAGGCAGCATAAAACATTTCCCCCATGTTACGGACGTTGCCAACATTCCAGTTATTTAAATTTTTATCAAAGGCTGTTGCACCCTTGAATAACTGGTACATGTTTGTGACATTGGCGACATTCCAAAAGGAAATATCCATATTGAACTTATTGGCACCAAGGAAAGTACCAGACATACTTGTAACCCTGGAGACATTCCAATTGAGTGCTATTGCCGAGTTGAAATTAACATCATTGAAATTGCTGAAAACAGCATCCAAGTTGGTGACACGGGACACATCCCAACTTTGGATGGGACCAAATAAAATCTCGGCTTCGGTCTTAAAATTTCTCCAATAAAGTGCTGCATTTTTGATGTTGGTATTAGTCAAAACAACCGAGTTTGTCTTAATACAGCAGCCATCGTACTGAGGACTATCACAGCCCTTTGGAGAACTTCCTCGAGTGATGGGTCGTTTTCGGCACCGATCGTTACCGATATCATCCATGTCGAAAGTTGCACTCCAAAAGAAAGAACATATGGGATAACAACTATACGGATCGTTTCCAGAATAGAAAGGGGCACAATTGTAACAAGTACCCCATGCATAGGAAGCTATATCCATTTTATTGAAGATGTTGTTTCCACAACGACCATAATGTGTCCCTCGAACACAATTACCATTCCCGTCCTCCCACCATCTACCATACGCATTCCACGGATCTCCCCAATAGTTGGGACACTCTTGGTAGCAGTTTCCAAGATTGGTACCCGAGCCAGGATAGTAGTTGATGTTAAGTACTTCATTATTTCTGTATGTAAAGGTTTTGGGCGAACATGCTGCATAGCAGATGGACCCAACAATTTGGTTGTCAAACCCATTGGCACATTGTGGAGTTACAGCCGCACCTCCAAAGTACTGGTTTCCGGCTGCGCATCCTGCGCTCATGTATGCCTCCACCACGGCATATGATGGCAGCAGGCAATAGTACAACACAAGGACCAGCCATCGCTCCATCCATGATGTTACGCGGACTGATGCTGATGACCTCTTCTTGGTCTTGTTGCAATTATCATCATCATCATGAGAGCTCTTTGACTGTGTTGTCGTGACTCGATTCATAGTAACATCGGCCATCATCATCACACTTGTCATCTTTTCCAAAACATCCTCCATGGAGTCCATGAAACGATCATTCTTTTCCTGAGGAGAAACGAGAGACGTGGTAGTCATCACAGCCTTGGTACTATCCATCATTATGAAGGTATTAACATCATTTTCCTTGACACGTCGTTGTTCTTCTTTCAAAGACCTTGCAACTCTGCTTGACATGAAGGGGCGACGAGGCACAGCTATGCCGCCAGGCCCACAACGAAATCCTGGAAAGGGCTGATCCGATTCACACACCATTTTCAAGTATCGGAACAAAGGTTCCAGAGACTGAAGAGCATTGACAGAAAGAGGCTTCTCAATCTTACCTGTGCTCATGTTCTTGTCTAAAGCAGATGCAGTAGAAACATGGACGACATATTCAGTATCCTTGACATTATTATTATCCTTGGGAATTATTGAACGAGATACAGGACGAGTACCATGGGTACGTGGCTGATATTTAGATATGATCAACTTGTGCATTCCAAGGTCACGATTCTTCTTCTTCTTGATCGCGAGAGCTTCAATATCCAAAACTTCTTTGGTGGGCATATCCCCAAAGAGAAGGGTAAGGTTTCGGTCCGACTCCTCCGTCTTCTTTGCATACAGATCCTTGTTGAGGGTCATCGTCTTTACATCTTCCATCATTATCATCACAGATTCGTTCTCTTCCATGATGACGTTTTCGAGGCGAGGATTGACGACGGTAACCTTACCGATTGAAGAATCGATACCAGCAACACAGTTCTCATAACGATGGTTCTTCTTGATCGCGAGAGGTTCAACATCCAGAACGTTGATGTTCGTATGTCCAGATGGAAGGGCAAGGCCTTGGTCTAACGTATCCGTCATGCTTCCGCTCGTGTCCTTGATCGTTACGGATTCGTTCTCATCCATGACGACGATAATATTACAGATTGGGGAATCAATACCAGTACCAGATTCTTCGTAACGATAGTTTCTCTTAATCACGAGAGGTTCATTATCCGGAGCCTTGGCGTTATTATTCTCTTCCTTGTATATAGTAACCTCAGGATTACTATTCAAATGAGATTCTTTCATCTCAACTTCAAGTTTGCCTTGGTTTTCAGACTTAACCTGTTTAAGAATAAGATCCTTTATCTCCATGTGACGAATATCCTTTTCCACGGAATCAGCATGATGCTCAATCACATCTTCAGGCGACTCTTTTAAAGAAAGAGAATCTTTGTCCACAGATACAGAATCAATAACATCGCAATACGACAACTGCTCAGCCTTATCCTTGGGAAAGTGATTATGTGTATTATCATTAAGTGCAGGTGAAACAATCACATCCATTACAGTGATCCCTTTTGAAATTTCCTTGTCATCAAAGATGTAGGAATCTAAAATATCTTCATCCTGGGGTAATGTAGACAAGGAAGGCTGCATCTTCTTCGTCTTGTCTCGAGAAGACGTCTTGATGGAGTAATGATCCTTTCCATCGGAGTTAATGGTACCGGGGGCGCCTTCCATAGACTCGTTATCGTGGTCCATATCATCAAACAAGATTAGGTCATGAAAATAATTTTTATGGGTTTTTGTTTTAGTAAGACTCTGGTTAATGTTGACATGGATGAGGGCATGATTAGCAGGAAGACAATGGCGCCAGTCGCGAGTGACAGCGATGTAGCCATCGTTCTTATCATCGGGGTCACGGGAGCTTAGTTTGCTAAGTGATCCCGTCATCGCTCGATGTTGAAGAGAAGAAGATACGAATTTGTGATTGAATAAAGTGAAACTGTCTGAGGAGAAGACTTTGATGAAATATAATACATGAGTCAATAAAAATTGTCATCTGTGACAACAAAAACATGGTGTGTGTAACACCTTTTCACTTACCTTTCAAAATGAAAACTTGCTCAATAATGATTACCGGAGATGATCACTGTGCCAATGTTCCGATGATTGATTATTCTGAATTGTGACGGCGAGCAGCAGCTCACATGTGTTTCGATTGTCGCCCGCTGGTACAAGAGAAAAATTTACTGTAGGTCTACGATGGTAAAAATCGCGTATGTAGAAAAATCTTCCAGTACAAACTCCTCGTATGTAAAAGTCCTCTC
>Ga0169931_10012892_pt1 | contig 11512 bp, 9 predicted proteins | sample Kivu_15m_20L_FD_129675 | JGI IMG/M metagenome (GOLD analysis project Ga0169931, IMG submission 129675) | Freshwater microbial communities from Lake Kivu, Western Province, Rwanda to study Microbial Dark Matter (Phase II) - Kivu_15m_20L... | ecosystem: Environmental > Aquatic > Freshwater > Lake ... | reverse complement strand
GGCGCACATCGATATCGCCGGGCCGATGTGGGCTGATAGTGATGCAGGTTGGTTGCAGCGCGGCGCGACCGCTTATGGCACGCGGTTGTTGATTAATTTGGCGGAGAACTTCAAGCGCCGCTAGGTTTTTTCAACCAATAAAGTAATGAACCATGTTGTGTAGATTTTTCTCGTTGCATTCGTGATAAGTGTTGGCTTGAGCGGTGCTATTAGTTTCGCAAAATCTTTATTGGACTATTTAGCATCGATTACCGTTTCAAACAAATTATCTGCGCTAAATTTACAGTTAGACCAATTGTTGCTGAAAAGTTCACAAGATCTCACACCGTTCGGGTTGCTGATTGTGTGCCGTCAGTAAATGAGGCCGGCAGAGAGGTAGGTTCATTCTGTGAGACGACGAGTTCAACAATCAGCACGAACATGCCTCAGTAACCACTACAACAGGCGGTACAACGTTGCTTGTTCATGGGTTAATTCCGCATAAGATTTCGTATTGCGCATGGGTTTCCTCTGTTGATTTCTCGCACTGTTTCAAAGTGTTTCAAATTGGCAAAAGTATCTAGAGAGCAGTTACAAACCACTGGCTCCGCTTGCAGGCTTTGACAACAAAATTCATCAATTGTTTCTAGGGATGATGTTACGGAGTAAACTCTCGTGACAAGTGTGCGAGTTGACGTCGGTCTAGCGATAGCGGAGCGAATAACCGAATCCGGTGGGTACAAAGTTCAGGCGTAATTTGATCATCGTGGTATCGGTGAAATCTTTTTCTTGCTTCAAATTTGCAATCGGATGCGACTTCATCAAAGGGTTTCGTTTCTCGATGAGTGGCGGAGAATGCAAAGACGTTAACGGCACTGCTGCAAATCTGTTGGGTAATCCGCAAGTGGTGAATGTTGTATCTCAATATCTGACCGACGCGATAGATAATGGCAAGAGATCAGAGCTCATTTAAATAATATTTCTTCGGACTGACTTGAATTTTAGTTGTCGCACGAAAAATCGCATCACTAAATGATTGTTAGGTTGATTTAGAGACAAATTGAAATTCATCCGGCACAACTCAATAAATCTCTTCGATTGACAAACCTGACTCCTAAGCTGAATTCCGTTCGAAAATGTTGACTTCTTGATTTGGGAAATAGTACTAAGTTCTGAAAAGTTTCGACTAAGGCGAGTTTTACAGTCGCCGATCCCGATCGTCGTTATGTTGCAAATGTCATTTCTTTTTTAGTCTTCTATAGTTTTGATCATCGCCTCGGCGGGCTTATCGGGATGGCCAAAAGTCTCTACCAAACAACAAGGTGAGCCGTGTTGAATGTGGAAGGGGAAGGGTTTCCTGGATAATTAGTTGGTACGACCCAGATTACGTTTAAGACAGCAGTCTCACTCGTGACGAGGATTTAACTTTTTTTGTCAAGTTTGTGACACGCAGGCCAGACGCCATGTTTATCGACACGGCCGATGTAGGAAGCCAAATAATTAAATGAATCTATGCGATGATCGGCGCCGATCTATCGATTGGCTTGCAAGATTCTTTCCTTGGAGAAATTGATTCAGTCACTCAAATTGAAGAACTAAATATCTTCGATAAAGTAACCTCTGCTCGACATGCCAGGTGTAAAAATAACATCTGATCTGGATCACTTTGATCCACTTCTAATAAATCGAAGACGTTTTTAATTCGGTAGCTCACGGCATTGCGATGTAGATGAAGTGCAGCAGCAGTTTTATTCAGAGAGCCTTGAAAATCAAGGTAGGTAGCAATTGTGATCAAAATCGAATCTCTTTTGGCAGCACTCAATTCATTAAGCGGTGCGAGAAGTGTGGCTGTCGATTGTTTGACCGAATCGAAGCTATACCACTCGACGAGGCTCTTTTTTATTCCTGAAGCATCAAAACTAATTAATTGATTGTGGCATTTTCGCGTTCGAGCTGTAGATGCAGCAAACAATGCTTCGTTTGCACTTGAAGAAATTCCGGTCAGTTTGGTATTTGTTGAACCAATTCCACAAAAGACCTGAATTTCAGGTGTGCTTCGAACCATTTCATCTAAAACTCGAGCAACAGATTGTGATATTGACTTCACTGAGATTTCAGTCTCGTCGTGAGTCAATAGCAAAAGAATTAGTGACGGACAATGAGTTATGCGCCATTTTCCTGATTCTTTAGAGAAGGCAAATCGGATTGTTTTAGAAAGTTGCTCACGCATTTGGAATGAATTATTGGTTTCATCAAGATTGTGATCAAGATCTATTCGAACCACAGTGTGCGATGAATCAACTGGAATCTTTAACTTTCTTGCAATCTCGCTCATACTATTCGAACCTTGGTGCTTGGATAGCAATAGTTGTAGGAGCAGTTCGGCATCATTTTGTTGTGACTCGTGTAGCACTTGTTCTTGAGCAGTGGTTATATCGTTGATTTCTGCTGCTAACCTCCAGAGAAAAAGTTCCATTAACGCATTCGCATCATCATCGGCTAGTCGCGCCGTAAACAGCCAAGAGGAACTTTGTGTGGCTGAGCGAATAGGTACAGATAGGCAATCGTTTGCCTCGAACTTTTTGTTTTCTGCTATTCGAATTTCTCGACCGAGCAGAAGACTACTTACCGCGACGATTTCTTCATTCGTGCTGAATTTTTCTCTAACTTGACTGATTGCGTCTGCTGCTTTTCGAACTTTGTTGATAGTAAAATGGATTTGATCAGAAGCTTGTTGCGCCATCGTTCGAACTACAACGCTGAGGTCTACTATTGGATCTAGCCGAACTAGAGCAATCTGAGTGTTGCGAGCTATTTTTCGGGCTGTTGTTGAAAGTCGTTCACAATTTGAGGCGAATACAGCTAGACCCATAGCATCTCTACTTGCAGCGATTCTTATTGCTATGTCGAGTTGGTAAGTCGATGCGATCTTGGATAAGTGCCGATCAATTATCGCAAGTGATCCGGATTGAATGCGACTCATTTGGTCTAGAGATTCAACAATTTGAATTGCTTTAACTTCCGCATTCTCGGAACCTTCGAGGAGATCGATGGAGCCAAGTCCAGACGAGCGTGCGATGTCTAAAACAGAACCTAGATTGCTCAGTTTTGCCCCCTGAAAAACTCGTTTCCTCAAAAAGTATATTTGGTACAGGAGTGGCTTACAAGTGCCCAGTGCACAAAATCTTAAGATTTTTTTTACTTCTGCACATAGCAAAATTCATCTTTATCACCTAATGTATTTTTTGATTTGGTAATGAGCATTGATGACCAATATTTAATGGAGAAATTCGGGTATCGAAATGGAATTTAGAACGGTTTTTTCTGCGGAAGAAGCACTAGAAACCTTGACGCAAGAGGGTATACAGGCCAAAATTCTCGCCGGCGGGACCGATCTAGTAGTTCAAATGAAGCGCAAAGAAATAGAACCTGGAGTTCTTGTACACATCAAGCGGGCATCGGACTTGAAGGAGATTTTAAGCTCGGACACTACAAGAATTGGATCTTTAGTCTCCCACGCGGACCTGGTTGACTCAAAGTTGATTCAGTTGAACTATGGGTCGTTGGCCAATGCGGCGAGTCAAATAGGAGGCTGGCAAACGCAGGTAATAGGCACTATTGGCGGCAATGTCGCAAATGCATCTCCAGCCGCTGATCTGGTCCCGCCACTTCTCGTGCATGGCGCAATAGTGCATTTAGCATCCAAAAGACGTAGGCGATCAATTCCACTGAACGAATTTCTTATTGGAAGGCGCAAAACCGCATTAGCTGCGGATGAGCTAATTATTGGATTTGAACTTGAGCCGAAGTCCAAGCATTCTGCTGACAAGTATTTGAAGGTTGGAAGGCGAAGTGCGATGGAGGTTGCAATTGTTGGGCTTGCAATTCGTATGACTCTTGAAGATGACCTTGAAACGATTTCAAAAATTCGAATAGCAGTCGCATCATGCGGGCCGAAGGCTTTTCTTGCTGATTCCGCTTCATCTATTTTGACGGGAATGCGTGTCACATCTACTCTCATTAGTGAAGCAGGCGAACTGCTTCTGACTGAAGCAAATCCCGTTGATGACGTTCGTGCTTCGGCGACATATCGAAAGCGGTTACTTCCCAATCTATTAGGGAGAGCAATAGTGGGTTGTATCGAGACAATTCGAGAAGCAGAAAAGGGGAGATGACAGTGAATATTACTTTGTCTGTAAATGAACGAACTCAAACAGTCCAAATAGATGGCTCGGAAACTTTGCTTGAAATGTTGCGGAATCATCTTGGGCTCCTTGGTACTAAGGAAGGTTGTACTGAAGGAGAATGTGGTGCATGCAGTGTTTTAGTTGATGGTCAGCCAGTTCATTCCTGTATCTATTTGGCTGCAGCTACCGAAGGCTGTCAAGTTTTGACTATTGAAGGAATTTCGCACGGTGATGAACTCTCAAAACTCCAAAGTGAGTTGATTAATGGAGGGGGAGTTCAATGCGGATTTTGTACGCCTGGGTTTGTCGTTGTCCTCACCGCTCTTTTGAAAAAGTCATCAAATCCAAGTGCAAGCGAAATCAGAAATGCACTCTCAGGCAACATTTGTCGTTGCACCGGTTACACCCAAATCGTGGAATCAGTACTTCAACTTACGGAGGGTAAAAAGACTTCAAATAAAAGTAATTTAATGATAAATGGGTCAATGTCATGATTGGGGCGTCAGTCGTTCGATCTGATGCTTTTGTCAAGGTGACGGGGAGAGCTGTTTACGGTGTTGATTATCAAGAGATAAACATGCTGCACGGTTTTTTGTTGAGGTCACCAGTGGCGGCAGGTCGAGTTATCAAACTCGATATTTCAATCGCATTAGGTATGGATGGTGTTCAAAGTATTTTGACAGCTAAAGATCAACCAAGTGAGATGGCGGGCTGGGTTTTGCGTGAACAGAGATTATTCGCATCTGAAGAGTTGCGTTACGAAGGAGAGCCGATTGCCCTAGTTATCGCCAAAACTTATGATGAAGCAAAAGCAGCCGCGAGTTCTATTTTGTTAGAAATTGATGAGTGGAAAGGTGTAGATCTCGTTGCCGCAAGCACTACTAATGCGCGGATCATTCACAAGAATTGGAAATCATACGTACCAACTGCGGGCCCAAACGCGGATTATCCGCGAGATGGAAATTTGGCATGCGAAACAAAGTCAAATGCAGTGGGAGTTGATGTTGCCTTTGGTCAGGCAACAAAGATTATTGAAGATAAGTTTTGTTCAAATAGACAATATCAAGCGTATTTAGAGCCAAAATCAGCGGTGGCCACGTATGTGAATGGGCAGTTCACTATTCACACTGCTAGTCAACATCCGTTTAATGTTCGTGAAAGAGTTTCTCAGTTTTTAGGTGTTCGAATTTCTAGTGTCCGAGTAATTGGAAAAACAATCGGTGGCGGATTCGGGGGGAAGCTTGACGCTGCACTGGAGCCATACGCTGCGCTTGCAGCAAAAGTTACTGGTTCACCAGTAAAAATTATGAACACGCGGACTGAGGACATACTTACTTGCCCGAGTAGAGAAAATGCTTTGATCACAATAAGGACTGCGTTGAACGCTGCGGGGGAGATGATCGGTAGGGATGTAGTCGTTGATATGGATAACGGTGCATATAGCACCGAAATGCCATGGTTGGCATCGTTACCTCTTCATATTCTTGGAGCGATCTATGAGATTGATGGACCAACTCGTATCACGTCTCGGCTTTGGTATACGAATACGGCTCCAACCGGGGCGTTTCGGGGGGTAGGCGGCACTTATCTATATATGGCTCTTGAGCGCCATATAGACAATATTGCGAATTCGATTGGCATGGATCGGCTTGAGTTTAGGTTGCGTCATTTGATTGATGATGGAGCTGTAAGTCACGTTGGTCAAATTTTGCCAGATGCTGGAATTCTGCGAGAAGGATTCAACGAGATTCAGAAAGTGGTAAGTTGGGAAGAGACAGTTGCAAATCTGAAACCCTTTCAAGGAGTTGGAATTGCCTCTGGGTTTTGGCTCACGAATCCGATGCCAGGGCAAGCAACTGTAAAACTCAACGAAGACGGCACGGTCAGTGTTATCACTGGCGCTACGGAGAATGGTTCGGGCGCAGTGGCCATGGGAGTCAGACAAATCGTCGCCCAGGGGTTGGGCGTTGATGTTAATGATGTTTCAGTATCAATGCCTGATACTGATATTTCTAGCTACGATGCAGGTTCGCAAGGTAGTCGTACAACACACATTGTTGGTCGTGCCGCTTTGAATGCTTCAACCGAAGTAAAACGTCAGATTCTTGAGCAAGCGTCAAATTTGCTCGAAGTTGATGCTGCCGATCTTCAGATATCAAACAGCTTGATTTCAGTAGTCGGGAGTCCATCTATTTCGGTATCGCTTGGTGAGGTGGCGACTAATGCCTTGTGGGCTGTTGGGCCGATAACAGCAACAAGTTCATATACAACTCCACCGATTTCTTTTGATCCTGGATGTGCGAGTGGATTGCTCTTTCCGACATTTCCGACTCCTACCTATCACGTACATTTGGCTGTTGTAGAGGTTGATCCTGTGACCGGGGGCGTAAAGATCTTGCGCTACGTAGTTGTGCAAGAGGTAGGTAAAGCTATAAATCCAGACGCAGTTCGGGGTCAAATTCAAGGTGCGGTTGCACAAGGAGTCGGACTGACATTGTATGAAAGTTTGCGTATTGGCAAAGACTGCCGATATTTAGAACGAACTCTTGAAAACTATCGATTACCGATAGCGCTTGATGTGCCAGACGTCGAAATCAGACTAATGGAGCACCCAGATGAGTGCGGGCCATTTGGCGCCAAAGGCGCGGCCGAGCCAGCCATAGTTTTTGTTCCGGCTGCAATATTGAATGCCGTTAGTCATGCAATCGGTCGGAATGTAACATCGATTCCTCTCACACCAGAGTGTGTTCTCGATTTGATTGAAAGAGAATCGTGAAGTCAACTTCTTTACGACTTATTGACAAAGAAGAGCTTATTAGTTTGTCAATTGGTTGCACCATACTTGCTGGTGGTGGTGGCGGAGATCCGCGTGTTGGATTAATGATGGGTTTAAACGCAATAAGTAAAAACGGGCCGGTAAAAGTGATTGAACTCGGGGATCTTAATGATGATGACCTAATAATTCCGGGAGGCATGATTGGTGCGCCAACAGTGATGATTGAAAAGATTCCAAACGGTTCTGAGCCGATAATAATTCGTCAAATGTTGGAGAAATATCTTAATAAGAAAGCATCTGCAATGATGCCGATTGAAATGGGAGGCTTGAATGGGGTGCTTCCAGTGGCATGGGCATCAATCAATGACTTACCGATTGTCGATGGTGACTTGATGGGAAGAGCATTTCCTGAATTACAAATGTGTACACCTCACTTGTATGGAATTCCTGCATGGCCCGGAGTAGTAGTCGATGAACGATCTCAGGCAATCTTGTTTGAGCCTTTGGATAATGTGTGGTTCGAAAAACTCGCTCGCAATGCTGTTTCAACTCTAGGTGGGTGTGCTTGTGCAGGTCTTTATCCGCTAACGGCTAAAGCTGCATCAGTTCCAGTTATCAGGGGCACAATTTCTGCGGCGTACAGAATCGGAGCAGCAATTAGAGCACCTTCAATAGATCCATTGCTTGCTCTGAATAACGAAATTGAATTATACAGATTGATCACGGGCAAAGTAATTGACGTCGAGCGAAATACAGCCGGTGGTTTTGTTCGTGGATCAGCAATAGTCGAAGGGATTGAAAATGATCATGGGCGATTAGTTCGTATTGAGTTTCAGAATGAAAATCTCGTCGTGCTTGAAGATGGCGAGCCACTGGCTACCGTTCCTGACATCATTACTTTGCTCGACCGTCATACTGCAATGGGTATCGTCACTGAGCATATTCGATATGGGCAACGCGTTGTGGTTGGAGTTTTCAAGTCTCCAACTCAATGGAGATCAGATGCAGGTTTAGCAGTCGTTGGGCCACGTGCTTTTGGGTACGAAATTGATTATGTGCCTGTAGAGGAGCGCCATGAACGGGTCAGTTGATTTGCGAATTGGGATCGACGTTGGAGGAACCAATACAGATGCGGTAATTTTGGATCGAAATGATTTGGTGTTAGCCAAGTTCAAAACCCGAACTACGCCCGATCTCTCTACAGGAATTTCCAAGGCATTAGAGTCAGTTTTATCGCAAATTCCAGAATCTAAACACCGAGTCACGCATGTGATTTTAGGTACCACGCACGCCACAAACGCTATTCTTCAACGTCGTGACCTACTGAAAGTGGCAACTATTCGCATCGGGGCACCAGCATCTGTTTCTATTCCTCCGCTTTTGGATTGGCCCAAAGATTTGCGAAAAACTATTTCGTCCGGAGAAATAATAGTCAGTGGAGGAAGCGAATTGACTGGTGAGGCACTCGCACCGTTTGGTAAAGATGGCTTGACTAAATTTATTGATTCAGTTGCAAACGTTGCTCAATCTGTTGCAATAACTGGAATTTATTCTCCGGTCAACGCAGAACATGAATTCGAAGCAGCAGAGATCGTTCAAAAGATGCTTGGAGAAATTCCAATTTCGTTATCGAGTGGAATTGGCGGGTTAGGACTTTTGGAGAGAGAAAATGCGTGTGTGTTAAATGCGGCATTGATTGGAGTATCTCGCAAAGTCGTAGACGGGTTCAGCGAAGCTTTGACCAAGAACGGTATCAACTCCTTAAAATATTTAACCCAAAACAATGGAACATTGATGAGTCTTGACTCTGTTTTGAAGTATCCCGTATTGACGATTGGAAGCGGACCATCGAACAGCATGCGTGGCGCAGGTCATTTAACGAAAGTGTCTAATGCAATTGTGGCTGACGTTGGCGGCACGAGTACGGATATCGGAGTGTTGATAAATGCTTTTCCTCGCGAGTCCACCACTCCTGTAGATATTGGGGGAGTACGAACAAATTTCAGAATGCCCGACTTAGTGAGCATAGCTGTCGGTGGAGGTTCAATCTTGCGTAAAACGGGCAGCGATATAACAGTTGGTCCCGACAGTGTTGGTTACCAACTTCCGGATGAAGCGATAGTAATGGGTGGGAAAACTCCAACTTTGTCCGACGCGGCAGTAGTCAAAAAACGCATGACGATGGGAAATGCGAAACTTGCTATACCCATAAAAGATTTTCTATCCAGAGCTCTTGAGATTTCCGACAATCGCGTTTGGGAAGCTACTGATCAGATTAAGACTTCGCGGGTAGATGTACCCTTAATAGTAGTTGGCGGCGGAAGTGTAATCTTGCCGGATTCAATTGAAGGAATTAGTGAAATCCTTAGACCTGATAATTATGAAGTTGCAAATGCAATTGGGGCAGCGATGGCATCGGTATCTGGCCAAATTGACAAAGTGTTTAAGCTTGGCGGACGAAAACGGGAAGAACTAATTGAAGAAGCTAAATCTGCCGCACGTGACCAAGCAATTAGTGAAGGAGCTGATCCTGCGGCTGTTGAAATAATTGAGGTTGATGAAGTTCCAATGGCCTATTTGACAGAACCAGTGGTTCGAATCCGGGTAAAAGCATCTGGTCCCCTCGGGTTCGTGTAATGAGGCAACTTGATTTTATCTCAAAGTGTTATTAAATCATACACAAAAGGAAGAGAACGGTAATGACTAATTCAAATAGTCCAATTGGGATTCTGATACATGGAGCTACGGCTCCGAATCAAGTCAGTGCATTGAGTAAGAAAATCGAGAATTTCGGATTTGGTTCACTCTGGTTAAGTGAGGATTATTTTTTTCTTGGAGGAATTTCGAGTGCGGCAATTGCGTTGGAGGCCACAGAATCTATTGAAGTTGGGATTGGAATCCTGTCAGCTGTAGTAAGGCATCCCGCAATTACAGCCATGGAAATTGCAACGCTTGTGAGCGCCTATCCAAATCGTTTGTTGACCGGAATTGGACATGGTTTACCGGCATGGACTCAACAGATGGGTTTGTATCCGAAGTCTCCACTAAGTGCCCTACGCGAAACTATCGAGTCTGTAAGAGCTTTGGTCAAAGGATCGACGTTAAACAAGACAGACGGACTTTTTGAGTTTAACAACATTTCTCTGACACACCCAGTTGAAGGAGATGTCAATCTCATGACGGGTGTTATTGGACCGAAGTCACTTGAATTGTCTGGGGAGATTGCCGACGGCACAATAATGTCAGTTTTGGTGGGACCAAAGTATCTCGAATATGCAAAAAAGCATGTCGCAGTTGGTGCCGCCAAGTCAGGCAGAGATCCAAATGCGCACAAGTTGCCAACTTTCGTAATTTTCAACGTTGATGAAGATCGTGCCCAAGCCCGTGCTGCAGCAAGATTAGGTGTTGGTTTTTACCTTGGGGCTGTTGGACCATCACCGATGACAGAGGTATATGGGCTAAATGAGCAATTGACTGAACTGATTGAAGAAGGAGGTATAGGGGCCGTAACCGAACAGATGCCTGAAGAGTGGCTAGATCTATTTTCGATTTCCGGGACTCCTGGGGATTGTGCGGCGCAAATACCTAAATTTATTGATGCGGGTGCAACTTCAATTGTTCTCGCACCCTATCCTTCCATAGAAATTGATCGAATGATCGAAATCACTGCTAAATCGCTTTTACCAATATTTTGAACGGAGATAACTCAATGTCAGATAGTAAAATTATTTTTTTTCTCACTAAACTTTTAGATCCAGCAAAGCGAGAAGCCTACGAAACTTGGGTTCGCGAAGTGGATGTGCCTTCAGTTTTGGCGTGGCCGTGCACAAAAAATTATCGCGTAGTCCGATTGGAAAGCGCAGTACTTGATGGCGTTGCTGTTCCAAGTTACGACTATATAGAGATTATGGAAGTCACGAGTCTTGAGGGCTATCAAAAAGCAGTTTCGGAATCTCCGCCCTCACTTTTCAATCAGTTGAGAACGCACATTGGTTCATTTGATGCTTCAATTGGTTCAGTGGTGAAGTGATTCTCACTTCAATCTCAGCAAGAGGGTCGGCTGGCATGCTTGCTGGGTTGAGATCAAGCTCTGTTTCAAGGGAATTGTCTGGCTCACCGGTTCTCCTTATCCATCCGATAAACATGCGGGGCCAAATATGGACAGATGTTGTCGCAAATTTGAGCAGCCGACATCTTTGTATAATGCCTGACTTAAGAGGGCATGGTCAGTCGGATGTTAGGGGAGACTTTAATCTGGCCGAGTGGCTAGCAGACTGTGTTTCAATTCTGGATGGTCAAGAAATTTTTGAGCCAGTCCACGTAGTTGGTGGCTCGCTCGGCGGTTCATTGGCGTGTTGTTTTGCCGAAAAATATCCAGCTCGGACAAGATCAGTTGCAGCAATAGGTAGTTCACTTAACTTTGATGGCGTCGATGTACATGGGGTCATTCCGATGATTGATGAATTGGGAGTAGAGGGAACATTTCGTAAAGTTTTCCCTACCATGACATTCGGCCCAAAGTGTTCTGCTGAGGTAATAGAACGAGGCATATCACTCGCAAATCCGAATT
>Ga0169931_10012890_pt1 | contig 11513 bp, 11 predicted proteins | sample Kivu_15m_20L_FD_129675 | JGI IMG/M metagenome (GOLD analysis project Ga0169931, IMG submission 129675) | Freshwater microbial communities from Lake Kivu, Western Province, Rwanda to study Microbial Dark Matter (Phase II) - Kivu_15m_20L... | ecosystem: Environmental > Aquatic > Freshwater > Lake... | reverse complement strand
GATATACGCAGACAATTATGTACGACCAACTCTAAAGTTGTCAGTGGATTGAGCGATAATGAACGCAGTGAGTCAATGGTGGATAGGAGGTCTGAGAACTCGTAAAGCGAAGGTCGCGGGTTCAATTCCCGCGGGCGGCTCTATTTCCCTCAGGGCCTTACTTTCTACATTGAAGCGGTGTTTATTCAAAGGGGCGATTTGACATCTTTGTATCTACAGCCATTCAATCTCAAGAGCGTAAAAGTCAAAAAAATATGACCCAAATCAATAACTTAAAGAGAAATAGAACTCTAGAGTAAGCCAACTCAGCATTCTAAAAGTGTTCAAATATCAGTTTTATGAAAGCCATACGAAATAAGTTGACAAGTAGCAATGCTTACAAAAATAGAACTCGCCTCAGAATCCTGCCTACAAATAAAGAATATTTCATCCAAAAAGGTAATATAGAACTATGGCGAGAAGAGAGCACCAATACGAGAGATTTGAGACTACAAGTAAGGAAAAAATTTATAAGTTGGGAAGTATGATAAATGACGGCTTTCACCACGATCCCAGACGCATCGCTTTTACTGCCTCAAGATACAAATTCGTTTCAAAAATGCTGTCGAGTGTCGATGACGTGATAGAAGTAGGCTGCGGAGATGGGTTTATGTCTAGAATTGTTCTCCAAGAAGTTAAGCACTTAGATCTAACAGACTTCGATGAGAGTTTTATAATAGAGGCTCAGACTTTCTATTCAGATGAAAAAAGATTGGAAGTCTTCCATCATGACCTAGTAAGGCAACCCTTCTCAAGAGCCTACAATGCCATTTACGCATTAGATGTTTTGGAACATGTTTCGCCAAATAATGAGGCTATCTTCATGGAAAACCTGGCACTTTCTTTGAAGAGGGATGGAATTTGTATCATTGGTATGCCCTCAATCGAGTCTCAACTTTACGCATCAGAGATTTCTAGAGCGGGTCACGTTAATTGCAAAAATGGGGAGACTCTAAGAGAATTCATGAATTTGTGGTTTGAAAGCACCTTTATTTTTTCTATGAATGATGAAGTTGTCCATACGGGTTTCTTCCCTATGAGTCAATACTTGATAGCGGTTTCTACACATCCAAGATTTAAAAATAGGTAGGAGTAGAAATATAAAGGTCTTACTAATAGGTGAAGGAAATCTTTCGACGAGCTTAGAAACTTTTCTCGGAGATTGTGGCCTAGAGTCATTGGTCACTTCGCGACAACATAAGTACTCAGCCCACAGAGAGCATTTTGACTTGTTAGCAGCACTCAACTTGCGAAAGATACTTGATAGAAACAAGGTGAGCCGGGCGATAATATGCGCTGGAATTTCAGGAATCGAAGCATGTAATAAGTCGCCAATTCTCAGCGATAGAGTGAACGTGGACGGTACTTCAACTACAATCGACATTTTGAACGAAAGAGCCATCCCAACCCTATTTCTATCCTCATCTTTGATTTGGGACATAGAAGAGTTCATCCCAAACAAAGGAGTTTCACCAGAAATCAGACCTACCACGCTTTACGCAAGACAAAAAAAAGACATTGAAAAATTCATCTTTCAACGCGGGTATGAAAAGGTTGACATCTTGCGAATTGGGAAGATAGTCGATGGGAGCTCCACGATTATTCTCAAAATTAAGCAGCTTTTGAATGGCATTAGAGTCCCAACATACACAGATTATTACTTGGCGCCAGTACACATTTCTAGCTTTTTGGGCGTGATAAAGAGTTGGATTCACGACGGGTTTGCAAATGGTCCGGCAAACCTAGTTCCTCCCAATCAATTCAGTGAACACGAACTAATCGTAAAGGCTTTGCGTTCGCAAAAAGTTCGAATACCTGTAGATGTAAAAACTATGAAAACCGAAAGTACAGGTTATGTACCAAAGAATGTACATTGCCCAAATTTTGAAAAATCAATCTACCCCGCTAAGTACGGATATGATGCAATCGCATATGAAGTAAGAAAGTTGTTCTAACAGGCAGCAAATAAATTGTCGGGATACACTTAAAATGGTTTACGCAAAACCAATAGTCAATTAGCTTAATCAAGAATACCTAATGATTCGGAGTCCAATTTGCCCCCTTTCTCTAATTGATTCACATTAGCAGACGAATATCTCCCGATTGAGAACTACATATGATCGCAAATTCAAATTATTTGGGTATAAACTTCGAAACTTTAGTTATTAGTTACCCTGAAGGAGTTGCATATATCTAATGCAAAGATATAGTTATTCAATGTTGAGAAAATCAATAACATTGTTGTGCGATCAAAGTGACTCCTTTTTTTTGAATCACATTACCAAAGCTCAAGAAATTGTGGAAAAATTTGGTTACAATTTCGACTTCATAAATGATAAGTCAAGAATCAAGAGTGGCTATATACTGTTTGCAGCAGCGGCTCGTTCTATATTATCAAGCGAAGAGTTGAGTAAACATGAATTCAATGTGGTTCTGCACCCAAGTAAATTGCCCCAATATCGAGGAAGTGGTGTTGTGGCATGGAGCATCCTTGACGGTGCATCTGAGCTATGGGTCACTTCGTTTATTGCGACAAAAGAATTGGATCTAGGTCCGATAGTCTGGCAATCGAGCAGAAACTTGAATGGATTGGAGTTAATGGATGAGATAAGAGCTTTGCAGGCAGAGCTCTTTTTAGAGCACATTAACTATGTATTAGGTTTAGAAAAAATCACCGGAACACCTCAAGAAAGAGGAAAATCAAGCCAGGTGTATCGCCGACGCTCGCAAGAAGATTCAAGACTGGATATCGAGGAAAGTTTGGGGAGTCAGTTCAACTTATTGAGAACAGTGGATAACCTAAGGTATCCAGCATTTTTTGATTTCAATGGAGAACGCTTTTACTTATTTATCTCTAAGAAGCAGGATTTTACGCAGAAAAGTTCCTCAAATGAATAATCCGGACAGCTCTTCTAAAGAATGGGGAGAACCATCCCGCGGAGCCCGTTTTACAGCTATTGAGCTCTTTAGATTACTAACTTTCTTGAAGGGTAAAGAGTCACTAAATCGAGGTCATTACGTTTTGGAATTTGAGAGAAGGCTTGCGGAATATTTGAAAATAGACCATGTTGTATGCGCCACCTCTTGTTCTGCGTCCCTCTTCCTTGTTCCGCGAATCCTGGGATTGAAATCATCAGATGAAGTATTAGTTCCAGTAAATAGTTTTTGGACGGCGGTAGCTCCCCTCATTGCTTTGGGAATAAGACCAGTGCCATATGATGTAACGGGTTATGATTTAAATGGTGATCCTTCGGACGCCAAGACGAAGATAACTAGCAAAACAAAAGCAATTTATGTACAGAGTTTTGGAGGATCACCCTACAAAGCTCAAGTGTTCAGAGATCTCTGTGATCAAAACAACTTGTATCTGGTGGAAGACTCTGCACATGGTCTTGGGGCTGAATATGGGAATGCGAAAGTTCAAACGTTTTCGGATATTGCCTGTTTGTCTTTTTCGACACTAAAGAACCTTGTGACCCTAGGCGAAGGAGGAGCTTTAGTTACGAAGCACAAACATTTGGCCGATCGAGCAAGATTATTGATTGAGTCTAGAGCGATAGGAGAGTTTAGGTCCGAACAAACTCCGACAACGGAATATCAGAAACTTATAGAAGATGTTGGTTATGACTTTATGAGGATAGGGGATGCTTTTAGTGGCTCCTGGGAGAATATCGAAAATATAGGTCTTACATTAAGGATTTCAGCTCCCCAAGCTTTTATGGGATCCTTGCAACTTAACCGTTATAGAAAGACTTTGATGGGTAGAAAGAAGCAATGTGAAACTTATCAAAAAGATTTAAAAGTCGTGGTCGATGGACGAGCGTCGCTGTTAGAAGACTGCGATCAATCTGCTCATCATCTATTTAATTTACGTGTATCTAGCCTAGAGTTGAGGAACAATATAATCAGTGCGCTCTACAGCAAGTTAAAATTTAGAGTCGTCAATAGATATTTGCCGATTTACAGACATAGTGTTTCCCGTTTTTACAATGTTCCAATATTGGAAGATTCAATTTATGAGGAAATCTTCTTAAATCAACTCATAGCACTCCCAATTGGTCCTGGCGTTTCGCTCAACCAACAGAGACAAATAATTGAATGTATAAACGAAGTTGAGTAGTATGACAATCCAGATTCTTTCCAAAAAGATTGTGATGGTGAATAACAGACTTAAAATATCACTAATACTGCGAACGTCACGAGTGTGGCTCAAAATAAGGATTTGGAAGAAATCAAGAGTCAAGAGTCGAGTTTCATTTGACTACATTTGGAACTTTAGATTATCGAATTTGTATTCATCTCCAGACTTAAATACATATTTAAAGTTTCACAGCCAATGGGATGATGCAGGGCTCCTGTGGGAGACGGGAAGATACTATGAAGCGGTAGCCTTAAGGAAAGACATCCTGCATGAAGTATACGAAATTGCAAAAGTGGATTATGAAGGCTACGCGCCACCCCTTATGGAGGAGTGGTGGACAACAAGAATTGGGCATCTTGCGGTTTTGGGTGTCTTCTCATTAGCTCAGGATTTAGAAATCGTTCCACCAAAGAAACGAACGCTAATACTTTCCGAAGAAGTCGGAAATCATGAATTGCGAGAGGCGTTGAAGAAGGAATTTGTTTCAGTGGCTTCTAAAGGTAAGCCCTCTTGGACTCAACTTTCACAGTTCTGGCCGTTGTGTGAAAAAATGCAACTAATAAGAACTAAAAATGACTTCATCGACCAGTATGAACTTTGGGAAACCGTCTTCCAGAAATTGAATGAAGATAGAGAAGTGGAGAGCTCAGGGAAAGGCTATTTGACCTTACCTGACGATTACATAGAAGCGTGCACAGAAAGGTTAAATTCAAACATAAACTCTTTTGAAGATAATTTTGTGGTCGTTCACATCAGGGGGTCAAGGTTTTGGGAAGATCGAAGAAGCCAAACTGTCAGCAATTATGAGAAATCTATTGAATACTTAATCAAAGAAGGTTATTCAGTTATAAGGATAGGCGATTCCGAAATGACCCCACTAACTCAGCGAAAAGGTTTCTTAGATCTGACTCGAATGGGAGATGGTGGACGCGACCTTCATGCGTTTCTATTAGCTTGTTGTAAATTTATGATAGGGACCACCTCTGGACCGTCTTGGATACCGCCCCTGTTTGATAAACCAGTCTTGATGACAAACGCAACATCGCTCGGGAAAATAATGCTGACAACAAATAAGAATTCTAAATATTTGCCAAAGCAATTCAAGTCTAAAGAGGAAAAATGGTCTCTCTCCAGAATACTTACAAGCAGGCACGCATTTTCGGAGTCTTCAAAAAGGGAATTAAAGAGTGAGGGTATAGATTTAATCGAGAACACAGAAGACGAGATTCTTGCAGCTACGAAAGAGATGGTGGCACAAGACCGACAAAACAAAATAACTAATACCTACCCCATTCATTCAATGGTTAGAACCATACAAGATGAATTTAAGTCAGTAGGGAAAGGTCGATTTGCTGATAGTTATTTGGTTGAAAATGCAGATTGGCTTCTGAAAACGTAAAAATAAGTCTTTGACATTAGATTCGATTTTAACCATCTGCATACTAAAGTGGTAAGCTTCTTTGCTCAAAGGCATAAATTGAGAGTTAGACTATTTAGAAATGAGTATTAAATGCTAACCAACTCACGAAGTTTAAGACAATACCATGAATTGCTTACAGCATCGCTCAACACCATTGATCCCAATTCAATTGAGCTGCTAATAAGCAAATTGTCGGAGATTGAAAAGTCAAAAAAAAGAGTTTTTTTGTGTGGCAATGGTGGAAGTGCAGCGACCGCAGAGCATTTTGCGGTCGACATAGGTATCGGTTCACAGTTAAGAAACTCAGGCGTCCGAACAGTTTCACTCGTTTCGAATCTTGCGTCTATAACAGCTCTTGGCAATGATGTTGGATATAATTCAGTATTCTCTTCGCAAATTGCACTTGAAGCGGAACCGGAAGACGTTTTGATTATTTTCTCAGCCTCCGGAAACTCGGAAAATTTGTTGGAGGCCTTAAGTCAGGCCAGGAAAATGGGATTATTCTGCATTGGGTTCTTGGGATTTGATGGGGGAAAATTATTGAACAAGGTGGATTTGGCTTTGCACGTTAGAACAGACCAAGGAGAGTACGGAATTGTTGAAGATATTCACTTATCTATATGTCATTATGTAACAGAGCGAGTTAGGGGAAATTCCAATAGCTGATATGAAAGTAATGATATTAGGATGTAATTCATTCTCTGGAGCGAGTACAACAAAAGCTCTCTTGGACAAGGGATACCAAGTCTATGGAGTTAGCAGATCTTATAGATTGGCTGACCATTATCGTGCATTTAATGATGTTGCTTCCAACTTTACATTTGTTAAGTTAGGTTCAAACATGATTCCTGGCGAAATAGTCAACATATGCAAGAGATATGGCATATACAGAATTATCAATTTCGTGGCACAGAGTATGGTTGAAGAGAGTTGGCATAATCCTCAGGACTGGTACGAAACCAACTGTGTTTGGTTATCAAAACTGATTTCTGAACTTGACTCATGGGGGAAGGTGGACAAGTTCATTCAGTTTTCAACTCCAGAGGTCTACGGAAGTACAGCGGATTGGATAAAGGAGAATTTTGATTTTAATCCAACAACTCCGTACGCAATATCACGGGCGGCTGGAGATCTTCACCTTAAAGCTATGTACTTAGCGAGGAGCTTTCCGGTAATATTTACCCGCGCTGCAAATATTTATGGACCTTTTCAACCGAGGTACAGAATCGTTCCTAGGGCTATCCTAAGTTCAATTTTTGGCGAAAAAATATTTCTCCATGGGGGCGGAAAGTCAGTCAGATCATTCATTTACGCGGAGGATGTGTCTGCAGCATTGCTGAAGATATTGGATTATGGAGAGATTGGAAACACCTACCATATCTCTACTAAAGAAGTAGTCACGATATTTGATTTGGTCAAGTTAATTTTTGAAATTCGAGGAATTGATAATTTGGACTTGATAGAAGTTACAAATGAACGTCGAGGAAAAGATAAAGCTTATCTCCTAAACACAGAGAAAATTCGGAAAGAGTTACAATGGAGTGACCAAGTAAAACTACAAGAGGGACTCAGTAAGACAATAGCTTGGGCAGAAAGTAATATTAATAACTTAAGAACTGCACCAGCAGAATATATACATAGGAGCTAATCGGATGAGAGTCTTAGTTACTGGCGGATGTGGGTATGTCGGATCTGTCCTAGTCCCTCGACTTCTTGACCAAGAAATTAATGTTGTGGTTATCGACTTGGAGTGGTTTGGAAATTTTTTACAACCACACAAGAACTTAACCCTGATAAAGAAGGCGGTAGGGGAAATAAGTGAAAAGGATCTTGAAGGAGTAGATAGGGTTATTCATCTGGCAAATGTTGCCAACGACCCTAGTGTAGAACTCAACCCAATTTTATCCTGGGAAATAAATGTTTTACATCTTGTTCATCTTTTGGAGCAATGTAAAAAAGCAAAAATCAAAGACTTCATTTATGCAAGTTCTGGCAGTGTGTACGGAATAAAGAGTGAGGAGAACGTAACAGAAGAATTGGAGCCAAACCCTATCTCGGTTTACAACAAAACTAAGATTTGTGCGGAGCGGGTAGTGTTATCGTTCATAAATGAATTTAGGGTAATCTGTGTAAGGCCAGCCACGGTTTGCGGTTTTTCCCCCAGAATGAGGTTTGATGTTGCAGTAAATATGTTTGTTATGCAATCTTTCCAAACTCAAAAACTCAGGGTTCTTGGAGGGGATCAAACAAGACCTAATATTCATATTCAGGACATGGTTCGAACGTATGAACACTTCCTAAACAACGAACAAATTGCGTCCGGGGTTTACAATTCAGGTTTTGAAAATCTATCAATTAGACAAATTGCAGAGAAAGTAATTCAAATCTGCGGGGGAGCTCTCGAGATATTTGAATCAAATGACCCAAGGTCCTATAGACAAGACTCTTCGAAACTTAAAAAGACTGGATTTGAACCTAAATACTTCGTGGAAGATGCCATACTTGATCTTTGGGAGAGACTGTCCTCGGGAGCCTTAAAGGACGATTCCAGATGGTACACAGTTAAAACTATGAATAATTTGGGTCTTTCAGAGAGAGTTTGAATAATGGAAGGGATTAACAGGGGTCGAGTTCTTGTTTACGGCAAATTTAAGGTCGTGCACCCGGGCCACATGAGGCTATTCAAGCAAGCATTGGATCTTGGAGACTATTTAATCGTCGGCATAATTCCAGAGACAGAGACGGATGAGTATGTAGAATTCTCAAAGACTTTGATTCAAAGTTTACCTTTTGTTAATCAAGTAGTAGTGGCCATAGACGCCCCGTCCCTAATCAGAAAGGTTCGACCCCAATTAATTGTTAAAGGGTTTGAATATAGACACGTAGACCTTCCAGAAAAGGACACCATCGACGACGTAGGCGCCAAGGTAATTTACAGTTCAGGGCAGACCTTCATTAGTGAGCACGACTTAATTGATTCATCAGAATTTCGTAAGGCGATACTAAGACCAATACCTAAGGACTTCGTTAAGAGAAACCGCCTAAAGGCAGGTGAGATATTTGATGTGGTGGAGAAATTTAGTTCATTAAATGTAACTGTAGTTGGCGACGTTATTCTAGATGAATATATAGCTTGCCAAACTCTCGGAATGTCCGGGGAAGATCCTGTTTTGGTTAATACCCCGATTTCTAGCACAAAATACGTCGGAGGTGCCGGAATAGTCGCCGCACACTGTTCAGCACTCGGTGCACGAACTAGACTGATTTCTGTTGTTGGTTCGGACCCTGCAGCGGGTTGGATTAAGAATGAGTTAAAGAATTACGGAGTTGAGTTTCGCAACCAAACTGATTCGGCCAGACCCACTACATTGAAGCAAAGATTTAAGAATGGCAAACATACCCTTTTCCGCTTGTCGCAACTCACTCAAAAACCCGTAGAAGTCGTATTGCAAGATTTAATAGAATTAGACGCTCGTAAAGCAATTCTAGATTCTGACGTACTTATTTTCTCGGACTTCTCTTATGGTGTACTTGAGTTTCCCTTAACTAAGAAATTGATAGAAATTGCTCGGGAGAGTAAAACATTTATCTCCGCAGATAGCCAAAGCTCTTCACAGGTAGGAAACCTCAGTAAATTTGAAGGATGTGACTTAGTCTGCGCTACTGAACGAGAAGCGAGACTCGAGCTAAGAAACAATGAAGATGGAATTGCTGTAGTAGCAAGCAAGCTCAGGCAAAGACTTCGAGCGAAGCGCCTCTTTTTGAAAATGGGTGCAGACGGCGTCCTCTTGGATGGAATCTCGCATGATGGTAAAACTACAATCGATACGGATAGGATTCCGGCCTTGAATTTGAACCCAATAGATGTTTCAGGCGCCGGGGATTCAATGCTGGCGGTTGCATCTTTAAGTTTAGCCGCTGGCGCAGACACCCATCAATCAGCAGTAATCTCGAGCATTGCTGCAGCGATTCAAGTCGGCCGAAATGGAAACTTACCCATTTCAAGTACCGACCTGAAGAATCAATTGATAAATGCCGGGCAATCTTTCATTTAAAATGCAATTTAGTATTATGTCCGATCTACTAGCTAGGAAATTCTACGCAGTTAGAAAAAGGATAATAGGGTATGTTATTAGGGGACTACCCGTAGCCTTTTTGTTCAAACGCCTTTACATAATCGAACGAATCTCGAATTTGAAGTTATGGTTTGTTGCAATTATTTTGGATAGAAGCAATGTGCGTAGGCCCTTTACATTCAATCCGAAAGTGGTCAAGAACTATGTAGCTTCTGAAATAATCTCCAGCCATGTCGGTAAATTAGTAATGGATGTTTATAACCATTGGGATGAGGCTGATTATTTATTTGGCCGAGGTCTCTATTGGGAATCATTAGAACTGAGAAAGAATTTAATGGCAGAAATCTATGCTATGCAGGGCAATCATGAACCACAAACCTATCCCCGTTTGATGTCATCTTCTTTTACGGTCGCAATTGGACACCTCGGGTGCTTGCTATTACATCGCGAAGCACAGCAGAGAGGATTCCTGGTGAATTCTAAGAGGACGGCTCTTCTTGGGAAGAAAATAGGTAATCAGGAAGCAATACAGCTAATGAAGTCTGAGTTTGATTTTACAGGCGTTCAATCGGTAGACACTACATATTTCTTGCCTATTACAAATTTAGTTGAAAACTTACAAATATTTAGAGGAGTGAATGACTTCTATGATCGCTACGAACTTTGGGAGAAGATTTTTCAGTCTACTAATGGAGTAAGGAGCACTCACCTACAGGAGACAGAAGAAAAGGTAAATTACGAGATTAAGTGTGAGAGAAAATTGTCTGAATTAGGAATTAAGAACCCTGAGAAACTGGCCGTCTTTCACATAAGGAACAATGGGGTTTATCAAGAAACGCGCAACGTCTCTCCCAAGCCATTTGTGGCAGCGGCACAATATCTTCAACAAAAGGGTTACACAGTCTTTCAGATTGGTGCAAACGAGCACAATCGAATAAGTGAATTTATGAATGGGATTATTGATTTGAATGAAAAGAAATACGAAAACGTGGAAGTAGATTTAGACTTCTATCTTCTATACAAAGCTGCACTATTCGTAGGCACTACTTCGGGCCCATCAATGTTTCCACAATTTTTTAACATCCCTTCTCTGATAACAAATCTTACTTCCATTTCTAGAAACGCACTAAGCGGACAAAAAACGCTTTACATTCCTAAAAAGATTAAGCGGTTAACAGGTGATGAACTGAGCTTCGGAGAAACTTTAGCGAGTCGTTTGTCATTTGGTGGGGAGTACACCCGTAATCAATTTAGGATAGAAGAGTTAGAGATCATAGACAATAGCGAGAAACAAATCCTGGATGGCGTTGATGAGTTACTTACCAGAGTAATCAATGCCACATCAATCACCGAGACTAGTCTAGATAGTGAAGTGAGTTCTTTGCAAAATATGTCGAAAGTTGTTTCATTCGGAAAATTCGCGAATTCTTGCATTGGGGCCTTGTAACATTTTCGCGAGGGTGTGTAAACTTCTAAACGGTTGATTTAAAATCAACTCAAAGCTATCTTAGCCATATCATATTTAGAAATTTGAGATGTTACTTTCATAAATGATTTTGATTTCTTTGTGCGCGCAAGATTTCTTCAAAGAGAATTTGACCGTACACAAAACTATTCAGTTGGCAGGTAATGAGTATTTAAAAGTATCCACTATAAAAAAGCTTGACTATACAAACCCTCCCTCCATTAACATTCTAGACGCCCGATCAAGAGATTCCAAACTATCGATAGATACCCTGTCTGCATTCCATGAATGTGAACGCAAAAGTCGCATACTTATTAATTGTCGAATTACGTATGCACTCAAATCCGTCCCGAGAGGTCTTCGAAATTCAAG
>Ga0169931_10012889_pt1 | contig 11513 bp, 8 predicted proteins | sample Kivu_15m_20L_FD_129675 | JGI IMG/M metagenome (GOLD analysis project Ga0169931, IMG submission 129675) | Freshwater microbial communities from Lake Kivu, Western Province, Rwanda to study Microbial Dark Matter (Phase II) - Kivu_15m_20L... | ecosystem: Environmental > Aquatic > Freshwater > Lake ... | reverse complement strand
TGCCTGGTTGACCGCCTATGACTACCCATCCTCTTACTGCTCCGAAAAAGCAGGAATAGATATGCTCTTGGTTGGAGACTCTGGCGCAATGGTTCAATACGGAATGCCTAGAACTTCGGGAATTTCGATGGATCTCATGATTGAAATGGCTAAATCGGTCCGGATTGGAGCTCCAAAAACTCTTGTAGTGGGGGATATGCCAAGAGGGTCCTACGAAATAAGTAGAGAGAGCGCGGTTAGAAATGCGTTGAGGTTTGCAATCGAAGGTTCGTGTGATTTCATAAAGCTTGAGGGAGCATCTTCTTCCATCTTGAAGAGTGCGGAAGCTATAAGAGAGGCAGGAGTTCCTGTTATTGGCCACTTAGGGTTAACTCCCCAGAGTCTAGGGACGGTACAGGCCTACAAAGTTGCTGGCAAACAAGAGGGTGAAATTCGAGAACTAAAGAAAAATGTATCCAATCTCATCGATTCAGGCGTATCCTGCATATTGCTAGAGGCGATTCCTTCAAATGTATCTGCTGCGTTACGTGATATTTCTACGGTACCTATTTACGGGATTGGCGCTGGTCCTTTCCTTGACGGACAACTCTTGATTTATCACGATATTGTCGGTTACTTTCCATTATTCCGACCTAAATTTGCCCATCTTTTCGCGTCAGAAGTTTTGATGAATTGGACTGAGTTGTCGCAACCTGGTGACGAAGCTGACTACATGCAAGGTGGTATTGGACAAGTCGTGGAACTGAGCATTAAGGCATATATTGACGGAGTAAAAAGAGGTCTATTTCCGAGTGATAAATTTTTTTATCCTCCAATTGACCAGCAAGTTGTCGACTCAGTCTTCAATTAATCGAGGTCAAAAAATGAATAGAGTCACCGTAGCTGACAAAATTGTGGAATTTGTCGCAAAGTTTTGCTCTAAAAAGATTTTTGTGCTAACGGGCAATGGAGCAATGTTCCTGAATGACGCAATTGAAAGATCACCAGAACTAGAATATGTATGCGTGAGGAATGAAGCAGTTGCTCCGATGGCTGCTGCTGCTGAATCGCAAGTTACTGGAATTCCCGGCGTTATTTGCGTTACTGCCGGCCCGGGAAGTACAAATGCGATGTCGGGTGTTGCTGAGGCCTGGGTTGATTCCGCTCCCATTCTTGTGATTTCTGGCCAGGTGCCTAGCAGAGAGGTCACCAATTATGGGCGTTCAAAGGTAAGCAATAGAAGTTTTGGGGTTGCCGGGGTACCGACAGTATCTTACGTGCGGGAATTTACTAAACTCGCAGTTTCTCTGGAACAACCCGAAAACCTGAAAGAAGTGCTCCAGGAAACTCTATTTGGCCTACGTCACGGACGGAAGGGTCCAATTTGGCTCGATGTTCCCCTGGATATTCAGTCGGCAAAAATAGATGACTTTTCCCTGCTCGATGTCGAAATGGAAGTGGGGAAAAAGTTACAAGAAAGTCAACAAGGCGAGTTGACGATGGGCGAGTTGGAGCTAATTCAAAAAATTCTGGGCCAGAGTGGCAGACCACTGCTTGTTCTCGGCAGAGGTATAGAAGAAATCCGTGATCAAAATGAATTGTTGGATGCTATTGCTGATTCTACTCTTCCCATTGCACTTTCTCGTGTGGTGGCTTACAAGTTTCCTTTGAGTTTGAATGCCAATCTCGGAGTGCTTGGTGTGCGAGGGCGTCCATGGAGTAAGGAAATCCTCAACTCAACAGACCTGATAATTTCTCTTGGATGTCGACTTCCATCGTCCATAGTGGGACCGAACTACTCTTATCTGGATTCTCAGTGCAAAATTGTAATGATAGATTTGGATAAAGATGAGCTAGATCGCCATGGATCGCGTGTAGAGTTGGGTATCAATCGTTCTATTTCGAATCTCCCTTATATTCTACGGCAACTTTCTAGCCAAGTGACTGGCATTCAAGATGAATGGTTTGAAAAATGTCAACTCGCCAAAAATCTTGCATCTACCGAACACCTTAATCAGGATCCTGATCAAGTTTTCAATCTCTACTGGTTCATGAAAGAGTTGGAATCTTTTGCGCCGAAGAATACTGTGCTTACAACTGATGCTGGGTCTAACTACTACGCTGGTGGCCAAGCTGTCGAATTTAGTAGATTTTCCATGGAGATTACTTCTGGAACTTATGCTGCCATGGGACTTTCCATACCTCTAGCAATAGGATCAGCTTTCGAATCAAAAACAAAAGGAGGTATAGTCTTTTGTGTAACCGGAGATGGTTCAATTGAGCTCAATATCCAAGAGCTGCAGACATTATCCATTTATAACCTACCTATAAAAATCTTTGTAATTAATAACGGAGGTTATGCCTCAATGAGGGCGTGGCAAGAAACCTATTTTGACTCCAGATATATTGGTTCAACGGACGAGACTGGCGCAAAACCGTTAAATTTCGAGAAAATAGCCTACGCCTTTGATCTTCCATACGAACGCATATCTTGTCCAAGAGAATTACCTGAAAAGATGCAAACAATTCTTAAAACTCCAAATCCACAAATTATCGAGGTGATTTGTGACAGCAATCAAAAACTTATGCTTCCTATGCAGATAGATTTAATTTAGATGTCCGAAGATATTTTTGAAATTAAAGTTTTAAGTCATGCATTTGAGATTCTAAACTTTGAACAGACTCTACTCCAGCTTCAAGATGAATCGAAAATTGATGTTCCAGTGTACCTTGGAATTGGGCAAGAATACGTTGCTTCGGCGCTTGCGACACTTCTAAAAAAATATACGCCAGGAATCTTTGCACAACATCGTTCCCACTCCTATTTCATTGCTTTTGGAGGAGACAAAGAATCCCTTTTGAGTGAAATTTTAGGTGACAGAATAAAAGGTTGTTCCAATGGTTATGGCGGTTCGATTGGGATTTTTTCAAAAGATATTCCGATGTTTGGGCACACAGGAATCATGGGAGAGCAAGCATACCTAGGGACTGGATGGTCTTTTGCGACAAAACGACCTGCAATAGTCGTTTTGGGAGATGCAACATTAGAAGAGGATTATCTGGGTCCTACGTTGGGATTTTGTTCCATGCACAATGTTCCAGTTTTGTTCATTTGCGAAGATAATGGACTTGCCGTTCTCACGCCTACCTCCAAACGTCGCAAATGGACTGCGCCTGATCTTGCAGAGGCATACGGCCTCGAATGTCATGATTTGGAAGATGATCCCTTCTTGATTCAAGAAATCCTAATTGACTATGAGTTTGAAAATCCAATTTTTCTCAACATTAAAGTACAGAGAAAGAACCGTCATGTTGGTGCATTATTAGAAGGAGAGATTGAATGGGATCGCGAACAAATCTTCAAGAAGCAATTTATAAGCATTCACGGCAACTCTCTTTATGAGCAAATAAAATCTGCTCAGCTAGCAGAAGAAGTTTCAAATGCTTCTCCGTGATTTTATTAAAGTCCACATGCAAGAACTTTTAACCGAACACAATGGACTGATTTTCGGGCATAATCTCGTTGACGTTGGATGGGTTGCTGGCACGATTCCACCCTTGCCAGATAATCCTAATTATGTAGACCTTCCGATAACTGACATTGCTGGAGTTGGGCTAGCAGTGGGAAGTTCTCTTGGAAATCGTCCGGTCGTATATATATCCCGCTACCACGGCTACCTTTGGTTGAATTTAGCTCCGGTTGCAACTTACGCAGCAGCCAGCCTGACCGTATTCAAACAGGATTGTTGGTTCATGATGAGGGCCATTGCCGATGATGGTGCATTTGGGCCAATTGCCTCAGGAAGTCTCATAAATCTCGCCTTGCAAACAAAAGAACTCACAGTTTGCGCGCCCACAAATACAAGTGAATGGGGAGAAATTTGGGAATATTTCATTGAAAACAGATCTCCAATTTTTGTGTCAGAGCATAGAAACTCCTATGCGCGAGAAGACGTGCAGCTCAAGAACTCCCCCGCGGATTCTATAGTTGTTTTATCAGTGGGCGGTACTTCAATCTTATTACAAGAAATACAAAATAGTTTAGCAATAAATAACATTTCAGCTTCAGCGTACAATATTTTTTGGTTGAGACCCTTTAGGCTGCCAGCTGGAGTTGCTGAACAGATAGATAGAGCAAAATACATATTCGTTTTAGATCCTGGTCCTAAATCCTTTGGTCTTGCAAGTGGAATTGTCGCCGAGTTAACAACATCTGCTAAAATAAAAGTTTTTGCCAATCCCGACACTTTTTCTGGCTATGCTGCAGAATTACGAAGTTCGGTAGGAAACACAAATCTGATTGTCCAGTCAATTCTGCAGATTATTGACCCTGTAAGTACCAAAAGGAATCGATTATGGGCAGCCTTTTCTGACTACTTTAAATATCTACTGAAACAGTGAATTTCGCGTCAATACAGTAGACAAACCAAAAACCGTCTTTCATGTTAACCGAGTTAAACTCCTCCGATATGGCTACTAGCACGCCTGGGTGAAAGCCGTCGACATGCGAATCAAATTTGATACCCGCTTTAGCCTTTTCAATCGTAGAAGTAGTAGGAAACTCCTCCAAATCATCGCCACATATTATCCCGAAGTCTTTTTTAACTATTTTCTTTGCTCTCTCGATGTCACTTTTTACATCTAAATAATAGTGAGAGCCATCTATAAATATTAAGTCAAAGAAATCTTCTTTTAGATAACTCATAAAATAACTAGATTCACTCTTGATGATCGAAACCTTGATGCCCTCATTCACAAAATGAGGATTTAACTCGATCACTTTTTTGAGAGCGTCCTTTACTTGAGTATCCATTTGTTCATACCACAATCGCCCCCCCCCTGCCAAATCTGCATCTGAAGCATACGCCTCCCATCTATCGAGAATGAATAGTGATGAGCCCCTGGGCAAGTTATCCTTGAAAACTTTTGTTGAGCCAAGTCCATACCAAGTGCCAATTTCAAGAACGTTGATCGGTCTATCAAAATTATAAATCAAAGATTTTAACTGGGCTGCTCTAGTGGACTTAAATTGATTTTTACTAACTTCCCAACAACTAGTTAACATCCTGCTTCGCGACAACTTGTACAGAATGTTTGACAACATCAAAAAAACTTTTGATACATTCATCTGTAGATACTTTTTCATAAAACTCTTTCCTGGTAGTCTTTACCTTAACTTCTAAATTTGGCTACTTCTCTTAATATATCATGCAAGGACAAGAATTCTCTTTTAGTTATGATTTTTTCTACTTCTTTCTCGGAAAGAAATTGATAGGGGATCTCATTCTCTTGTTGTGTCACTAATGTATATTCCTTTATTCCCAAGTATTTAGAGAATGAACTGACTATCTCATTTATCGGAGTAGGATTGCCACTTCCATAAAAGAATTTTTCAGTTTTTTTATTAAGGGCTACATGAACAATCTCTCTACATGCATCGTAGGCATGTGAGATATCGACGCTTGTATTGACATTCTTGAGTTTAATTAAATGATTCTCATCCTGACCTACTTTTTTAAATTGCTGCATAATCTCCTGAAGTAGGAAATTTCCTTTTACAAGGCTCGAAGTGTGCGGGAATAGTATTGCTGCTGTTGCGCGACCATCTAGCCTAGAGTCCATGATTGCTTCAAAAGCTTTGGCTTTTGTTTCGGCATAGTAGCCTCTTGGATTGAGCGGTGTAGTTTCAGTTACCTCGACGTTAAAATCAAACCCGTTATACATTTTTGAGGATAAAAGAGATATCATACGGTTCTCGTCATTACTACTTACCCAATCAAGAAGAACTTCGGTCATTTCACAGTGCACAAATTCCATTTCTTGTCTTTTTTCGTTCTCAATTTTTGACATTTTGGTGGCTGGACCTTGAACCCCGGCTGCATGAAAAATGATAGTCGGACGCAGTTCCGCTAGAGTTCTCCTAAATTCCCTAGCACTTAATGAATTGAGCAAAGCAATCTTGCCCTCCCGAAGTAAACTATTGAATTCATGAGCAACTGCTGGATCAACTATGGCTGGGTGATGCGAGCGAACTACACCAGAGGCTGTAATTCCTAGTTCCCTACATAATCGGTGGATTATCCTTCCATCTTGGCCGAAAGATCCCGTGACCAACACTTGAACATCATCCGAACTATCTTTCACATCAGCTATGCTACCCAAGATGGATTCTCTAATTGCGCAGTGTCGAATTTGTGGTTCGGGAGAGCTGGAGAGCGTCCTCAATCTAGGAAAGCTACCTATCTCTGGATATTTCCCCTACGCGGATGAAAAAGTACCCGAACTTCCGCTTGACTTTTCGTTGTGTTTAGTCTGTGGCTTACATCAATTACGTCATTTACTTCCGATTGAAACGCTCTACAGCTCGAGTTACGGCTACGAATCACACTTGAATGCTTCAATGGTCAATCATCTTCGTCAGAAAGCAAAAAGTCTCTATGAGCTATACCTAAAACCAAATAAATCAAATAAACTTTTGGATATAGCTAGTAACGACGGAACATTCTTGAAGGAATTCTCAGAGTTGGATTCAACTTTGGAACTTTATGGGTGCGATCCCTTAATTTCTAATTTTACTGATTTTTACCCGATAGATGCTGTGAAAATTTACGAATTCTTTGGACTGGACAAGTTATCTAAAAGCATTGTCGGTAAATTGGATTTGGTGACATGCCTTAGTGTGTTTTATGATCTAGACAAACCTATAGATTTTGCACAGGATGTTTGGCATTGCTTAAAGCCAGGGGGGATTTGGCATTTAGAACAAAGCTATTGTTTATCAATGTTTCAGCAAAATAGTTTTGACACCATTTGCCATGAACACATTTTGTACTTGAATTTAAGTGACTTCCTTGCTATTTTCGAGAAAGTTGGCTTTGAAGTTCTTGATGTGGATCTTAATAAAGTAAATGGCGGCTCAATCGCGTTAACCTTGCGCAAGTGTGATAAGAATAAAATCCGTCACGTTACGAAATTCCTACAACTACTTGAAAAGGAAAGACAGGAGCTCGCTTCCTTTAAGTCTAAATCGCAGGGATTTGAAATAAGTGTACAGAAACTCTTGGAAGATCTTGATAAGTTAGTCAATAGAGAGATTCAAATGGGCCGACAGATTTTTGCTCTAGGAGCGTCAACGAAAGGAAATATAATACTTGGAGCGGCAAAGCTTGATTATAGAACTATAACTGGAATCGGTGATATAAACCCAAAGAAATTTGGGCGCTTCACTCCTGGCACTTTGATACCTATAGTGCCGGAAGAAGATGTGCTCAAAGAGAATCCAATCGAGACAACTTTATTAATTCTGCCCTGGCACTTTAGAGACACATTCGTGAACAAAACTATTGAGTTTCGAGAGTTAGGTGGAAGAGTGATTTTTCCTCTCCCATATCCAACGATTTTGACAAGATGATGTAAATTCTAGGTTTTAAACAACTAATGAAAATTTCTGTTCTCAACTATCGTTCTAACCTTGATGGCATTCGGGGCTTAGCAATTATAGCAGTGTTTCTTTATCACTTTGACAAGAGTAAATTCTCATTAGGGTTCTTAGGCGTTGATGTTTTCTTTGTCTTGAGTGGATATCTCATTACGCGAATTGTAAGTTACCAGATAAACAAGGGCATTTTTCAATACAAGGTTTTTTTGCTGAAAAGAGCAAGAAGGCTCATACCTGCACTGCTTTTTCTTTACTTGCTATGCCTAATTTTATCCTGGCTACTTCTTCCTTCGTATGCAATGAAGGACTTCAGCCAAAGTCTAATCGCTAGCAATTTCTTTGTTTCTAATTTCCTATTTCTGCATGAAGTTGATTACTTTGACACAAGTGCAACTCTTAAACCTCTGCTACATACATGGAGCCTAGCTGTAGAATTTCAGTTCTACCTGATTTGGCCTAGCATTTTATTCTGGGTTTCGAGAATAACTTTATTCTCACGACACAAATTTTTTCTAATTTCACTGTTTGGCAGCCTTAGTTTTGTTATAGCTCAAAGTTTACTTTCAGAATACCCAATGGAAGTGTTCTACCTTCTTCCTTTTCGACTGTGGGAATTCACTCTTGGAGCTTTGGCAGCACTCATAGAGCTAACAGATTCAAAGTCTGGTATTTTTGCAAAGAGAATTTTCGCGACAAGGGAAATTTTATGGACATCTTTGTTTTTATATACATCGCTTTTTTTTTATGCCATTTTCTTTTTGCCAAGATTGGAAACTATTCGAGTATTTCTTGCTTTGCTTATTTTCTTTGTGATTCAAAACTATAAGATAACTTCAAAGTTAGATTACTTCTTGAGGAATTACTATCTGATTAGTCTTGGAAAACTCAGTTACGGAGTCTATCTCTTTCACTATCCCGTCATAATCTTTTTTGACAGAATTCCGATAACCTCAAATGCTGTTTTAAGGTTTAGTCTAATTTGTTTGCTAACACTAGCTATTTCTATATTCTCTAAAGCTGTTATCGAAGACTCTTTCAAATCTACTACCCTGGTCTCCGATTCTTTATTCCTTATAACTACTGGGACACTCATCTTGTTACTTTCCATAATTTCTATTCTTGGTCATAATGCCAACGGATTCCAGGCGTCGAAGACACATATTCCTACAAAACAAGTACCTTTGCTGTTTAATGCGAACGTCACTCTTTTTGGAGATTCTCATCTAGGTGAAATCTTCGATACGCTCCGGAAGTCTAATCTTGGCACTTCTCAGGATTTAACTCGTGGAGGCTGCATTCCCTTGTTGGGAATTAATCAATGGAGTTCTTACTCAGGCAGAGGTGAATGTTCAGGATGGACAAAAGCTTCTTATGACTACATCAAGAATCATGACTCGCCTAAATTAATTCTGGTCAGCTCAATGACATATGTGTACTTGACAGGCATACCGTTTAAAGGACAGCAAAGAAACAGAGTCGAGAAACTTGAGCTTCGTTGGAAAGATACGGACTTCGATGATCGTTGGGAAATATATAAGCGAGGATTACAGGAGTCTTTTCAAGAATTGAGCAAATTAGAAGAAGTTGATGTTGTTTTTGCACTCGATTACCCAGAATTAGGTATCGAGAATGGCTGCCTTGACTATAGTAAACAATTAAGAATAGGTTCACTTATGCTCAATGATTTTGTATTGAACGTTCCCCCAAATAAGTGTCGTGTTTCAAGAGCTGATTTTGAAAGTAGATCTCGACAAGTTATGGATTTGGTTAATGAAGTCAGATTGAATTTTCCAAACATTAAGATTTATGATCCCTCGATAACTTTTTGCGACAATCACTTTTGTCGTGGCTACACAGCCAATAATGGTTACTTATATAGCGATGCAGATCACTTGAGTGACAATGGGGCAATTTTTTATCTTACAAATTTCGCTAAGTTCTTGGAGAACCATGGACTTGGAAAATATCTCTATTCAAAATAGTGATTAAATCTATTGTTCAGGCGTAAATCTACCAATTCCCAAAAATTCCAATCAGAATATCTTGATTTGAAAAATTTTTGTGCTCGAATTGAAATGCCCAAATAATCTCTTGGATTTTTCTCAATTTGAGAAAGCAACATCAACAGGCTTTCCTCATCTAAAAAGGGTAGGTAGTGCTCATTTGAGTTTGCAATCATTGTGAGGGGTGAAAAATCTTCGTGTTGCTGATGAATCAGAACAGAGCCTGCGCTCAATGCTTCTAGTGAGCGCCAGGGAATCAAATAGTGTGCGAGTCCTTTTTGCGCGAAGCTTATGCAAAAATCCGCATTACTCATACTCTGACGGTATTCTGCTTCCGTTAGTGCGCTATCTTCATCCCATACATAGTGTACTTTGAAATTTGCAACGAGAACTTGAGAATTGCGGAGTTTTTTGAGAACATTATTCAGAATTATTCTCCTATCTGAGTCCCTTACTTGACCTGAATAGAAAAGTTCCAGATAATTTTTATCCTGAGCATTCGGAAAATCTTCAAGTCCTATAAATGGATAGAAAAGAGCCTTTCCTTGTACTTCTTTGCTTAATTTTCGCATCGAAAACTCATCAATATGTAAAAAGAGATCACATGATTCTCTCCAGGATTCAACTGCTAGTTGATCCTCCCTTCTCCACAAATCTCCACACACATTAATCAATGAAAACGGTTTTGGAAGCTGACTTCGTACATTCTCGATAAACTCTGAATCGATGCCTCTAAAATATGGAAAAACATAAGAATCAGTGAATCCAATCAGTACATAATCAGGTTTTTCACTTTTCATACTAGAAATGAATAGGTCTCTTATTCCTTGATTATTCTTGTTTTGACTTGCTAATAGCTTTACGAAGTCTACATAAACTGCTTCATAACCCACTCGGCGGGCCGACTCCTTTAGTTGATTCATCGTAAAACTTGGTCTATTTCCATACCACTCTGGTCCGAAAATAACAATCTTTTTTTTCTTACTTTTTACTTTACTCATTGCAAATTGAACATCTCGAACTTCCATGAGTGTTGGCTTAAAGACGTCATTGAGGGAAATAAGTTCACTTTTGTCTTTGTTTTGATGTGATTTTGAGATCTTGTTTTGAGGAAGGACCTTTTCTGTTACGGCAGGAAATGGTTTCCCTCGGCTCAACCTACGTGCAACAAGTGTTCCTGTGGATTTTTGTAATTTCAGTAAATGAGCTACAACACGCTTTTTTAATGATTTGAGAACCTTGCTCATAACTGACCACTTTCCAAACTCCAATTTGAAAAAGGAAACCCTCTAAACCAAATTCAAAATCCTTCATTTTGAATTTGGCTCTTTGTAAACTAGTCTAGTTGTGTAGCCACCTAGTCCCCATCGTCTAGGGGCCTAGGACATCGCCCTTTCACGGCGGTAACACGGGTTCAAATCCCGTTGGGGACGCGATGGAAATCGTCACGATTTCCACAAAAGCAAGGCCCAGTAGCGCAGTTGGTTAGCGCGCCGCCCTGTCACGGCGGAGGTCGCGGGTTCAAGTCCCGTCTGGGTCGCGAATGTTTTTCGGCTGGGTAGCTCAGTTGGTACGAGCGTGCGACTGAAAATCGTGAGGTCGACGGTTCGATCCCGTCCCCAGCCACATCACCTCTTACTTCAGTTTAAACTTCGTTCTTTCTAAGAACTATTACAGTCAATGGTCGAGGGTGGGGCGACACCAGCAAGTTAGAAAAACTAAATTTTTGTAAACCAATAGTCTGAGCCAGATAAGTCAGCAACACTCCAGGTCGAGACTTCACTTGAATTGAAAAAAAACGACCAAGATTAAAGATTGAAATAATTCTTTTGGCTACATGCCAAAACTCAATCTTTGGATGCAAGAAAGACATGGAAATGATGCTGAAATCATTCTTCTTAAAAGCATATATCCATTCAGAGTCTCGATACTCATGCTCGCCATTGTCCCGTCTAGTGAATTTCACGGTCGGATCAAAGTTTTTACCTTTCAACCATTCCTTGGAATATTGATGATCGAGCATTGATTCCAAAGTGGCTTGACTTACACTGTCAACCCATGAGCGGTCTATAGACACAAAATATCCACCAGGG
>Ga0169931_10012887_pt1 | contig 11513 bp, 3 predicted proteins | sample Kivu_15m_20L_FD_129675 | JGI IMG/M metagenome (GOLD analysis project Ga0169931, IMG submission 129675) | Freshwater microbial communities from Lake Kivu, Western Province, Rwanda to study Microbial Dark Matter (Phase II) - Kivu_15m_20L... | ecosystem: Environmental > Aquatic > Freshwater > Lake ... | reverse complement strand
TAAATGTATTTTAAGAAATTTGTCATCTGCTTATATTTTTTCTATTTTTTTAAGGTCGATATATACTTAACAACAAACATTACCTTTTTTTTAGGGAAAACTGCCTTGAGGGAACTTAAAAATGTAACCCAATTTCAAGAAATCATTTTATTCTTAAATCAAAACAATGAAGCATCTATCGTACATAACAACATCTTTCTTTTTAGCAAGGGTAGCATAGTAAATTTTTTAGCCGTATTGCCATTTAGTTATTTGTGTTCTGTATCTTGATGCTATTTCTTTATTTTACCTTGCCCACTCATACACATCTTCAAGGTTACTATGGATATGCTTTTCGCTTTGCTATATCATTTTTATACTTATTATCTAATATATCCAATAAATATTATACTTGCTATCATTAAACACAAATACAAGTATTAGTTCAATAAAATAAATCTCTTTAAAATTTATTAAACTAAAACTCTATTTATCACTTATACTTAAATTGCAGTATTCAAAACTACTACTTTTATATAAATGATTGACAATCACTCATCTTTTAGATTTCTTAGAATGTTACTCATGATTCTCTTTCTATAAGATTTCTTTTAGCAAGCCTTTTCATAATTAACAGCAACAATGTTAATGTTGTGGCTTCTCATAAAATGTTCGAATATCCGCACGTGATCGAACCTCATCTAGTTGTCATCGATCCTCTCGTCCATTAGTTGACTTTTATCTTTTTCTTCGTTCTTTTAACTTGAAGGAATCGAAAGCAAAGACTCGAATTAATTGATAACCTTTTGAGAAGGAAGACTTAATTATTCTGCAGATTAGTCAATAAAAATCGTAAATTTTTTGTTAGTAGGAACTATTTTTATCTTCTCATGCAGCATAGCATAGTTTCTTCGAGTAGCTCTGTATAACTTTTATCTAAATTGTCTGTTTTTCTTTGATTTTTTATGGATCAAAAGATATCTGTTGAGGTTATAATGCGACTACGACTCGATGAGAGCGGGTGCTTAGATAGACTATTTTATAGGGAAAAGCAACATTTTTTATCTCATCTAATGGTAACTTTCGTAATCAAGTATGTTGTTATTGAGACAATCAAGAAAATCACTGCGTTTTAATTGATAAGCTGAAGTCATATCATCCGCTACAGCTTGCAGATCGATCATCGAATTAAGAATAAGACTGCTATAGCCATATACATTAGGCTTGTGTTGATCCTCGACTACCTCGATTACTTTGATTAATTTTTATTTCTGCTTGTTAAAACTAGTCTTTTTCTTAGAAATATACACGCTTATCTTGCCATGATTTATTATGATCATATTCGGTTCATACGTAACTGCATCGTAGAGTTCAACCGGATCCTATTTCTTGTAAATTGCTCGTATAAGTTTCATCGCTAATTAATTCTGAAAATTGACAGTGAAATAAGTCAAAAAGAATAAGCTTTTTTTGATTATTTTCATATTAGTTTCAAGAATAAAATTTTTCTTTACAGAGGTGTCCACATATTACAGAAGATCGATTTATTAGGTCTTACTCAAGGGTGTGCTTTTTGATTAATCGTACTTAGTTTTTATATCATCTTTCATTTTTCTGCATAAATCGTTGCTTAATCTATAGTGATCTCTTAGCTTCTATATTGTCTATTGGTAGTTGTCGTATTCTTAGTTTTTTTTGTTTATGCTGTCTACTGTGATTCCGATGACATTAATCATGTATCCGAAAAAAGAAGTTCCCAGGATTTGTATTATCATGACGATAATAATTTCTGATTAGTTTTGAGGAGTAAGGTCACCATAGCCGACTGTGACGATGGTTGTTATTGCCCAATAAATTGAATGTATATATATTTTATACCATGATTTACCCTCTAGACCTTTAGCTTGAATCCAAGTTTTTTCTCCAGCTTCACCCAGAAAAGACGAATAGTAAAGTATGAGCCCCTACATTACACTAAAATTACAAAAATATGAGCTATTAATAGCAACATAGCAAACATTTCTGCGATCCTAAGTTCTCTTATCATTTTTCTTTTCTAAGCATAAGCCTTAAGAGCTGTAAAGTAGCGAGAAAGACTGCTTGCTAGCATAAAACATAGAGATCCCATAAGAATCTTAACAATGATTTCGAACGGAAAAGGATAATCTGTATACATTCTCACAAGCATGAGCACGCAACCAATCATCACAGCTATCGGCAAAATGATTTACTTCTTTTTTGATTTGATCAAGTATTAAGCTAGCTCTTGATTCCTGTAAATTATGATGCCTTTGATTGTGGAATTGAGAATCTATACGAAAATGACCATTATATAACCTGTTTTGAACTGATTAGCATCGAAAACTATCGAAACTGAGGTCATCCAAAGAAAGACAATCATGAAGCATCCCTGCACTATCGATAATATTTTCATTAAAGGATACATCTAGTTGACCATCTCGTGAAACTATTAACTAAAAAGCTATATCTTTGAGACATCTTCGTCATCATTACCCTACCATTATTCATGGACTTTCTCAGAAACATTTGTTAAGGGAATCAAAGCTTGCATTTTTTTGAGAATTTTCTTCAGATAAACTCGTTCACGAATGCTTTGCATTTCATTCTTTTCATTTTGCTAAATTCTTTTCTCGATGTCCTGAGGAGACATAAACTAACTTTCAGGTCTCCGATTAGTTTATTCACTCATTATCTAGTCGAATTGAGAACGAGTCTACCTTAGCCTAGCTTCAGTACGTCTCAACATCAGACTCAGACCGCCTTGATTTAAATTATAATCAAAAAATAAATTAAATCATGAAATTACAATCACAATTCTACAAAAAAAATCAATCGAATCCACTAATAAGATATTTTTAAATAAGATTAAAGATTTATCACGGGATTATGTCTTTGAGTGGCTTGAAAATATTGGTTTTTGTCAAGATCTAGGGTCTCTGATAGAAATTGAACTAATCTTTCTGAATATTCAAAGAAGGATCATCTCTTCTAATCAAAGGATTAAAACTAGGATCAAAAACCACTTCTTTCAAATTGTATGAAACTTACAGATCATGCACTGGCCTTTTTTATTTAGTTTTCTTAGAAACATCAATTATTCCTATCTTTTTAGATTAACCTTCCCTGATATCTTTGAACCTATCAGCTCCATAAGCCACACCACCATGATAACCTTTCTTTATCTTCATCTATAGATCGCCGATATATTTTTGTTTTTATTACTAATGAGCTCTTTTTCTCTCTTATCTTTATCTTAGCTATTTTTATGCTGGACTTATTTGCTCGCCTTAGACTGGCTGGTATTGGCTGAATATTTCTTGAGGACGGATGTATTTTTTGAAATCATCTTTTCCTTGTGGAGGCATGTCTCTGTAATTTTTCTTCATTTATTTTTATCTTTCTTTTTGTTCATGATATGGATTATTTATCATTTATGTGATGTCCTAGTTTGTAGGTTTGTTAGCTAGACGCATTCTTTCTTACTTAGTTCTGATAATTAGTGATGAAAATTTATCTTTAGAGTACATTTTAGAAAGATTAAGCTCTTTTTATTTCATACTTTCATCGTACAAATTATGAGGATCGATAGAAAGACCCAAGTAATCTTTGCTGTATGTCAAAATTGCATTTGGATGCTTTTGGAGTTCTTGTCTAAGTTATCTTTTTTGTTTTTCGTAAAAATTGTTGCGCTGACCGCCATAGATATAAACTTGTTCGCCTGCTGGAACCTCGACTGATTTTCCTCTCATCGTGTATGTAGCTGTTAATTTTGCTTGATCTTTGGTAAATGTTTTAGTCAGCACTGTTCGTTTGCCAGTTTAGGCGAACGCGGGTATAGAAGCAATAGTGTTTTAAGCTTGATTTATTTTTGGTAAGAAAAATTAGTCAGCTGTTACAACTTTTAAATCTGTGTTTTCCATAAGTTTGATAGCCTTGCGACTTTAACCGATCTAAGCAGTTCTGACTTTTTTAGGTGATTTTTAAACTCCAGTAACATCCTAATAGCTCAAAGATTGACTAAATTTTCTTTAAATTTGTATGAGCCAATCGGCATTAGGCCATAAATTCATCGAATCTATCGTTGTCAGATCATCACAGACTTTACGAATATCAGCTAATTTGTTAAGATTCTGACAAATCTACTCAGGTACCTTACTTTTTATATACAGACTTGGTTAAAGTAACAATTGATTGAGAGTTGGTCGTAATCTTATCTAAATTATTAGTAAAGTACTCTCTTGAGATCGATGTTGAAGCATTTGAATAATCTGTTGGTAAATGATATTTTTGAGTTTTTGAATATCTTGAAATCTTTTTTATTGTGTGCTGTTTTAACGATTTGTTTATGAAATTCTTTCATTGAGCCTTATTTTAATCCTTAGATTATGTATATTCTTCCCTAAGGATCAGCTATCTATAATCCTGTGACATAATCTAAAGTTAAACTATTTTGATCGGCAGCTGAGAGAAGATGTGTTGTAATTTATCTACGACTTGTAAGATTGAAAGCTTTCAAGTTGATTTCGTAAAAAATATCTTATATCTTTTTGACCCATTATGCGTCCTTGTATGGGATTATATAAACTACTCTTTCAAAAACATCTTTAGGTTTTTAGTCTACAGCCTAGGCTTATGCTTTTTTGACAGGAACTGCCTCCTTTGCTTCTTTTTTCTTTTTAGGGTCTTCAGCAACAGGCTATTCTTTAGCTTAAGGTTTGACAAAAGTTCCTATAGGATAAGCTAAGCTGAATCCGACCACTAAAACTGTGTCACAATCAAAATAATTGTTGCTTGCGATGACTTTTTGCATTTAGTTTCTTGCAGTTGTATTCAAATCTATATTTTTGGATTAAAAGTCTTCAAAAGTGTTTTTTGGAACCACTGGAACTTTGTATTTAGCAGTCCTCATCGAAGGTTTTAAAAATTAAATTAAATTGCACGCTGATATACCATAATTGCTCTTCAAAATCTAATTTTAAGGTGGTAGAATAGGTTCGCCTAACTTAGCATCCTTTTTCTTAGGATCTTTCTTGGTATCTTTTTTAACTTACTTTTTCTATTATTTTTTGCCTCCTTTCTTCTTAGGATCATCATCCACTGGTTTCTATTTTTATAGTTCTTCTTGAATGGCTTTACCGATATCAAAAACTTCAACATCTGCTTTGATTTTCTTATTATTTATTTAATCTCGATCATGTAGTTAGAACTTTAAGTATCTAGATCGCATTTTTTATTTAAGTTCAACAGCGTTCATCAAGCCTACTAAAAGAACGTGTTTGTGAGACCAGAGAAGTTGATCTGAACCCACAAGAGCATGAGTCTACCCGACTGAACCATCGTAAAATTAGTATCTAACGTAAGTTGCTTCGTATTTGCTACTTTTTTATATTGGCAAATTTTTAGCACCAACAACTTCAATTTACAAAGGATTCAAGTAATGCCGATATACTTCTTCTAAAAGTGGTTTATCAGCAGTCAAAGTCATTGAAAATGCATCAATTCCTAACACTTTTATTGTATTGCTTTGATATGTGAACTGAATATAGAAATTTCAACCTTCGGTGATCCTTACTTAGTCATAAGTAGGCAGCTGTAGTCTAGCAAAAGTTTGTCTTCGACTTTGGAGTCTTAAGTATTGACGAAGTAGATGCAAAATTTCTTTGAGCTTATATTTTTGCAAAAATCCTGAGTTTTTAGAAAATTACATCATCTACTCGAATAGCATCACATTATTTTTCAAAGGTATAGCGATCTGAGTGAAAAATGTAATACTTTCTTCGCGTTTCCAAGCCTACAAAGAAATCGATTAATTTCTTTAAAATTTATCTGAAAGCGCACCGAACCATTAAAACATCAATGCATATGCAGGAGGCTAAGGACTGTCACTTGTGATTGTGAAGCTGAACTTAAACTCCACATCGAGTTTAGGGATTCCTGAGTTGTCAGGTTTAGCAGGGGCCTATCTAAGTTATGATTTACATCTTTTTTGCTGTCTTTTTTCGGGGGCATAGCAGAAGTTATAAAATTATCAAAGATAGTACAGTATCAATATCAAAAAATCATTAACAATAGAACTAAAATAAACTTTTATTAACAAACTAAATAGTAATAAAATTCACCAAAAAAAGATGAAATAGAACTCAAAAGTAACTAATTTATTTGCATATAAAAATTTAAGACTAATGATAAATTTATTTTTTTTAAACAAATAAAAAAGAGTTTTTGTTAATAAAAAGACATTAAAACTCTCTTTAAGAGCTTCACATAATAAAAAGAGATTTACTTTTAAAATTAATTGTCGCTAATATGATCTGCTAGTTTTTAACAAAAAATGCCCGCCTTTTTTGAATTTGAGTAGATTCAAATAATGATTCAGTATAAATATATTGATGTAAAGGGTTAGCATAGAGATCTTATCACAATCCGAAGAACCCTAAAGTTTATCCAAAGCCCCTCAACGACTTTTTTAATTTTTACACAAACAAATTTAATCATCAGAAAAACTCGAAGAATCCGTCTAAGAGAAAAAATAACTAATAAAAGTTCATGAATAAGAACATCATGCCATAGTTATCGATTCTTAATCCGATGCTCCTAAGAAAAAAAGAGGTCGACCCAAAGGCAAATTTACAAGAAAAGAGCCTTTGTAAGAAGAATACCAACCAGATTCTGAAAGCCATCTGCTTTAATAAGAAACTCTTTTCAGAAAAAAACATTCTCTAAGAATCAGAGACCTGATGTTGATCTCTCAGTAACAATTTTAAAGAGGTTAGATTAGTCAAGAAAGTCCACCACTCATTAAGCAAGATTACCAACCCATCGCTTCTAAAAAATAATAATATAATCATATTAGAACCAAAATTATCGTTAAAAAACAGTAACCTATAATCGCTCGGACCAAAAAATCAAAATTATAATACTTGGGTCAACAAAAACGAGGGATTAATAAGAAACTAGCGTGTAAGTTTAAGAAATCGGTCTAGGTCAAGAAAAAATAAATAATATAACCTTCAACTGGGATCCTTTGCAATGATTGATTTATCTACAAATGGAATCATATTGATTTTTATCATTTTTTTATCATCTTGCGCTTAAAATGAAATCTTCTTGCCTTCTATTTCTAGTCATCTCCTCCACTAGCTTGTCTAGCGTTCATTTGGCTTATTTGTTTTTGCAATTTTTTAGGAGCTGTATATCCTTTTTTATTTAGTTTCTTTTGAAATATTTTGGAAGCTTTCTTTTACAATCTGCCTTTTTAAATAGCTCGTTTTACTCTCAAAGTGCGGCCTTTCAAGTTAGACTCATTCATTTGTTGAATCGCATTCACCATTTAAGGCTTGCTATTAAATCGAACATATCCAATACCAATTCCTTGAAAAGTATTTTTATTTTTTACGACCCTCACGTTTACTATTTGCCCCATATGCTCGAAATGTTTTCGAAGTTATTATTATTTTATATCGAAAGGCAAGTTACCAACAAAAATAGTTGTTTCGTAATCGAGATTATCGTCTAAACAGGAAAATACTCTAAGTGTGTGTTCTTATATTTTGGTGCCATTCACCGCACAAGCTGATTAAGCTGAGGATTGCTAAGAAAATTTTACATATGCATTCATGGACTAAGCTCCTTAGATGAAATTTTTAAGAATAAAGTTTGCTTTTTTGCCTTTTTTATTCTGCTCAACAGGCACTGATCTAAACCATATTTTGTCTATTTTTCCGTACTTTTCAAACAATTTTTTCAAATCCTTTTGCTTGCAGCTCAAAGGCACATTTCCTACAAAAACTGTAGAGGTCAAATCTTCAGGCTCATCTTTTTTGGGAGGTGCTGCTATATGTATAGGCTCAGATTTTTAAACTTTTTGCAGTTGTTAAAACTTTTTGTTGGCATCTTTTGCAAAAAGATCAGTTAAGTTAGATTATTTTTTAGTGGTTTGTCTTTTTTCGAAGAAACTCGCTAATGAACTCATCTACTATCTAAAAGTTTCAAAGTTGAAATCGATATTATATGCCAAAAAAGTATGACTGATTTACAATATCAGAATTATTAAGTAAGTATAATGGAGGGCAGATAGACCTAAAGCCAAATACTCGAATAATACATAAACGAACGAGAAGCTGAGGCTCTCAAGCATAAACAAGATTTTCTCAAGAAATAAATCTTCGACTACTACTCTAAACAGACCAAGTCTATTGATGATTTTGCATAATACTTTGCGAGTTGCAGAAATAAACGTTAGAGCCGTATAGATTAGCAAGAAGATTTGACAAATATGCCTTTTGAGGAACTTCAAGCTATCGTTGCGGAGTTCAAAATACAAAATTTGCTTATTAATGTCGAAAAATAATAGGAAAGTTAGATATTTAGTAGACACAGTATAAAGGAGAGTTATCAGGTATCTCCTTAATTCGAGGCTTAAAAAGTTGTGTATGTAAAAATATTTTTACGTAGGCGAACTCAGCTTGGGATTATAAAATTTCTGGCTACTAAGAATCAAAATAAGGATTTCCTTACTTTGCAGCTAAAGCTAATTAAACAGCTGTTGTCAACTTTTCTAGGTACTTTTGCTTTAATAAAGAAATTAACTAATAAAAAAAGGAGGATTTATTTTCGGTCTAGGGTCAACTACTTAACTTTGGGTCGAAATAAAAAACAATTTACTATAAGAAACACCGAGTAGAAGAGTCTAAGATTTTATCATTTTGAGAGAACTTTTAGTCAAAAATTTTCCATTCACTTTTGTTCCATCTCTAAAAATTACAAATTCTGATTTATCGAAATTAGATTAGACTTAAATCAAGAAAAAAGTTCTAAGATAATGCGATCGTTTCATTAATTTCGTATGTAAAGATTAAACGCTTCTGTTCTCTCGGTTTACTTTTAGATTTTTAAAAGAACTAAAACATAGTAATTGGCTTTCAACTGCTTAAAGGGCCAAAAAGAAAGAAAATGTTTAAAAATTAAGCGATATCTAATCAGTCAACGGATTTACTTAAATAGAGCTGAGTGTGTAAAATTAAAATACAAAACAGAGCGTATACAAAAATAGTCAGCTTTTCAAGGACACTTGGCATAAAATAAGTACTCTAAATCAGAGAATAACGGATAGACTTAATCAAGTTTTCGATGATCTGAACGAATCTTCGCTGTAATTATAAAAATTGAGAGCTAATTTTAGATAATTCAACGATGTATAAAGCAAATAATCTCTATATTTTTTAAACCTTATCGAATGCTATTCGAGTATGTATAACACTTGTGCTTCGAACATCGAAAGATACAACCAGATGATTAGAATAACATAAATAAATATCGGAAGTTAAGCTAAAAATATGTGGAAATAGTTTAACCAATACGCTAACTAAATAAAATCAAAATGCCTGGTCTATCAATAAAAAAGAAAAAACCAGATAAACATATTGCAAGATCTTCAAAACGATAAATAAAAATTATAGATAGTGTGGATGCAAACCCATTCTAAATGGCAAGCCTACATGAACAAACAATTCGTTCTCAGTTTTGATAAACTATTCAACAGCGACATAGATATCCTTAAAAGAGTTGTTGCTTTAAATTGGGAAAGAATTATCAATACGAATCGTTAAAATTAGATCAATATTATAGAGAAGATTGCGAATTTGAAGTTAGTGAATGATTCTTGAATGCTATGTATTGATGTATATGATGATTAAAGAAGATTACAGCTATTGCGATCATCTGTAAGATTTCTGATATCTGGCACGGGCTCCAGGTCCTCCGTATTTTTTGGGCTCGCATCTTCTGGGATCAGCGACCAACAGGGATCGGTCGTACTGGAGGAGGACCTACTTGATCTCTCTCTTCTCGGTTTCGTTGACGTACTTTTGGTAGTAAGCGACGACACCCTTGGAGAGGGCCTGACGAATGGCATAGATCTGAGAAACGTAACCACCTCCTCTGACTCTGATTCTGATGTCGAGGTTTTGGAATCTCTTGAGACCCAAAAGAAGGACGGGTTCGAGGACCTTGATTCTGAGGGACTGAGGTTCGAGCAGTTCAACGGGTGATCCATTGACTCTGAGGACTCCCTTTCCGGCTTGAACGGTGGCGTTGGCAACTGAATTTTTCTTTCTTCCGAAGCACTGCACAATCTGTGACATATGGTGGTGAATATTGACTATAAATATTTTAATTAATTAAATCAATAAAGTATGCTAAGCACAGCAATCATATAATCGACGGCCTTAGAATCGCCAAAAACTATTCTTAGTTAACTACATATCCACAAAAATACTTTTTCCATCGCCGTCCTGATCAAACTATTCAATCATCGCCAGTAGTTACTACTCTTTAAGAGTCTGGCCGAGTTACTTGGCGACTCTGCGCAAGTCACTGAGTGAGATTTTACCTTTTCCTTCGGTGTCAAATAATTTGAATGCTTTTAGTGTTTATTCGATCGGGTCACGTTCAGAATACTTTCTTTTCATGATCTCGCTGTAATCTTCATAGCTGACTCTACCGCTCTAATCCACATCGAATTATTTAGCAAGTTGAACTACTTCAGATTTTTTGACGTCGAAGCCTAGAGCTCTCAAAATAACTTTTAGTTCGTGATATGTGATAAAACCCGTCTTGTGAGGATCGAACAAATCAAATGCCTCTCTGATCTATGTTTATAGTTATGCTGCCAGTCCCACTTTTCTGCTCTTGGCGTCGACCTTACTAACCCGAGAGACCGCACTTTTCTTTTGATATGACATTTAAATAATAACGATGATGGATATATATTAGGCAAAAAATATTATCAATCATCAAATGTTGTAAGGTTAGATGTATTGAATTAGCTATTATTTTGTCATATTTGTTATATTTTGTTTGGTCATAGCGATATAATCTTCGTTTTGAAAGTGCTAATCTTTGAGTACTTTGTTAATGTTTCCCACGATTTGAATCTGAGCATATATGTATACATATTTTTTTTACCATTAAAACAGCTTTTCTTTAGTCTTTTTGAGTTGTTTGCATTGAGCAAGCTAAATATACTTTTATTAATATATTGAAGGATTATCTTTAAAAACATCTTTGAGGGCATCTTTGATCATTTCTCTGATTATGCAGTGGTTGTCCAGATGCTATTTGCCTTCCTTAGTCTGATAGTATTTATTGATCAACAGAGATGCTATTTCATTTAAAAGTATGTGTTTGTTTTATGTATAGGATTTTTGTAGTTTTTGCTAGTAGTCGTTTATCAACTGATTGAATTTTTACATGTAATACTTAGATATATTTTTCAAAGTAAAAATTTGTTAACTTATAGGCATTCGAAATTATCTTTTTTTAAGTTGATCAAGACTCTTTTTTAGGTAAACTAGAAAAGACGCTGAAGATAAAAACATTAACATGTACTTGAATACATTAAAAGTTTTTGGATATTTAATCTATTATTTATCATCAAGCTAATATAGCAAACTTAATCTCATTTCATTTTTTTATTTACAAAAAGCCAAGTATTTTCTCAAATTATTGATTAT
>Ga0169931_10012885_pt1 | contig 11515 bp, 4 predicted proteins | sample Kivu_15m_20L_FD_129675 | JGI IMG/M metagenome (GOLD analysis project Ga0169931, IMG submission 129675) | Freshwater microbial communities from Lake Kivu, Western Province, Rwanda to study Microbial Dark Matter (Phase II) - Kivu_15m_20L... | ecosystem: Environmental > Aquatic > Freshwater > Lake ... | reverse complement strand
GTCCTGTTGCTTCCATTTCCGCAGGGTGCTCCCAGATTTCCTTCGTAAGTGGCACCATTCACAAATTTGTATTCGATGTTGCTTCCCGGCACGATGGCTGTTGTATATGAGTACACACCTCCGCCGACAGGCGACATAGCTGCAAACGCCCAGGCATTGAATGAACCGGAAACGTTCACTGAACCTCCAACGGTTTCGTTGCTCATATTTACCAGGAACGTAACGTTTACAGGTGCAACACAATCGGCACACGAACTAAAGCAAGCCGTTGGAATTGTGGCGTTGGATGTTCCTACAGTAAATGTTCTATTGCTTCCATTTCCGCAAGGAGCGCCTAAGTTCCCTTCGAATGTTGCTCCGTTAACGAATTTATATTGAGCGGCATATCCCTGAGCAAGCGATTTGGTTATTTCATAAATCCCTGAGCCCGGAGCAGTTTCTGTCATTGGATCAGCAGTCGTGCTAAAACCATTGAAATTTCCTGCCAAATAAACAGTTCCGCCCACAGTTTCATTTTGCATGTTTACGCGGAAGGTGATATTCCAGTTTGAAACAGCATTTACCGTGTAATTGAAATTGCTGCCGCTGTTGTTGTTAAATCTCATCGTTACCAGGTCGGCATCGGCTGTGGCCGGAGATGCAACTGTACTGGTGAAAATATAATAACTTACTCCTGTTGCAGCGGCTTGCGCCGGGATGGTGGCAGAAGCCGAAGCCCCTGAAGGTGTCATGGCTACGATTGTTGAAGATGCAAAAGCGTCGGTTGAATAGCGCAGATAGACAATTTCCTGTGGCGAAGGCGCAGCTGAAAGGTTTGCAGTAACAGTAACGGCATCAGCCGGACCAACACTACCGGCTAAAGGCGATTGAGAAACAGACGAGATGCTCACCGGAGCATTGTTTGTTTCCATAAAAATAGCCCGGGTGTTTGAATAGCCGGTGTTTTCATAATTCACAGTGTACCAGCGGTTGTCGGTAAGTGTTACCGAATTATCTACAGCTCCTTGGTAGGTGTATGTTTGAATGGTGTTCATGACCACATTCACATCTACCCATTTGTTGGCCCATGGGTTTCCTCCACCTGAAGTGAACAGCCAGCCATAGGTTCCTGCTGTGACATTTCCCGCTGCTGCGCAATGGAAGGTGGTTTGGTATCGGGGCGACCCGGTAGTGATGAGCTGAATGCCGTTGCCGGGAGCCGATTGCACTCCTCCGAAAACGGAACCCGCAGCCGGGGGATTTGTGTACCCGTTCCAGGCTCCTGGCATGTTCAGTCCCTCGGGGGCAAAAAGTTGGGCGCCCAGAGGATTCATAAAAGACATGAGCAGCAAGAGTATGGCTGCCACACTTCCCTGCAAAAGCAGGGAGCGATTACTTACGGTATTTGTTTGCATAAACATGTAAGATTGAATTGTGATGGTGTTAAAGGTTTAGGTGATTTACAATTTTTGGTTTGGTTGGTGTGTTTTTTACACTATGGTAAAAATAAAGCAACTGTGGCTTTTTATCAAAATTTCTTTACATATATTTTTTCATTGGCGTATTTATTAACAAATTCAAGGTGTATAAACGACACATGTAAGATTTAGGTTTCATTTTGATCAAAATAATTGTGTCGTTTGAACACAAAGACGGAGCTCAAAACGTCATTTTTCATTGTCTACCTCTTAAAAATGAGTTTTGGGAAAGCTTGGAAAAGCGAATCCGACATGCAGATGTAATCAAACATAGAATTGCACAAGGATCAAAATTCGCTTGGCATGATCATTTCAAATGGGGAGTGCTTTTTTGAAGTTTTCAGTTCATTGCATGCGTTTACTATACATATATATATATACATGTATGTTGATACAGCACCAGAAAACGTACACCGCCTGATTCAGCCACGAATCAATTCTGATTTACCATACGATTGAAGGCACCAGAAAACGTACACCGACTTATTCAGCCATGAATCAATTCTGATTTACCATACGATTGAATCAGCTTGCCTTCAAAATCAATCCATTCCTGCCAGCGGGCATCCACATCCACTTTGCCTTCTGAATATTTACGTGCCAGCTTGATAAACAAGGTGTAGTGTGTAGCTTCACTAATCATAAGTTCCCTGTAAAAAGCGGCAAGTTCCTCGTCTTTGATGTTTTCACTTAACACCCTAAAGCGTTCGCAACTTCGGGCTTCAATCATGGCCGAAAACAAGAGCCGATCCACCAGCAAATGAGGATTGTGACCATCCTTGCGAATGAATGTGGCCAATTGATTAACATAGTGGTCCCTGCGCTCCTTGCCCAATTTGTAGCCACGATCAATGATGTATTGGTGCACACGGCTAAAATGTTCCATTTCTTCCCGCACAAGTGAGGTCATTTCCTGAACCAAATCAGTCAATTCGGGGTATTTTACGATCATTGAAATAGCTGATGATGCTGCTTTTTGTTCGCAATACGCATGATCTGTGAGGACTTCCTCAAGGTTATTTTCAACTAATTTTACCCAACGGGGGTCGGTGGCAAGTTTTAAACGGAGCATGCGCAAAAATAATCAATTCAGGCTTGTGCTGTTATTGAAAGATTTAGCGACAGCTTGGCGCTATTCCCATAACAAAATGAGGGATTACCTGAAGGGTTTCTGCGGTTTCACAACCTTCGAAGCCAACAATGTTCTGATAATCAATCAACATAATGTATTGTTGAAGCATTGGACGGGCCAGCGGTAAATAGCTCCAGTGCCATTTCTCTTCCTCGTAACCAAGTAAACGACCATCTTGGCGGGCTGTGTAAGGCATGGCAAATCCAAATCTTTCGGCATTTACCTGCAGCCACAAAAACACCTTTCTGCCTTCGGCAGATTCAAAATATTCAGGTTCAACAGAGTTAATGTCTATATCGGTGCCCCAGTGGTGGCGCGAAGTGCCCGGCATGGCCGAGTATTTCATGATTTCCCTTGCCTTTTGTAATGAATCAAAGGTGGCAAACACATTAGGGTCAATGTTGTTTACCGGGCTTCGCCCCGACCATTTGTTTTCCCAGATGGTTTTTTGCCTTTCGAAATTTCGGGTTGCTGAAACAGGAAAAAGCTGCACGCCGTCGGGCAAAGCGGCCTCTACCATCAAATTCCAGGCATCAGCCGCTTCGCGGCGAAGAAAATACAGGTCCTCATTGGCGAAATTTGTAATGAAACAAAATCGAGGATCTTCCTCCTGAATAAGATGCCCCAGTAAATCTTGCTTTGAAAAAGGAACCATGGATTACTGGCGTTTCAAATGCACGACTCCGGCTCTTTTTTCGTTTACATATTCAAATATGTAAAAGTAAACCCCTTCGGGTAAATCCTCGCCACCCAAATTGGTCCCCAACCAGCAAGGCTCATTGTTATTTATTGAAGAATGAACCAATTCGCCCCAGCGATTGTAAACATATAAGTCGGTACATTCCAGAAACGCACGGTCGAAGGGTGGGGGAGCAAGCTGCAATGCAGGATTGAAACAATCATTTATTCCATCGCCGTTTGGCGAGAAAGCATTCGCTTCGTTTTCCTTAAAGTAATCATTGAAATCTTTGATGAACTCAGACAAGGAAGTGGTATCGCGGCATTCGCCATTGGAAACAATGAGTGTAGCAATGAAATTTTGGTTGAAGGGTACCAATACTATGGGATCACTTTCTGTACTTGGCTGGCCAGGTTCAAACTCCCATAAATTTTCCTGGTTGTTTTCACTTTGATTATTCAAAACTACCGAAGCCCCTTCGCAATTGGCAAATACCTCAAAATCAAACAAAGCCACCGGTCGCTCAACAATGCTTATGTTAACAATATCCCTTGCAGGACAATCAACAGTTCCGGGTAAGGGCGATCTAAACAATTCATAGGATGTATTTTCGTTCACCGCCACATTGGGGTTTGAAATCTGAGCATTACTCAATCCCAAAGTTGGAGTCCATTGATAAGTAAAATCACCGCTGGCATCCGGAAAACCAATTTCAACTGTATCGCCAATGCAAATTTCTTTGTCCGGACCGGCATCCATTAGGTCAAAACGTGCATTTACAAACTGGGTGAGCGTATCGGCGCAGCCATTTCCAAGATCAACCAATAAGGTAAATGTTTGCGGACTTTCTGTGAAATAAACTGGATTATAAATATTATCAGCACTTAAAACACCTTGAGGCGACCAGGAGTAAACCACACTGCCGATGTAAGGATCTTCAGGCCCCAATGTTACATTGCGCAAAGCGCATGCATCAATTTCGGGTAGTGTTATGTTTTGGCCCGTTCCAATGTTCACTTGTTGCCTTAGCGTATCTACACAACCTCCTACCCGAATTTCAACCGAGTAAAGAGTGGATACCAGCGGCGATGCAATAGGTTTTCTAACATCATCTTCACTTAAGCCTGCATTAGGAAACCAGTTGAATTCAAAATAAGGATCGTCAAAAACATCAGGTCCAATTTCAACGCTGTTTCCAGGGCAAATTGTTAAAGTGGGCAAATCGGCCTGTATTTCTTCCAGAACATTGATTGTAACAGAAACAGTGTCTGCACCATTGCAGGAAACAGAACTGGTGGCAATCAATTCTACTTCGTAGGTTCCGGGTTGCTCAAATGTATATTCCAAGGTTTGGGTATTGCCAATTTCTTCACCTAAAACCCGCCAGCTAAATTCATCGGCATTGATGCTGGTATTGTTAAAAAAAACAGTGTAGGGAGCGCAACCAAGGGGTTCAGAAACAGTTGCAATGGCCGAAATTGTCAATGGACTTTCGAAATCGAATTTGGCGAGCAGGTTATTACAGTTGGATGAATTGTTTGTATTGGCATACACCTGCCCATCGATTGGAAAATCGCTGCTGCCACCGCAACCGGCACAAATGGATTGATAAATAACGCCTTTTCTGTCAAAGCGTGAGGTTCCGCCATCCACATGGTCGGGACTGGATGTACCACCTAAAAAGGACGCGTACAGAATATTTTCGGCTAAATCGTCAATCACATACAGGTGAAAATCACTCCCATCGGTGGTTAATTGCCAGGCATCAGGCGTAACAGGTAAACCAAAAGTATTTGTTCCCAACTGACCATTTACGGCCCCCCCCCAGCCGGTGCAATAAATCTTGTCGCAGTAATCTACCAGCAAGGCCGTTGGAGAAATATCAGGCTGCCCCGTTGCATTGCCATAAGGACTTGACCAGATCACTTCGCTTAGCGAAGGATTGAGCTTCATCAAAAATTGATTCCCTCCGCTAACACCAATTGGCGAATTCAAATTAAATAAGTCGCCTTGGTGAGATGTTTGAGCAAAAATGTAAACAAAGTCACTTTTATCAGCACCAACAATAAAACTCATGTCGTAGCTGCTGCTGCCTATAAATGTAGATGCAATCAGGCCGGTACCGGCCGAATCAATGATGCTCACAAAACCATCGGAAACACCGCCACCGTATGTGTTTTGAAAACATCCCGCTGTAAGCGGGAAATCAGAACTGGCTGTGCCCCCCGTAACAATAACCCGCTCTTCCTCGTCAACCACCAGATAAAAAATACCATCGGCGGCTGAGCCGCCAAGATAAGTTGACCAAAGCAACTGGCTCAAATTTCCGTTGAGCTTGATTACCACCCCGTCCTGACTACCCTGAAGGGTATTCTGAATGGCATTGTTACCAACCGGAAAGTCGCTACTGGTTGTTGAAGTGCCTACATACACGTTGTTGTCCCTATCCACCCAAAGGGCCCCGCGAATTTCATCGGCATAATTTTTAATCAGGGTAGAATTTCCGTTGAATCCGTCGTTGCCCGTCCCTCCAACAAAGGTGGAAGCAAGTAAATCGTCGCCTTCCTCAGAAAAACGGGCCACAAAAATATCAAGACCTTGTGGAACTGGAATATTAACCACCTGTGTGCTGACTCCTCCCTGAAAAGTGGTTGATGCTGCTCCGTTGGTGACAGGAAAATTGGCCGATCCGGTGGTGCCGAAAACAATCAACTCATCGTATTCATTCACAATCATACTATGGGGAAACTCCACTCCGGAACCTCCCAGATACGTAATGTAAAGGGCATCAATACCCGTTGGATTGTATTTAATGATTCCAATATCAATAGTTCCGCCACCAAATTCTTCCTGATACACTCCTTCGTTGGTCGAAAACTGAGTTCCAAATACAATTCCACCTGAATACGCATTTTCAGAATTGTCGAATGTGGCGGTAAAACCCCAGTTGTCGTCTGTTGATCCTGAATAGGATGCGAATACCAAATCGGGGTCGATTGTTAGTTCCAATGATGGGTCAAAACCACCCATTTGAAAGCCAATGGTTTCGTTGTCAATTAATTGAAAGGCACATTCTACCAACACTCTGCCATTGGGGCCATCTTGCCAGGCTACAGGTGTCTGTTCCACAATTTCTCCAAAAACAGTCCTGATGTAAAGCGTATTATTGATCACCTCCAGGCCTGAAGCACCTTTAAAGTTCATTCTTATGAGTTCGGGCTGTGCGCCCGGATGAACAATAAAATCGTATTTCATGCCCGTTTCGGTCATTCGGACTTTCCAGTCGGTAGAAGGATAAACATCCTTCATGAGCAATTCTTTGTAGGCGTGCAATCCACGTGCATGCTTTGCTTTGTTATTGCCCAGGTAATAATTGTATTGCGTTGAAGAAGGTTCAAAAATTTCAGTACCTGAAGGATTCGAAGCCCCCAGTAGATTCATGTGAATGCCCTGGTGGCGGATGGTACTTCCCGGCGAAAGCTGTTCGCCCTGATGCGACATTTCGTGTATTTCATGAATCCTTTCGGCATCGTAAAGGATGTACGAAATGCCTGTATTCCTGATAAACGCGGCTCCGCCCGGAATTCCGAGGCGATATTTAACTGCGGCATCCCACTGCCCAGCATTGGGAATAAAACCTTGCCGTGGATAAGTCCCGCCGAAGGCGGATAAAGTACTAAAAACCAGTACTGTTGTAAAAATGAGAAAACGCTGCATCATGTGGTTACAATGGCAACGAATTTACGTGATTTTTTTGTTAATCCTTGGTTGCTTAACGGATTAACTCAAGCTGACCTTGAATTTCCTTGCCCTGACCTTTAAAAATAAAGAAATAAGTACCATCCGGACAAGGTTCACCACCGGGAGTGTTTCCATCCCAGCAACCGTTTTCAGTCTCCAAAGCTTCAAAAACCTGTTTGCCCCAGCGATCAAAAATGTGCAGGGTGCTGCATTGCAAAAAGTTTTTGTCGTCAGGCGCCGGCAAGTCCTGCAAAGCCGGGCTAAAGCAGTCGTTAATTCCATCGCCATTGGGCGAGAAGGCATCAGCGTCGTTTATTTTGAAATAATCGCTCAGAGGTTTGAGAGCTTCCACAAAATTGAGTGTATCGCGGCAAACATCATTTTCGACATACAATGTTACCTGAATTGAATCGCCGTAAGGATAAATGACCGTTGGCTGATTCGCTTCTACATCTCCTTGACCTGAGCCAAACTCCCATTTGAATTCAGTTGCAGCTTCGCTGAGATTTTTAATCAAAACTTTCACTTCTGTGCAAGTCGCCAGCACTTCTGTTTCAAAATCAGCCAAAGGCGAGCCTTCGGGAATGTACAATTGCAAACTGTCTCTACCCGGACAAGCTTCTGCTGAATTCAAAGGAATCCTGAGCAATTCGAAAACCGTGGTTTGATCAACCGATGCCAAAGGATTGGCCAAGGTGTCGTTGTTTAGAAATTCAGCGGGACTCCAGCGATAGCTGTAGTTTTGAGTATTGTCCGGCAAGCCAATTTCAACCGTTTGTCCCCTGCAAATATCCAAATCAGGTCCGGCATCAAGTGCATCCAAACGCACATTTACAAACTGCTCAATGGTATCGGCGCAGCTTTCCAGGCTTAAGTAAAGAACATAATTGGTTGGTGTTTCGGGACTTGCAAATGGTTTTTGAGAATCCGGTTCATCCAGTCCCGCTTCGGGCACCCAGTTTACTTCGTAATAAGGGTCGATGGGAAAAGGCACTCCAATTTGGGTTTCTGTGAGATAACAAATTGAAAGCGAATCAAAGCGATCGTATGTTGAGTTTACAATGCGGATCTGCCTCGAAAAAGTATCACGAATGTTGCAACTGTTTTCGTTTTCGGCAATCAGTTGGATTAAATACAATCCGGCTGTTGTAAAGGTTTGGTTTAAATCTTCAGAAGTGGCAGCCGGACTGCCGTTAATCAACCAGGAGTAAGTCACAGCATTGCTGCTGGTATTGGTAAATGTGGTTTCGTAAGGTGCACAGGCAATCGGGTTTCCCGTAAAGGAGGCTACTGTTGCAGGTAGTTGAAAATCAAATTTATAAACGGCATTGTTGCAACCACTTATGCTTCCATTGGCATTGCTCCAAACCCCGGGTGTTGTAGGGAAATCATCCCGGCCTCCGCAGCCGGCGCAAACCGCCTGGTGAACAACACCGCGCCGATCAAACCGACTCGTACCTCCATCCACATGTTCCGAGCTGGTGGCTCCTCCAAAAAATGTTGCATACACCAGACTTTGATCTTCTTCATCAAGAACCATTAAATAAAAATCATTGTTGTCGGTTTCCTGCTGAAAAGCGTCCGGTGTTGTAGTCATTCCGGTGGTCCCACCGAAGGTGGTGCCATCAGCACCGGCATTGGAGGCTCCTCCCCAGCCGCAAACGAAAATTTGACCGCAAATATCTACTGTAAAGGCACTTGGAGTAATGTCAGGTTTGGCCAATCCGTTTCCAAAGGTGGTCGACCAGGTTCTGGTTCTGAGGTCGTTGCTAAATCTTGAAATGAACTGCTTACCGTTGTTTTCTCCAAAATTGAAGTTGCTCCTGTAAAAGTTACCGCCCACTTCCGTTTGCCCGAACACATAAATGCCTAAATCGCGGCTGGTTGCAATCTGAAAAACCTGATCGTAAGCATTTCCTCCATAATAACTTGAGGCAATCAAACTTTGTCCATTTGCGCTTAACGCTGCAATAAATCCATCGCTTTGGCCATTTCCGTTCTGTTCCTGAAAAGCATCAGGTGTTACAGGAAAATCAATCGATGAAGTTCCTCCGGCAACATACACTTTTCCCGGGGCGTCAAGTGCTATCGACATAATGCCGTCGTTGGCGCTGCCTCCCAGGTACGATGCCCAAAACAAGGTGCTCAGATTTTGATTTAGCTTCAAAACAATGCCATCCTGGCTGCCTCCTCCGTATTGCTGCTGGAAAGAGTTTCCTGCCAGCTCAAAGTCTTCGGAAGACGTGCTGCAACCAATATAAACATTGCTTTCCTCGTCGAGAATGATTCCTCCTCGGGCATCATCGGCATAATTGTAACGTAACTGCGCAGCTGTATTCAAACCATCGTTGCCCGTCCCACCCAGCAGGGTGGATGCCAGCAAACGATCACCACTTTCTGAAAAGCGACAAACAAACATGTCGGTACCCGAAGGAAAGCTCACTCCATTGCGTAAAATAGACACCTGAGGACCTCCTTTGAAATTGCGCGACCAAGCCGTGGCCGTGGTTGGAAAATCTGCGGAACCAGTCGTTCCAAAAAGGAAAAGCTCGTTGGCATTGCTTACAATGAGACTTTGTGGCACCTCATTGGAGCTGCCACCCAAATAGCTTGAATACATACGTTGTCCCGCAGCATCAAATTTCATAATTCCAATATCGCAGGGGCGAGAGCCGCTGCCGGCCATGAAACTTTCCTGGTACGCACCGCTGGTAGTGGGATATCCAACACCAAACACAACACCGGCCGTGTATGTATTTCCAGCATAATCGTAAGTGGCTGTGAAGCCCCAATTATCGGACGAAGAGCCGGAAAAACTACCAAAAACCAGTTGTGGGTCAATAATCAATTCATAATTAGCATTGTAGGCGCCAAGCTGGAAACTCACTTCTTGCTGGTTCAATTTAAAGCGACAATCAACATTCACTTTTTTTCCATCAATGATCTGCCATGCTTCGGGCGATTCTTCTATAAGGGTTCCGATGCTTGTTTCAATTTCAAGATTCCCTTTTTTAACTGTAAGTTTTTTAGCGCCTTTCCATTCCAGTGCAATTTTTGAGGGATCAGCTCCAGCTTTCAGCACGAAATCGTATTTGAGTCCGCGGGCATTTGAACCCATGCGCAATGAAACGCCCGGATAGATGTTTTCAAGAGAGACTTCTTGAAATTCCCTGACTTTCGCCACTTTGCTGCCCGCAAGGTAGTAATTGTTGTATCCGGGAAGTTCCTTTTCGAACAAGGAAGCCGGATGCGGCAGGCAGTTTTTGAAATTCATTTGAAGCACGTGCCCCTTCATTTCTTCTACTGTATTTCCCGGCTGCTCGCCGTGATGATGACCTTCGTGACCTGTATCAATAAAATGAAAAGTAAAGCCGCCACCCTCAAGGAAGAATTTCCCACCGGGAATGATTGCAGAAGAAACCACCTGCTGAGGATGTTGCCCTTTGTTTTCTTCAAATTTGGCATAGATAGCCGGCTCGTTTTGAGCCGACAATGTGCCAATAATCAAACAGGAAAGAGAGAAAAATAAAGCGTGTAGAAATTTCTTCATTCAATGTGGCTTTTCAGGTCAGGACCTGATTTACCACACTAATACGTGAAAGAAACTTATTGGTTAGTCACCATGAAAGGTTTTACAGCAAATTGACCGTTTTCGGTTGCTAGTTTTAAAAAGTAGCAACCTGATGACAAATGGTACCCGGTAAGCGGGATTAGTTCAATATTGGTTCCTGCTGCAAATTTTCTGGAAATACGAATGATTTCCTGACCACTTGCATTCATGATTGTTAAATTACCTTGTACGTTGTTTACTAAATCAAAGTTCAGGACAAGTAAATCGGAAGCCGGATTCGGGTATATCTGAAGGTCGGTTTTGAGGCTTAGTTTGCTAATTCCATCAGGATTCTGAGCCTGAATAACATCGCGGTAAACCACCCTGGAAGTGGTTTCCATACCAAGAAAAGGATCGGTAATGGTAGTTATTTCCAACAGTGGCCAGCCGTAACCGGGAGCCATCCATTTGTAGCGCACTTCTGTAAGTTCGGGCAATTGGAATCCAAAACCAAGTACATCAAGTGCCACCGAATCAGTATACACCAGTTCAGAACGGAGTCTAATGGTTTCGTAACTGCCCATAGGCAAAACCAGGGTACCGGTGCCATCCACCGAGTTGTTTCTAACGGCATCGCGACCATAATAGCCAAGTGTGGGAATATTGGCATCGAAAGAATAGGAGCCCGACTGCACCGTTGAAGAATTTAAGGGAAGCGGAACAAGTACATCGCCATTGCTGTAAGCAATGGGAATAGGAAAGCCATTTAGACTGGCTCCAAACCCTCTTTGCTCAAAAGCATCGGATTCGCTTTTGTAAAAGTTATAAACGTCTTCAACAGTTAAGTTTAAAACAGGAATTTCAGGAATTTGAAAAGCACTGTTATCCAATCGTGCCATGTCGCAAAAACTACCACTAAAAGGTAATCCGAATACAGCTACATAGGTGAATGGGGT
>Ga0169931_10012884_pt1 | contig 11516 bp, 10 predicted proteins | sample Kivu_15m_20L_FD_129675 | JGI IMG/M metagenome (GOLD analysis project Ga0169931, IMG submission 129675) | Freshwater microbial communities from Lake Kivu, Western Province, Rwanda to study Microbial Dark Matter (Phase II) - Kivu_15m_20L... | ecosystem: Environmental > Aquatic > Freshwater > Lake... | reverse complement strand
GAGAAACAAGTCACCGTCTGCCTATTGCAGACCATGATCGGCCGCTACCACGAGTTCACCAGTGGCTACTTCGACGTGGTGGTCATGGATGAGTGCCATCGCTCGATCTACGGCGCATGGCAGGCGGCCTTGTCTCATTTCGACGCCATGCACATCGGGCTCACCGCGACGCCCGCCATCTACATCGAGCGCAACACGTTCCAGTTCTACCACTGCAAGGACGACACGCCCGATTACTCCTACCCGATTCAGGAGGCCTTCAAGGAAGGTTTCCTCGTCCCGTACAAGTTCGCCACCGGAATCACGACCCTGGTGTCCGAAGGCGCCAGCGTCGACGAGGAGCACTACGACCCCGCTGAATTCGAGCGCAAGTGGACCAATGAGGCCAGCAACCGCCTCATGATGGAAGAGTTCGATCGACTTGCCTGGGCGAGCTACAAGGAGCTTGCGCCCGGGCAGAAGCATGGGCCAGGAAAAACCGTCGTTTTCGCCATCACCAAGCATCACGCTGCGCGACTCGCGCAGTACCTGAACGATCTGCACCCCGAGCATAAGGGGCGCTACGCGGAAGTGATCACGTCGGACGTTGCGAACGCCGACGATCTGATCCGCCGTTTCAAGCAGGAAGACCTGCCTATGGTGGCGGTGAGTGTGGGCATGCTCGACACCGGTTTCGATTGCCGCGAGGTACTGCATCTCGTGATGTGCCGACGCGTGCGCAGCCCGATCCTGTACCAGCAGATGCGCGGCCGTGGCACGCGCACCGCGCCGCACATCGGCAAGGAGAAGTTCGTCATTTACGACTTCTTCCGCAACCACGAGTACTTCAACGACTCCGATACCGAAATCTTCTCCAGCAGCGGTGCTGGTGGCTACGCGCCGAAAGCAAAGCAGCCGGGTGGCAAGACACCGCGCGAGCTGATCGAGCTCGGGCTGGAAGACGAATGGCTGGACGCCGTTCACTACATCGAGGTTGGCCCTGATGGAGAGCGAGTTGACAAGCGCGACTACGTGACCGACTGGGAAACCACCGTCAAGCAGGAGGCGGAGGCTGATCCCATCATCGCGAAGATCAAGGCCGGCGATGCATTGACCGAGGTGGAAGAGGCGCAACTCGCCCAGCGGCTAAACCAGCCACAGCGCTACTTCAATGAAGACAACCTGCGCCGTGCATACCGCAATCCCGGCGGCAATCTTGTCGACTTCATTCGTGCCGCCCTCGGCATGCTCAAGATCAAGAGCCGGAACGAGCGCGTGGAAGAGAACTTTCGCGCGTGGCTCGTGGCCAAGAACCTCACACCCGAGCAAGCCCAATATCTGGCCCTGCTCAAGAACCGTGGCTTGGTCAAAGGAAAGGTGTCGCTCGACGACCTCTTTGCACCGCCGCTATCCATCCTGAATGCCGCCAACATCGGCATTGAACTTTTCGGCGAACAGGGCTTGCGCAGCGTGATGGACGAGATCAACCAGTCCGTCCTGGCCGCCTGATGCTGCAGCCTGACGCCATTCGGAACACAACGACATGAACCAGCAACTTCGCCGCAAGCTCGATCACATCACCAATGTCCTCTGGGCAGGTGGTGTGACGAACCCGGTGACCTACATCGAGCAAATCTCCTATCTCATCTTCCTGAAGTTGCTGGATGAGGAAGAGTCCGACCGTGAACTGCGCGCCCGCCTTGGCGGCACCGGCGGCAATGCTAAGTTGCTGTACCCCGCGCAGTCCGAGCGCTACCGCTGGAGCCACTGGCGCTTCAAGAGCGGCATTGAATTGCGGGACTTCATCCGTGATGAGGTGTTCCCGTACATGGCATCGCTCGCAAAGGACGAGCCTGAGGTGGCCGAGTACTTCCGCGACGCGGTGTTGGAAATCGTAGACCCCAACGTCCTCAAACAGGTCATCGACGAGTTGGATGGCTTCGAATTCCGCAAGCTCGGCCCCGATGTGAAGGGCGATATCTTTGAATACCTACTGGTGCACCTTGGCTCCAGTTCGCTAAACGGCCAGTTCCGCACACCTCGCCAGATCCGCGCCTTCATGGTCGAGATGGTGGACCCGGATATCGGCGACTCTATGTTTGACCCCGCCATGGGCACGGCCGGCTTTCTCATTGATGCCGTGGATTATTTGCTGGCCAAATATTCCGACCACGTCAGCGAGTACCCCATTTATGGCGAAGACTGGCTGGAGAAGAAGGGCAAGCCGCTGGTCGAACTGAGAACGGAAATGCCGCGCCTGCAGACCTACCGAAAAGGCGCGGGCGAGAAAATCCCGGATTGGAGCCTGCTCGAAGCCTCGGTCTACGGCACCGACGTGTCGCGCCAGATGCTGCGCATCAGCATGATGAACCTCGTATTGCACGGCATTCGTCACGCCAAGCTCAAGCGCGCCAACTCGCTGTCGGACATGGGCGGACTTACTGAGGACGACCTGCGCCGTCGCTATAAGGTCATCCTGGCCAATCCGCCGTTTGCCGGCCAGTTGCCCAAGGATTCCATCCGGGCCGACCTGCCCACCAACAGCAAGAAGAGCGAGCTGTTGTTCATGTCGCTGATGATGCAGCACCTAGCTCCCGGCGGCCGTTGCGCGGTGGTGGTTCCCGAAGGTCTGCTGTTCGGCTCGACGGGTGCCCACGTGGAGCTCCGCAAAACGCTAGTGCACGACTTCGACCTGTTGGGCGTCGTCAGCCTACCTGCTGGCGTGTTCAAGCCCTATGCAGGCGTGAAGACCGCCGTGCTGGTGTTCCGGAAGCGCGCCTCCGAGAGCGCCAAGCGTCTGGACAAGATTTGGTTTTACGAGGTGCGCAACGACGGTTACGACCCGGACAAGATTTCGGGTGGCGGTCGCGTGGAAACGCCGGAGAAGAACGACATTCCCGACTTGCTCGCTCAGTGGAAGGCTTACAAGGCCAGTGGCTACACCATCCCACCTGGGCTGGAGGCCAACACCTTGCTGGCACACGGCAGCGAGGAGCCCACTTGCTGGTGGACCACCCGCGAGAAGTTGGCCGAGAGCGACTACAACTTGGGTGCTGGTCAGTGGAAGCCGCGCATTGCGGAGAAGACCAACGATGAAGACCCCCGTGAACTGGTGGCCGAGGTGCTGGGCGACTACCGCAAGGTTGTGACAGGGTTGGAGAAGTTGCTGCAGGAGCTGAAGGAATGAGCTGGCGCACTGTTCCACTTCATAAGGTCGCCAGCTTGGAGAGCGGCTTCGGGTTCCCTCGCGAATATCAGGGCGATGAAAACCAGGAGTTCCCTTTTTTTCGCGTCAGCGATATGAACATCGCTGGCAACGAAGTGTTGATGGAAAACCATTCCAACACGGTTACCGCCGCAATACTCAAGGAGCTCGGGGCAAGGGCTTTCCCGGCAGGCACCGTTATCTTCCCAAAGATCGGTGCTGCGATTGCAACTGAAAAGAAGCGAATTCTGACTAAACCGGCTACCTACGACAACAACGTCATGGGTGCTGTCCCGAAGGCTGGCACCAACCCGAAATTTCTTTATTACTGGTTTCTCCAGTTGAAGCTTTCAGATCAGGCAAACCCTGGGCACGTGCCGTCCATTCGTAAATCCGTAATGGAAGAAATCCTGTTTCCAGTGGTTGCTCCGTCTGAGCAATTCCGCATCGTCGAACTGCTCGACGAAGCCGACCGCCTGCGCCGCCTGCGCCGCGAAGCCGACGCCAAGGCCGCCCGCATCCTGCCTGTACTGTTCCTCATGATGTTCGGCGACCCGGCGACGAATCCCAAGGGCCTTTCGGTCAAATTGCTGGGCGACCCAGTCGTCTGCGACATCAATCCGAGGACTAGAGTAGGGTTGGCCGATTCCGATCTTGTGTCATTCGTGCCCATGGCCGATGTGGATGAACATCTCGGTCGAATCATTGGCGGTCAATCTCGGCCATACGGCGAGGTGAAGAAAGGGTTCACACCTTTTCAGGAAAGGGATGTTCTCTTCGCAAAGATTACACCGTGCATGCAAAACGGTAAGGCAGCTATCGCCTCTGGGCTAATCGGTGGTATTGGATTCGGATCAACTGAGTTTCATGTGCTGCGTGCAGGGTCAGATGTAACGCCGGAGTACTTGTTTGCGCTGGTCAGGCTGCAATCATTCAGAAACCATGCAATGAGTGCATTTACTGGGTCGGCAGGTCAGCAGCGAGTACCGACAGAATTTTTGCGGCAATTCAGGCTTCCGGTGCCGACGCGTACGGATCTGCAAAAGTTCTCGAGCGCGATAAATCACCTACTCGCTTGCCAGATTGAAGCAGAACATGCGGCTGACAAATTGGAAGCACAGTTTCAATTGCTTCTTCAGCTCGCATTCTCCGGCCAACTCACTGCCAAATGGCGCGAGGGCCATATGCAAGAATTGCTGGCGGAGATGGCCAGACAGGCCTGTGCCCTGAATCTTCAAGTGCCAATCGAATTGGAGGCCCTTTCGTGACTCGTCGCCTGAATGCACTGCGCGTGGGCAATTTCAAGGCCTTCGCAGATACCCAGCGCATCCCGCTCAAGCCGATCACGCTGATCTTCGGCCCCAACAGCGCCGGCAAGTCCAGTTTCATTCACAGCTTGGCGTTGGCTCACGAAGCGCAGTTTGGCCGGGAGAAGCGCAGCCTCGCTCGGCTGGACGTGCATCACACTGACGTCGGCGGCAGTGCCATCGACCTTGGTGGCTTCCGCCAATACGTGCACCGCGGGCAGTTGAACAAGAAGGTTGAATGGGGTGCGGAACTGAAAGTGTCCGCGCTCGCGGCCGACAAGGATCAGCGGCTGGCACAGTTGTTGGCCTCGGTCGAAACAGTAGCACTCAACATCGCGCTGGGTATTGAACTCGATGACCAGGATCGACCCAGGAACGGCGCAGCGCCGCGAGTTGACGCCATTGAGGTGACAGGGGATGGCGCTGAGCTGCTGAGAATGAGCAGCCGCCGTGCCGACGGCCAGGGCAGCAGCTTGCGTCTGGACCGGATTGCCAGCGATCACCCTGTCTTCCGCCAAGTGCTCAAGGCAATCGTGGAGTCCACCACGACCTCGGAAGAAATGCGCCCCGAGGATTTCGAAGGCGCGAATGAAGCTATCGCTGCACTACTGCCGGACTTGTTGATCAGGGTTGACCAGTTTTTCCCGACCGCTGTCGATCTGCCCAAGGCGGAGGGTGCTGAGCTTTCGCCCGTGAGCATGCTGTTCCCGGTCAGTAAGGGAAACCGCAAGGAAGACATCGCTCAGGCCGTCCGCTTCTACCTGCCGCGCACGCTGAACGACTTGATCAAGGGGCTATCCGACACGCTCTCTGCCGAGCTTAAGCAGTTGCAGTACCTCGGACCGTTACGCTCGTTTCCTCCCCGACATCTGGCCTTTGCAGAACACGAAGACGCGAACTGGTATGCCGGCGGTGGCTACGCATGGGACGTGGTCAGGCGCGACGATGCTGTCCGCGAAGCCGTGAATGGCTGGATGGGCTCAGACAAGCTGAAGACACCGTACAAACTGGTCGTTCGATCGCTGGTGGCGGCGGATCAGTTGAAAGACCCTCTGGCGGGCGGGCTGGAAGCAATCGCGGACGACGAAGACGCGATGTTCCTCGGATCTGTCGACAAGGACGGATTCGTAATGAACCACTATCCACCCCGCGACGACGCGCGCCCCTTCTTTCAGGACGTGGACGCCTCAGCGGAAGTGCTCGCCAAGGCCGTCGAATCGTCAGATATCGACCGAATTCGGGAACTGGTTCTTGTCGACCAGCGAACCAGCACAGTGGTAACGCACCGCGATGTCGGCATTGGAATTTCACAGGTGCTGCCCGTTCTTGTCATGGCCTACGGCTCCCAGGGCAAGCTGCTGGCAATGGAGCAGCCGGAAATTCACTTACACCCTGCGTTGCAGGCAGAACTTGCTGATGTGTTTATCGAAGCGGCACTTGGGCCGCGCCAGAACACCTTTATCCTCGAGACGCACAGCGAGCACTTGATACTGCGACTAATGCGCAGAATGCGCGAGTCGTATCGGGGCAAGCAGACCGGTGATCTACTCGTAACGCCTGCGGATGTTTCCGTACTTTATGTTGAACCTGATGGGGTACGCAGCATCATCCGCGAAATGCCTCTTAATGAGCTGGGTGAACTGGTGAAATCCTGGCCCGGCGGCTTCTTCGAAGAGGGGCTGCGTGAGCAGTTTAGCGATGCTTGAAGAGTATGCAATCACGCCAGACGTCTTTGACCCGTCGGCGTATTCAAATACTGCGTTTATCGAGATGTGCTTGCCGCATCTCAAGGAGTCGTTGTTACAGGACGCCCTTGTAAGAGATCTCTGCGCAGGTGGCTGGAGTCAATTCTGTTTGGCCAATTCCAGCGGAATGCATCGTCGTTGCAAGGAAATATTGAGAAAGCTTTCTCAGAACAACAGGTTACGACGTTTCCCGCAAAAACTTAATCAGGCACCAGTATCCTCCGCCGACTGGTGCGCCGAGGGCCTAGCAACGTCAGCTAGCGATCCGGTCGCAGGCGTCATAGCGAGCCATGTCACCAAGCAACAATTTGCCCAAGGTGAAGTGGCTTCCATTGAGAAGCTGACTGGCACACCTTGGTGGCAGCGGCGTAGTTCAACAGTTTCGGTAGATCGAAAAACCATTGACTATCAAAGGGTGCTACATCGAGTTTTCAGTCAATCGAACTCCCTTATGTTCATAGACCCAAATCTCGACCCTAGTCAATCTAACTACCTCGAATTCAATATGCTGCTCGCTCCACTAGAACACCGCGAGCTTAAACCACGCATTGAAGTTCACAGAAGTTTCTGTAAAGGCGATGGAAAGGCTAGAACTTTCCCGACCATAGGAGATTGGAAGACTAGCTTCAGCAGTTTTGATCATGCTCTGAAAGTACAGGGGCTTAGCGCGGAAGTATTCTTCTGGGATGATTTCCATATCCGTCTCCTGATCACGGATTTGATTGGAATTCAACTTGAGTCGGGATTTGATGTGACAAAAAAGCGGTTGGACGAAACCTTGTGGAGCCGACTTGGTCGGGCTGATAAAGACGACTGGCAAAAGAAGTTTGACCCAGCAGCGAGAGCGCCGAAATGGCGATTTAAGATTGGGGTCTGAGACTTCAGTGGATCAATCTATTTGCGGTTGATCGGTTTTGTAGCACCGCTATAGGGCTGAACTCGACGCCCCGTTTTGTGCAAGACGCGCAGTTCAAAGCACAGTTGGCAGCCGCGAGAAGGCAATAGACGAGCACCGTCGCAGCCTGACACCTCATTGATGGCGGCAGCCGTTGCGCATAGCCTAAAGTAGGCGAGCAAGCTGCTGGTAGGCGGCCTCATGCTTCTTGAGATGACTATCTTCAGGCAGGTTGCGTCAGCTCGTGCTGATCGAGGTGAGTTGCCGCTAAGCCCTGTGACGTCGAGCCCCCTGCTGGCGGCGCAGCAGCAACCCCTGCGGACCGCATCGGTCGAACCCCTTGCAAACATCGAGCTGCTCTAGCTGAGGACGAAGCTGCGTTGACGGAGTGCGCTGCACCGGCTGAGGGGCACGAGGGTAAGGTGTCGGTTCGGCGATACCTGGTCCAAGGCAACCGCGCCGTTCGCAACGCCAGTCGTTGCACAGCAAGCTGCGCCAGTGCGACGCCATCAGCCCAAGTAGACCAACTGCCCCAACGAGGAGCGCGGACGCCTATAAGGCAAATCGGGCGAGAAAGTCAGCGGTGTGAAGTCGTGCCGGGGAGTGGAGCTCCAGCCTGCGGCTCCTATCGTAGTGATTGAGCGAGGTTGACTTATACCGAAGCGCCCTGCGTGGCGCTTAATGGAAGTTTGCCAAAGAGCGAAGCGATCAAACAATAATAATTTTTATTTTATAAATATTTTTCTTATTATTTGCGGCCGTCTTAAGTCTCACGAGCCTTAAAAAAATCAGATTTTTTATGGGTTAAACCAGAGAATCCACCAATAGAAACACTTGGCATGGTAGTTGCAATGTCTCTTATGTCTCGAAAAGGTCCTCGAGGCAATGTTGGACCGAAGTCGTATCCGTATTCGTTCCTATGTAAGGAGACAACATGTACCGAAATCACCGCATCCTCGCCCTGTACGCCGAGCTGCGTGAAGTCACTGGAGAGGAGTACACGCCACGCCTTTTGATGGCGTGTGCGGAGTCGCTCGAGGAGCTTTTTAACGGCTCCACCGACGGCCCTGTGTACGACCTAAGAGAAGGGGGGGTATCCCTTGAGGCGCGTGGTTCGGACTACGTGATGGAAGAAGGGGGATGGGCGCTCGCCGGAACAGGCTACTGGGAAGAGGATGATCCCACCGCCGACTGCGCAGACACTATCAACATAAGGTCGATGTTTGCATCGATCGAAAGCGGGGCCTTTCTATGAAGACGCTCCGGCACGGATTGGTCTTGGCGGTGCGCGAGCACCTCGCCGAGGGAAAACCGATCACACATCTTGAGTCGCTGACCATGTTTGGTGTTCCCGGCCTCACGAAAGTCATATCAGATCTGCGTCGTGAGGGTTGGATCATCAAGTCGCAAACAGTCCCCTACATGGCTGCACTAGCCCGGGTGAACCAGGTGGCGAAGTTCGTACCGCCCGCCAACCTCCCGATCCGAGAGATTCGCCTCACTGAGTATTGGATGAGCAAATGAAACGCTACTTCAGTAAACGCCAAAGGCTGATTTTGGCCTTGCGGGCCGGTGGCTCTTGTGAGCGCTGTGGAAGCTCCCTGAACCGTGGCTTTCACGGGGACCACGCGCGTCCCTTTTCCCAGGGGGGCGCCACAACGCTGAATAACGGCCAGGCCCTTTGTCCTGCCTGCAACCTCAAGAAGGGGGCACGATGAGCATCCAACTGCGCCCTTGGCAGCAGGACGCCACGGCAAAGGCCTTGAGCTGGCTGTTGAACCCAGCGGGCGGAAAGCACTTTCTGATTAATGCTGCCCCCGGAGCTGGCAAGACGCTGTGCGCGAGTGTCATTGCTCAGAAGCTGCTCAGCATGGGGGAGATTGATCGCGTGGTCGTCATCGCCCCCCGTGCGGAGGTCGTCAATCAATGGGCTGACGACTTCAAGCGGGTTACAGGTCGATTCATGACGAAGGTTACCGGCCGGGACCAGGATGTCGCGTCGATGGGGCTTGATGTGTGCGCCACATGGTCCGCTGTGCAGGGCCTTCTGGATGCGCTGCAAGCCGTTTGCCAAGCCCAGCGTACGCTGGTCATCTGTGATGAGCACCATCACGCTGCTGTGGAAGCTGCGTGGGGGGACTCCGCTGACAGTGCGTTTCATGCTGCGCGGTTCGTGCTCGTCCTCACGGGAACTCCGATCCGCTCGGACGGATCGCAATCTGTCTGGCTGGCTTACGATGACCACGGTACAATTACTCACCCGGAAGCAGGTACGTATACCCTGACGTACGGACAGGCAGTCGACCTTGCCTACTGCCGCCCGGTCACCTTTCATCGGCACCAGGCTCGCTTTACGGTTGACCTGAAAGACGGAAACGTTCTACAAGTGGCGGGTGACAAACCGGCAGAGTTACCCACTGATCTCAAGCGGATCGGTGGGCTCCAACGTGCGCTGGACTTCTATCGGCTCGCCTGTACTCCACAATTTGAAAAAGACGGTGTAACGCCACTTTCAACTGGCTACCAATCCACGATGGTCGACTGGGCCAGTGCCAAGCTCGACGAGCTTCGTAACCGCATGCCGGAGGCCGGCGGCCTGATCATCGCCCCATCCATTGAGATGGCTGAGTACATGGTCGACGTGATCGAAAAGATCGAGGGCGACCGTCCGGTTCTCGTTCACAGCCAGCTTCCCAATCCCGAATCGCGCATCCGCGCGTTCCGAGGTACCGACAAACGGTGGCTGGTGTCGGTGGCAATGGTCTCCGAGGGCGTCGACATCCCGCGCCTTAGGGTGCTGATCTATCTGCCCAACGCACTAACCGAACTCGCGTTCCGGCAAGCGATTGGACGTGTTGTGAGGACTGCAGGGCCAAGCGACGACACCCGGGCTTACGTGGTAATGCCAGCCTTCGAGACCTTCGAGCGGTACGCGCGCAGTGTCGAAGAGGAAATGTCTCCCTCGTCCCGGGAAAAATCAACACAGCCCAAAACGAAGAAATGCCCAAGTTGCCATACAGAGTGTGCGCTCGGCGCCACGGTATGTGACTGCTGCGGCTTTGAATTCCCAAAAGCTCCTCAGCGGTTCAAATCCTGCACTGAATGCGGAGCTCTAAACCCTATAACCGCTATGAACTGTCAGTCATGCGGCAAGGCGTTCGCATCGGGATTCGTGCTTACTTTGGATGAAGCACTCCGAACTGGCGCGATTGTTCGCGGACTGGATATCAATGAGCAAGAGGTAAAGGACTCCGAGGCAATGGCCACCGCGGTCCGACAGATGGTTTTAAAAAGCGGTGACGCCAGGCTTGTCCGAGTCTTGAGCACGTTACCTGAAGAAAGCTGGGCCCGATTGCGAAACATCCTAGCTGCTGGCCAGGGAAGTACGAGTGAAGCCGCACATTGAGAGGAACGTAATGTATCGGCAATCCACAGCGGGTCCGGCCGCAGGTACCCAAAACCATCCCTTCGGTGAGGTAGAAATCCCTCATGAGATCCTCCGTGACGTATCTAACCTTGTGGGGCGCCTCGAATGCTGGCTGAATGACGTCCCATACGACCGCCTTGTCGATAAAATCATTCTCCGCGACGGAGTAATAGACGATCCTTCCGTAGATGGTGGACTTATAACTGTTATCCCAGGCGATAGGAAAATCGCTTGTAACCGCCTTACGCTCGCCGTATCCATCGGTACCTCCACGGCAAGCTCACGAGGATTCCCAAGAGTAATGCGAACTGTACGCGCGCATCTGATCGACTGCGCGGATATCGCAAAAATAGTTGTTCTGCTTACCGACACCTGGAACCCGCGGATGAATACGGAGCATTTTCGTGATGTTGTCGCGCATGCCCGCAAGGGCCGGTATGTAGTACCACATCTTGTTAGTGGGAAGAAAATTTCGATGGTTGAGTGGGCGGCGCGCTGAGTATGAGAGCAAAGACTCTCAAGAGGGGAAAAGTAGCAACATGATTACCTCAATCGCCTTACTCATGCTTTTCAGCGGACCAATTTATGAGCAAAGGGCGTCTAGCTCTTTTCTATGCGCTACCAGCGGCCGAGATGACGCACAGTGGAGGAGCCTTTTCGGCGTTCGACCAAAAAAGGAAACACGGATTTGTTCACGAGCAAGGCAAGTTCACCTCGCTCTGAGATCCTGGAATTTATCTGCGGAGCCTTATCCTTGGAAAAACCTGCCGTCGGCCTCACGCGACACGCCGTGAGCATCCCTCTCACGCGTGAAGCTTGGCTGTTGTTCGCCGTCAATGCCTTGGCGCCGCTCTTTACAGCCAAGGGCTATCAGGTGCCCAGAGTTCGTGTGTCTTGCGCCATTCCAAGCACCTCTCGCAGGGGCAGCGCCGTGGGCCAGTGCTGGAGCAGCAAGTCG
>Ga0169931_10012883_pt1 | contig 11516 bp, 7 predicted proteins | sample Kivu_15m_20L_FD_129675 | JGI IMG/M metagenome (GOLD analysis project Ga0169931, IMG submission 129675) | Freshwater microbial communities from Lake Kivu, Western Province, Rwanda to study Microbial Dark Matter (Phase II) - Kivu_15m_20L... | ecosystem: Environmental > Aquatic > Freshwater > Lake ... | reverse complement strand
GGATCTTTGGTGGTCATGTTAATTACGCCGTTAAAGGCATTGGGCCCGTAATAGGCGCTACTTGCACCTACTACAATTTCGGTATTTGCCACATCCAGCTCATTGGCACCCAGAAAATTGCCCAAAGAAAAATTCAAACCCGGCGCCTGGTTGTCAACACCATCAATGAGCTGCAAACTGCGCACCGGACTGGTGCTGTTGAACCCGCGTGTATTCACGATACGAAAACCCAGGCTGGCCGCCGTCACATCCACGCCACGCAGGTGCCCCAATCCTTCATAAAAATCGCTGGCCGGGGTTTCTTTGATGGCTTTGGCATTCAGGCTTTCTACGGTAACAGGGCTTTCGCGCAGCTTTTCTTTTTGGCGGCTGTGGCTGATGGTAACCTGCCCCACGCCTTTGGCTACCGATTCCATTTCAATGGAAACTTCGGTAACGGCCGCACTGTTAACGCTGTAGGTCATTTCCTGGAAATCCATGGCCGCAATCTGCACAGATTTTGCACCTTTCAGATCTATGCGAAAAACTCCTGCACTATCTGTCGATGTTGCTCCGCCACGCCAGTTAAGGTTGGCATAGGAAACGCCCAGGCGGGTTTCTTTGTCAATCACCCTGCCGGAAAGGATTTGAGACCAGGCTGAAAAACATGTGCAAAGGCTAAAAAAGCTAAGTAAAAGTATTCTCATGCAGAAGGGAATAAAGGTGCAATATAGGGCAATTTCAGAAAATGCAACTTTACAACTTCACAAGCTCTCTATTCATAAAGTTAGCGCATATCTTTGTGACCCTTTCATGGTCAGCAAAGACATCCTCCTTCTCGCCTGGAAAACCATGTGCACCGCAAGGGCCATGGCACGTATATACGACGATAACCGGCCGATAACGAAATACGTACACAGCACTTCCAAAGGCCACGAAGCCATTCAGCTGGCCACTGCATGGCAACTTAAATCCATCGATTTTGCATATCCATACTACCGCGATGAAAGCATGCTGCTGGGCATAGGCATGGAACCTTATGAACTCATGCTGCAGCTGTTGGCCAAGGCCGATGATCCTTTCAGCGGAGGAAGAAGTTATTATTCGCATCCGTCCCTCAAACAACCCGACAAACCTAAAATCCCACACCAAAGCAGCGCCACCGGCATGCAGGTTATCCCCGCCACCGGAGCAGCCCATGGTATAAAATATCTGGAAAAACAAGGCCTTTTGAAAGGTGCCGAAAAGCCCATTGTGCTTTGCTCGCTGGGTGATGGCAGCGTTACCGAAGGTGAAGTCGCCGAAGCTTTTCAAATGGCGGTTTTACACCAACTGCCCATACTCTATCTGGTACAGGACAACGACTGGGGAATCAGCGCCAGTGGTGATGAAATGCGCGCCATGGATGCGTTTGAATACGCCCTGGGCTTCAAAGGCATGCGCCGCCTGCGCTTAAACGGCAGCGACTTTGTGCAGTGTTACACTGAAATGGAGAAAGCCGTGCAATCCGTCAGGCAAAGCCGGGCGCCTATGCTGGTGCATGTGAAAGTGCCCTTGCTGGGACATCACACCAGCGGTGTGCGCAGCGAATGGTACCGCAATGACCTGGAAGAGCACGAAAGATTAGATCCGCTTCCACAATTGAAAAGCTTGCTGCTGAACCTGGGCGAAAAAGAAGAAAACCTTCAATCCATTGCAGACGAAGCCGAAAAGCTTGCGCTGAATGACTTTGAACGGGCCAAAGCAGCCGCAGATCCTACGCCGGATATGCTCTACCTGCACGAGTTTGCACCCACGCCCATTACCGAAGAAAAAGGTATTCGCGAGCCGGCAGGCAAAGAGCCCATCATCATGGTGGATGCTGCATTGTATGCGGTAGATGAAATATTGAAAAACAACCCGGAAGCTTTGCTCTACGGACAAGACGTGGGCAAACGCCTCGGCGGTGTATTCCGCGAAGCGGCAACCCTGGCCCAGAAATATGGCGATCACCGAGTTTTCAATACGCCCATTCAGGAAGCTTACATTGTGGGAAGCACCGCCGGCATGAGTGCCGTGGGTTGTAAGCCCATCGTGGAAATACAGTTTGCCGATTATATCTGGCCAGGTGTGAACCAGCTGGTAGAAGAACTCAGCAAATCCTGCTACCTCAGCAACGGCAAATACCCAGTGGCATCCGTCATCCGCGTGCCAACAGGCGCATACGGCGGCGGCGGACCCTACCACAGCGGCACCGTTGAAAGCAGCATTCTGCCCATCAAAGGCATTAAAATTGCTTACCCCAGCAACGCCGCCGATATGAAAGGGCTTATGAAATCGGCCTGGTACGATCCCAATCCGGTGGTGATGTTTGAGCACAAAGGCATTTACTGGAGTAAGGTTGTAGGCACAGAAGCCGCCAAAACCCCCGAACCCGATGAGGATTACGTAATTCCGTTCGGAAAAGGACGTGTGGCGCTGGATTGCAGCAGCGAAGCCCTGAACCGCGGCGAAACCTGCGCCGTGATAACTTACGGAATGGGTGTTTACTGGGCCATGTCGGCAGCCAAGGCCTTCCCCGGACAAATAGAAGTTATCGACCTGCGCACCCTGGCCCCCTACGACGAAAAACTGGTATTTGACACCGTTAAAAAACACGGGAAAGTGCTGGTGCTGACCGAAGAAACCCTTCGCAACTCCTTTGCTGAAGCCATGGCAGGACGCATCGCCCAGCACTGTTTTGCCCAACTGGATGCACCCGTGCAGACCCTGGGGTCTGCCGATTTGCCCGCCGTGCCCCTGAACATGGGACTGGAAGCAGAAATGCTGCCCAGCGCCGCCAAAGTGCAAGCCGCTTTGGAAGATTTGCTGTCGTGGTAACCCTAAACTGACACATTTTTACGAACTTTGCTGCGTAAACGCAAAATTTGTCAACTTTTGGAAAGTTGTCAAATCTGTATCAACCCATGTCACAATTCACCCTGAACAGCATAGAAGAAGCCATTGAAGACATCCGCTGCGGCCGCGTGGTGATTGTGGTGGACGATGAAAACCGCGAAAACGAAGGCGATTTTCTCACCGCCGCCCGCAACATGACCCCCGAACTGGTTAACTTCATGGCCAAAGAAGGTCGCGGCCTCATCTGCGTACCCCTTACCGAAGATCGCTGCGAATCGCTGAACCTAGGCATGATGGTGGGTTCCAACACCGCCACCCACGAAACCGCTTTTACCATATCAGTAGATTTGCTCGGACATGGCTGCACCACCGGCATCAGCGCCCATGACCGCGCCAAAACGATTCAGGCACTGATAGATCCAAATACCAAAGCCGAAGACATGGGCCGCCCCGGTCATATATTTCCACTAAAAGCCAAGGCTGAAGGCGTACTCAGGCGTGCAGGTCATACCGAAGCCGCCATTGATCTTTCACGACTGGCCGGTTTTGAACCCGCCGGCTGCATCGTGGAAATACTTAACGAAGACGGCAGCATGGCCCGTCTGCCCGATTTGATTGAAGTTGCCAAAAAATGGGACCTCAAAATCATCAGCATCGAAGACCTGATTCGCTATCGCCTGCAACATGAAACCCTGATCCGCAGGGAAATCAGCGTGGATATGCCCACCCGCTTCGGCGATTTTGAATTGGTGGCCTACAAACAAAGCAATACCGAGCAGGAACACCTGGCACTTATCAAAGGCAAATGGGCGCCCGGCGAAGCAATTCTCACCCGGGTGCACAGCAGCTGCCTCACGGGCGATATATTCGGTTCATGCCGCTGCGATTGCGGTGAACAGTTGCAAAAAGCCATGGAAAAAATTGAAGCCGAAGGCAAAGGTGTGATTGTGTACATGAACCAGGAAGGACGAGGCATTGGACTGCTCAACAAACTCAAGGCCTACAAACTGCAGGAGCAGGGTTTTGATACCGTAGAAGCCAACCTTCAGCTGGGTTTCAAAATGGATGAGCGCGATTACGGCGTGGGAGCGCAGATTCTGCGCGATTTAGGTGTTAGCAAAATGAAACTCATGAGCAACAATCCCCGCAAACGCACCGGGCTGATTGGCTACGGACTGGAAATCATTGAAAATGTACCGCTGGAAGTGGAACCCAATCCCCACAACGCCGGCTATCTCGCTACCAAGAAAAATAAAATGGGGCATACCCTCAAATAACCGCCACCATGGACTTTCTGACCATCAACCCCAAAGAAACCGCCCTTCCCCAACTGCATCAGTATCTGCTGGGCAGCGTAGGGCCAAGACCGATATGTTTTGCCAGCACCATCGATGCCCATGGAAGGCCCAACCTCGCGCCATTCAGCTTTTTTAATGTGGTGAGCGCCAATCCGCCGGTGTTGGTATTTGCACCGAACAACAGCGGCCGCGATGGCTCACCCAAACACACCTATCTGAATGTGAAGGAAGTGACCGAAGTGGTGGTAAATGTGGTTACATTTGGCATGGTTCAGCAGATGAATGTGGCTGCAGCACCGTGGGACAAAGGCATCAGCGAATTTGAAAAAGCCGGGTTTACCCCCTTGGCTTCCGATCTTATCAAACCCTTGCGGGTGAAGGAAAGTCCGGTGCAGATGGAATGCCGTGTGATTGAAATTAAGGAATTTGGAACCGGCGGCGGTGCCGGCAACCTGGTGATGGCCGAAGTACTGAAAATCCATATCAATAAGGATTTTATCGGTGCAGACGGCAAAATTGACCAGACCAAAATGGATTTGGTGGGCAGAATGGGAGGAAGTTGGTATTGCCGTACCACACCGGATGCACTGTTTCAGTTGGCACAGCCCATGCAACCTACCATCGGTCATGATGCCCTGCCCGAAAACATCAAAAATAGCCAGATTTTAAGTGCTAACGATATTGGCATACTGGCCGCCCTGCCTGCTTTTCCGGATGCGGAAATGGCTGCTAATATTCAAGAAAAATATGGCACCGAAAACCGGGAAGAAACGGCCAAGAAATTGATTGCGGAAGGCAGTGTAGCCGAGGCCTTGGCATTATTGATGCAATAAGGTAGCCGCATCCAACGGAAAATCGTATTTTTGCAGTTTACTCAAACTGCTGCCTCAGAACTATGTATCCAACGCTTAAACAGATGAACTGGCCTGCCATTGAGGCCGAAATACTCAAATTCTGGGAAGAAAGCGGCATTTTTGACAAAAGCATCCAAAACCGCCCGGCTGATAAGGCATTCACCTTCTTTGAAGGTCCGCCCAGTGCCAACGGCATGCCCGGCATTCACCATGTGATGGCCCGTGCCATCAAAGATATTTTCTGCCGCTACAAAACCCTGCAGGGTTTCCGCGTGGAACGCAAAGCCGGATGGGATACCCACGGCCTTCCCATTGAACTGCAGGTAGAAAAGCGATTAGGCATCCGCAAGGAAGACATTGGCGTAAAAATCAGCGTGGAGCAGTACAACGCCGAGTGTCGACAGGATGTAATGAAATTTAAGGATGTTTGGGACGATCTCACCCGTAAAATCGGCTACTGGGTGGATTTGCAGGATCCTTTCATCACCTACGAAAACAACTATATTGAAACCCTTTGGCATTTGATCAAAATGCTGAACGATAAGGGTCTTCTTTACAAAGGATACACCATTCAGCCCTTCTCTCCAGCTGCAGGCACGGGCCTTTCCAGCCACGAACTCAACCAGCCCGGTACCTACAAAATGGTGAAAGACACCACTTGCGTAGCGCAGTTTAAAGAGCAAGGCACCGAAAATCATTACTTCCTGGCCTGGACCACCACACCTTGGACCCTGCCCGGAAACACCGCCCTGGCTGTGGGTGCCAAAATTGAATACGTAAAGCTGGAAACGCTGAATCCGTATACCGGCCAACATCAATTTGTAACCCTGGCCAAAGCCCTTGCGGGCAAATACTTTCAGCCAGAAGGCGAAAACGCTGATTTCGAAGGATGGAAACCCGGCGACAAGGTATTACCCTGGAAACTGATTTCCTCTTGCACCGGCAAAGAACTTGCAGGCAAAAGCTACGAGCAGCTGCTCCCCTACATGCAGCCCGAACCGGGCGATGCTTTCAAGGTGGTATGTGCCGATTTTGTGAGTACGGAAGACGGTACCGGTATTGTCCACATCGCTCCCAGTTTTGGTGCCGATGACTTTAAAACCGCCAGGGAAAATGGCATTGGAAACCTTACACCCGTTGACAGAAAAGGCCGTTTCACAGAAGGAATTACCGATTTTGCAGGTGAATTTGTAAAGGAATCTTTCCTCACGGAAGAAGAAAAAGAAGCCGAACGCCTCAAACAGGGCCGCGACAAATACCTGAGCGTGGATGAGCGCATCGCCATCAAGCTGAAACAGGAAAACAAGGCCTTCAAAGTAGAAAAATACGAGCACAGCTATCCCCACTGCTGGCGAACCGATAAACCCATTCTGTACTACCCGCTGGAAAGCTGGTTTATCAAAACCACCGCGCTGAAAGACCGTCTGGTGGAACTGAATAAAACCATCAACTGGAAGCCCAAAAGCACAGGCGAAGGCCGTTTTGGCAACTGGCTGGAAAACCTGGTAGACTGGAACCTCAGCCGCAGTCGCTACTGGGGCACACCATTGCCTATCTGGACATCGGAAGACGGCAACGAAATGAAGTGCATCGGCAGTATTGACGAACTGCACACAGAAATTAGCAAAGCCAATGCCGCACTGGGCCTGCAACAATCCATAGACCGCGAAAAACTGGACCTGCACCGCCCCTACGTTGATTACATCACGCTGGTGAGTGACAGCGGCAAGCCCATGAAACGCGAAACCGACCTGATTGATGTGTGGTTTGACAGCGGTGCCATGCCTATGGCACAATGGCACTGGCCTTTTGAAAATAAAGAACTGTTTGAGCGCAACGAAGTAGCCGATTTTATCGCAGAAGGTGTGGACCAGACCCGTGGTTGGTTCTTTACCCTGCACGCCATTGCTGTATTGCTTTTTGACCGCGTAGCATTCCGCAACGTAATTGCCAACGGCCTGGTACTGGATAAGTTTGGCAACAAAATGAGCAAGCGCCTAAACAACGCTGTTGATCCGTTTGAAGCCGTGGCCAAATACGGGGCCGATGCCGTTAGGTGGTACATGGTAACCAACGCTCCGCCCTGGGACAACCTGAAATTTGACATTGCCGGTGTGGAAGAAGTGCAGCGCAAATTCTTCGGCACACTTTATAACACCTACGGATTCTTTGCCCTGTATGCCAACATCGACAAGTTTGTGTACGATGCCGGGAAAGCCATTCCCCACGCAGAACTCCCCGAGCTGGACCGCTGGATTATCAGCCGCAAAAACAGCCTGATACAAACCGTACAGGAAGCCATGGATGACTACGACCCAACCCGCGCAGGCAGGGCCATTGAAACGTTTGTGTGTGATGATCTCAGCAACTGGTATGTGCGACTGGGCCGCAAACGCTTCTGGCGCGGCGATATGCACGAAGACAAACAGGCCGCATACGAAACCCTGTATCAGTGCCTGCTGGCGGTATCTCAGCTGATGAGTCCGCTGAGCCCGTTCTTCGCTGACTGGCTGTTCAGGAGTCTTACGGCAACCGAAAAAGCTGAGGAAAGCGTTCACCTGACGCGGATGCAGGCTGCAGACAGCACAAAGATTGATACCGAACTGGAGGAAACCATGCAGATTGCCCAGCAACTCAGCAGCATGGTGCTTTCGCTGCGTAAAAAGGAAAAAATAAGGGTGCGTCAGCCCCTGCAAAAAGTGATGATTCCGGTGCTAGACGAAACTTTTGGCAAACGGTTAAACCACATTGCCGATTTGTTTGTGGCCGAGGTAAACGTGAAAGAAATTCAAACACTCTCCGCCGATAACAACCTGATTGTTAAGAAAATAAAGCCCAACTTCAAAACCCTGGGTCCCAAGCTGGGTGCGGATATGAAGCAACTGGCACAGGCAGCGCAAAACTTCACGGCCGAACAGATTCAAACCTTGGAAAAAGCAGGTGTTTTGAATGTGGATCTCGGTACCCGTCAGTTTGAACTGGAACTGGCAGATGTGGAAATTTTAACCCAGGATATGCCCGGCTGGCTGCTTAGCACCGAAGGAAACCTGACCGTGGCACTGGATGTGAACATTACTCCCGAACTGAAACAGGAGGGAAATGCAAGAGAACTGGTAAACCGCATTCAGAACCTGCGTAAAGACTCCGGGCTGGAGGTTACAGACCGCATTGTACTGCACTTTTCAGGTCCGCAAGAGCTGGAAGACAGCATACGCAGTTTTAAATCGTATATTTGCAGTGAAACGCTTGCCGATAATGTCCTTTTTGAAGATAGTGCAGACGGAGAAGCCATTGAGATAGAGGAATACGTTGCCAAGCTGAAAATCGTAAAAGCCCAATAATCCAAAAACTTAATCTAATTCACCATGGAAAAAACCCGTTACAGCGACGATGAATTGCAGGAATTCAAAGACATCATACTGAAAAAACTTGCTTCTTCCCGCGAGGAATTTACCACCCTGCAAAAAAGTCTGAAAGACGGCAACGAAAACGGCACCGACAGCACCAACAATAATTATTTGACTTTGGATGATGGCGCCGATACCTTCGAAAAAGAAAACACCACGCAGCTGGCTGGCCGTTTGATGAAATTTATTCAAAACCTTGAAGCCGCGCTGGTACGCATTGAAAACAAAACGTATGGTGTTTGCAAAACCACAGGCAAACTCATCCCTAAAGAGCGCCTGAGGGCTGTACCCCACACCACGCAAAGCATTGAGGCCAAACTTGGAAAATCCTGAGACGGAAAAAACGACCGCTTCTTTGTTTCGCAGCCGTAAATTCTGGCTGCCGGTTAGCATTTTATTGCTCTGCCTGATCATCGATCAGGCCATCAAAATTTATGTAAAAACGCATTACTGGCCCGGCCAAATGGTGCCTTTGCTGGGCAACTGGTTCAATATGTATTTTATTGAAAACAACGGCATGGCGTTTGGGATTGAACTGGGGGGGCGTTTGGGAAAATTCTTGCTCACCGGATTTAGGATTACCGTGAGCATTTTTGGGGCCTGGTATCTGTGGCAAAACATTCGAAAACATGCCCATACCGGCCTGTTGATTTCCATTGCATTCATCTTGGCGGGTGCCATCGGCAATATCATCGATAGTGTTTTTTATGGCATTCTTTTCAAACACCGCAATTTTGATTACCAAGGGGGATGGTTTGAAGGCCGTGTAGTGGATATGTTCTACGCACCTATCATTGAAAGCCGCTTCCCACAATGGTTTCCATTTTGGGGCGGACAGGAATTTACCTTCTTCAGTCCCATTTGGAATTTTGCCGATGCCTGCATTACCTTTGGCGTAGCCATTATCATTATTGGTCAGCACCGCTTTTTTGCGCCTGATACCAAAAAAGAATCCGTCGAATTACAGACGGACGCTTCAGTGAATACAGAAGAAGAAATGCCTTAAAAGGCACTCTGGAGGAGTAAAACCCACCAAATTTGCGAGATGAAGATTTCGTTTTTATGCGACCCCGGCGGGGTCGGGAGCTCCTTTAGTCGCCCACCCAGCGCTGCCGCACCGGGTTAGGAATATGCAATCTCCCTCCGGGTTCTGGTATTTCGCCCTACTCCACGTGCTGCAGGCAAACAAAGCGGGGATAAAACAGATTGTTTGCGAAAAACAATTACACCGCCATACTAAATGCCAGGTGCTTTCCCTCACCCCGGCTTCGTTACCGAATCCACCCCTCTCCAGTCCAGCTGGAGAGGGGATGCCGGCAAAGCCGGCAGGGGTGAGGCAGAACAACATGGGGATTCTTTTTCTCCGCTTGGCATGATTTTCAACACGTGGATGGCCTCGCAGTAGTGACAGAGCGCGACCTGTCACTACTGCTGCAATTTGGCACCAAAAAGAGACAAATAAATCCTCTACATCGCACCCTATTTGCGTAGTAAAATAAAGGCAATTTAATTTTTTATTTCCGGCTGCAGACCCCTATTTTGCAGTATAAAACAAATTATATAAACTTATTATCATGGAAAACATTGTATTTCTTATCATCGGAATTGTTATAGGTGTTGTTATCACTTATTTCATTGTGAAATCACAATTTTCGGGCAAACTGGCCGCCACCGAAACCTGGAAACTACAGGCAGATACGGTTCCCGGCCTTCAGCAGGAAAATAAAGACCAGTATGCACGAATCGCATCGCTGGAGACAGACGTAAAAAACCTGACCGAACAAAACAAAAACCTGCAACAGAGCAATGAAGCTACCGAAAAACTCATGCGTAAAATCATGCAGGAGGTAACCAACGAAGGTTTGGTAAAACAGGGGCAGGTACTCACCCAGCAGCAGGAAAAAACCCTGGGCGATATCCTGAATCCGCTGAAAGAAAAACTGAAGGAATTTGAACAAAAGGTGGAAACCACCCGGCAGGAGGCAAACACGGGTAACACGCAGCTGATTGAGCAAATTAAAAACCTTACTGTACTCAACAATACCATCACCGAGCAAACCCAAAACCTCACCAATGCCCTAAAAGGCAATACCCAAATGCAGGGCGGCTGGGGAGAAATGATACTGGAACGGGTGCTGGAAGGCAGTGGACTGACCAAAGGCCGCGAATACGAAACCCAGTTTGTTACCTCTTCTTCATCCGGTACTACCATTAAACCGGATGCAGTAATCTTTTTACCAGAAGAAAAAAATATTATCGTAGATTCCAAGGTGAGTCTTACTGCTTATGAGCAGTACACTTCAGCAGCGGATGGTTCGCCTGAAAAAGAATCAGCCCTGAAGGCCCATGTTGCTTCCCTGAAAAGCCACATCAAACTGCTTGCTGAAAAAGATTACCACACCGCACTGGACCTGAAATCGCCTGAGTTTACACTGATGTTTATTCCCATTGAATCGGGCTTTGCCCTGACCATGCAAAACGACAAAGATTTGTTTGAGACTGCCTGGAGTAAAAAAATCGTACTGGTTTCTCCTTCGACCCTGCTTGCTACCTTACGCACCATCGCATCTGTTTGGAAGGCAGAAAAGAGCAATAAAAACACCCAGGAAATTGCAAGACAGGCCGGAGAGATGTACGACAAATTTGTGGGTTTTTCTGAGACTTTGAATGAAATTGGCTCTGCCATTTCGAAGGCAGACGCCAAATACCACGAAGCCGTAAACAAACTCAGCACCGGCAGAGGCAACCTGGTAAACAGGGCCGAAAGCCTGCGCAAACTGGGTATCAAAACCGCCAAGGGTCTTCCGGCCAACATGCTGCCCGATGCGGATGAAATTACGCATAATGAGGAATTGCCTCCAACAACGGATGAAGACGTGCCTCTCGCTTAACCCATATTGCCTATCTTCGCTGACCCATGCGCAAGCTGAAACGCGGTTTACAGGCCTTATTACAAATTGCTAGGCAGCCTTCCCTGCTGAACCAAGTGCTGGATGAAGATGCTGCGTGGGATAAAAAGCTGCGTAAGCTGAAAGGCAAGGCCTACCGGCTCCCCAGCTTGGATTTGAGGCAACTTTTGAAACCCGAAGGGCAAACGGTTG
>Ga0169931_10012881_pt1 | contig 11518 bp, 9 predicted proteins | sample Kivu_15m_20L_FD_129675 | JGI IMG/M metagenome (GOLD analysis project Ga0169931, IMG submission 129675) | Freshwater microbial communities from Lake Kivu, Western Province, Rwanda to study Microbial Dark Matter (Phase II) - Kivu_15m_20L... | ecosystem: Environmental > Aquatic > Freshwater > Lake ... | reverse complement strand
CCGTCCACATCGGCGGTGAGTGGCTCGTGAGGAGCCGGCCAAACGCTGACCGAACGATCGCTCAGCGCGGCGCCGAGCACCGCGTGCCGCAGGCACATCCCGACGCCTGGTTGACCGTCAAGCGCCACTGCCACCGCGGCACGAAGCGCGGCAGGTCGCGGCGCTTCCGTCAGCACGCTGTCGTTGAAAAGGGCGAGGCCCCCATCCGGGTGTGTGATCACATCCAGATACGCGGTCATACGCCGGATGGCATCAACCAGCCCCGATGGCACCGTCTCGCCGGCGAGCCGCAGAACCAACGCGACATCAAGCGCATCGCCCAGCACCAGCGCGTGGTACATGGGCGATCGTTCGTAGTGGGCACCGTCACTCAGCAGCTGAGCGCGCAGCTCGAGGGTGAATTTGTCGGCGTATTCCACACGCCATGCGCGTGCGGTGCCATCGTCCCAGAAGCATCCCGCGATGCACATCGCGCGATAGTTCTTCAGGAGATGATTGCCACCGACATCCAACTCGAGGTTGCGACTCACCAACACGGCCTGCACCGCCAGCGAGTCGAGCATCGCGGTCGGCCACTGAGCAGGGACAGCGCCGGCCTGGATCGCCAGGATGGCGTTCACCAATCGCTCGGACACCACAAACGGATGCCACGCGTCCCGATGCGCTCCCAGAGGGCACGCGGCCTGCCACTCTGCCCACAGCGAGGTGATGTCGGGGAATGGGTCTTCACCGACGGCCGCCAGATCGACCAGGTAGCCGGCGTACTGGAGGTGATAACTCCACAACTGGGGCACGTCGGGACGCCATTCGATTGGGCGGCCGAGGTCCCGGCGATCATCGAGAAAGGTGAAGCGACCAGCGCGGGCGTCGGCTGCGGCTTCGACGGCCCGAGCCCAGTCACCAGGGTCGGTCAGCGCCTGCAGAACGGCACGGTCGACCGCCCGGAGCCAGGGCCGTTCGGTCGGGTGCAACGTCGCTGCAGCGGCCGCGTACCGTCGCAGTGCCGCGGCGGGGAAACGCCGGCGCACCTCGACCGACGCGCGCAGCTTCGCCCTGTGAGCCACTTGCGCCCAGCGAAGGTGTCGGATGGTGTGAACGTAGCGTGAGATCGAGGACTGCCCAGGCACTCAGAATCCGCGCTGCACCAGATCTCGTGCGATGCGGTCACCGGCCGATCCGTCCCAGAGCGGCGGCACCTCTGACGGACGTGTGGCCCCCCCGGCGATGCGAAGAGCTTCGGCCACGAGCCGCGTACGGTCATGCCCGACCAGCACGTTTGATCCCATCGTGACGGTAACAGGACGTTCCGTGTTCTCACGAATCGTCAGGCACGGGACCTTGAGGTATGTCGTTTCTTCCTGAACACCACCCGAGTCGGTCAGCACGAGCACTGCGTGCTCCTCAAGCGCCAGAAACGCCAGGTATCCCTGTGGTTCGAGGATGCGAACCGCGCTCTCCTCTTCGCGCCACCCCAGATCGGCGAGCCGCGCGCGTGTCCGTGGATGCATCGGAAACAGGAGCGGCAGGGCCTGCCCGATCTGCTCAAGCGCCGCCATCAGGCTGCGCAACACCACAGGATCATCCACATTCGACGGGCGATGCAGTGTGACCAGACCGTAGCGGGGCGGCAGTGTCGGCGCGAGGGCCGCCCATCGCGCCAGCGCAGCCGGGCGCAGGCGGGCAAGCGTATCGATCATCACATTCCCGACACACACAATCTTTTCTTTCGGCACGCCTTCAGCCAACAAGTGCCGGTCGCCGTCCTCCGACGGCGTGTACAACACATCAGCGAGCCGGTCGGTGACGATGCGGTTGATCTCTTCAGGCATCGTGCGATCGAAGGACCGCAGGCCGGCCTCAACGTGCACGACCGGCACGCCGAGCTTGGCGCAGACCAGAGCTCCAGCGACCGTTGAATTCACGTCGCCATACACGATCAGCGCCTTCGGACGCCGGTCGAGCACGACGCCTTCCACACCCGTCATGATCCGCGCGGTCTGTGCCGCGTGTGATCCCGACCCGACCTCGAGGTTGACGTCGGGACGAGGCAGGCCCAGTTCATCAAAGAACACGTCGGACATGTTCGGGTCGTAGTGCTGACCGGTGTGCACGATCATCTGCGGCTGCCCGAGTGCTGCGAGCGCGCGGTGCACCGGCGCGACCTTCATGAAGTTGGGCCGCGCGCCGACCAGGTGCAGGTACGGAACACTCACGCTTGGCCCTCCTCCGTGACGACGGGCACAGGTTCGCCGGTCGCCACACTCTCTGCGGCCGCCAACGTCACCCGCGTGCTGTGCACGATTGAGTCAAACGACATGGGCTCCGGCGCGCCGGCGCTCAGGTGTGCGGCAAGCGCAGCCCATTCCGCGGTGTGTCCTTTGTCCTGTCGCAACCTGGAGCGGCGGGACATGGGACGGCCGCCAAACACATCGAGTCTCCGGTAGTCATCCAGGCGCACGGTCACGCCTCCGCCCGACACCTCCAGCCATTCCTTCCCGGCGTCTTTCGCGCCGTTCGCCAGATACGCGACCAGGCCCAGCGACCCGTCCTCGAAGTCGAGCGCGATCGACACGTTGTCGCGCTGGTATCGCCCGCTATCGGGCAGGGCGCGCCCTGTGACTCGGACCACCTTCCGCCGCGCGAGATGAACCAGCAGATCGATGAAGTGACAGGCTTCACCGATGATGCGGCCTCCCTCGCCGGCGTGTTGTGTCCAGTGCGAGGCTGGAATAAATCCCGCGTTCACGCGATAGTGCAGCAGGAGCGGTTCACGCACTTCGCTGAGTGCGCGCGCGGCGTCCACCACCATCGGGGCAAAACGCCGGTTGAAGCCGACCATGACCATCGGCGGACGGCCATCACGCGTCGCGGCGGAGCGTGCCGCAATAACCTGCGCGAGTTCATCCGTTGTGACGCACAGCGGCTTTTCCACGAACACATGTTTACCCGCTTCCAGCGCTCGCGTCACCATCCGGGCGTGCGAGCTGTGCCGCGTCAACACGGCCACCAGATCGATGGCGGGATCGGCCAACACCTCGTCGGCAGTTGATGCGGCGTGCCGGAATGCGAATCGCCGCGCAGCGGAGACCGCCTGCAACCCTGCGCCGGCCGTCACCACCGCGCGATCGAACACGGGCACCTTCCGAATCACCGGCAGCATCGTCGCATTCGCGAACAGGCCCGCACCGATGACGCCCAGCGCGATGCGCGCCTGGGGCGCGCGGGGGGCATCGGCCACGGCGATGCGGGTTCGAAGGTCGACGTCTTCCGGGTAACCGAGTACGACACCCAGAAAGGACTCGGATGTTCTGCCCGTCACCATGTCGAAGGCCTTGAGGGCCTCCGCGATCGGGAACCGGTGCGTCACCAACGGCGCCGCCGCAAGACGGCCGGCTGCCATCAGCTCGATGACCGCTTCAAGATTCCGCTGCTCCGTCCAGCGCACGAAGCCGTATGGATAATCCTGCCCGCGCTCTTCATAGTCGGGGTCATACCGGCCCGGACCGTAGGATCGGGAAACACAGAAGCGGAGTTCCTTGTCGAAGAACGGTTTGCGCGGCAGGTGCATGCCCACGGCGCCGACTGCCACGACCGCGCCCTTGTCCCGAGCGACGCGCGCAGCCAGATCCACAGGTTCATCACTGGGCGTGTCGGCGCAGATCAGCACGGCATCAACACCACGGTTCCCGGTCATGGCGGCGACGATCGCCTCAAGGCCTTCGCCGGACGCCGTGGCATCGGACGCGCCGAGACGCAGGGCAAGATCAACACGGTCCGCCTTGGGGTCGAAGCCTGCTACACGCACCCCGGACGCGACCAGCAGTTGCACCGTCAGTTGTCCGAGCAATCCAAGACCGATGACGGCCGCAGATTCCCCCACCCGCAAATCGGCCAGCCGAACGCCGTGCAGTGCGATGGCACCCAGCGTGGCGAAACACGCCTCGTCGAACGGCACCTCGTCGGGTACACGCACCACAAGGTTCTTCGGAACGGAAACGACATCCGCGTGCACGGCCTGATTGGCACCCGCACACGCGACGCGATCGCCAGGTTGAAACGGGGCACCCTGTCCGGCGGCCAACACCACGCCGGCGACTGAGTACCCCAACGCCATCGGCTGATCCAGGCGCGATGTAACTGCGTCCCAGGTGGTCAGCACTCCCTCACGCTTGGCCTTGTCGAGAACCTGGCGCACCAGATCCGGCCGCGCGCGGGCCTTCTGCAACGCGCTCTTGCGCGCGAACTCGACGACCATGCGCTCGGTCCCCGCCGAGACGAGCGACGCGACGACCCGGACCAGAACCGAACCGGGACGCACGACCGGTGCCGGCACTTCGGCGACTTCCGTCGTGCCCGTGCGAATGTGCTGAAACACTTGCTTCACAAAACTCCTCCGTCGCCCGGGGACTCCGACGGCCCGAGCAGACGATTCGCGCGACGGTATTCATCCCACTGGCCGACATCCACCCAGGCCTCGGAGGACACGGGAAACACAGACACGGGTCGTCCCGAGGCCGTCAGGTCGGACATGAACGTGTTCATGTGGTACACGCTGTGGTCGGGGATGTCTGCGAACGCGGCCGCGTCGATCACATACAGGCCGGTATTCACCAGTCGCGTCAGCGCCGGCTTCTCTTCGATTCCCTCAAGGGTGCCGTCGGGCCCGATTGTGCACGCCCCGTAGGGCAACTGAAACGTTCGCACGGACGCCACCATGGTCATGGTGTGTCCGCTCTTGACATGGAAGTCCACCAGATCCCGAAACCGGATGCCGACAAGCACATCGCAGTTGGTCACAAGTACCGGACCTGACACCTGGCCTGCGAGCAATCGCAGCGCACCGGCCGTGCCTCTCGGGTGTGCTTCCTCGACAATGCGCACCGATCCATCGGGGTGTGCGTCTTCCAGATACGCCTTCAGGATGCGCGCCTTGTGGTGCACCATCACAAAAAACGACTTCGCACCTGCCGTCGCAAATCGCTCAATGATGTGGTCGATCACCGGTTTGCCGTCGATCGGTACCAGCGGCTTCGGCAGCACCTGCGTGAACGGCTGCATGCGAGTACCAAAACCTCCGGCCATGATGACCACCGGCACATGCGCGATGTCATCAGCCGGTCGCGGTGGGGCTTCAAAGATGTCGTGCCAGGTCACGCAATCGACGACGCGCCCGGTTCCATCAACGATGGGAACCACGTCGAGCGTGCGCTCTTGTAGCAGCGCACGGAGCCTGGGCAACGTCAGGGTCCCCTGTTCGACACTGACGGGCCGGCGGTTGTACGCCTCCTCGATCGAGCCCGTGAGGGAATGTCCGGCGAGAATGAACCTTCGGATGTCCCCGTCGGTCAATGTGCCAAGCAACACGTGGTCCTCATCAACGACGAAGACGATCTTCCGGTTGCCCTTCGTCAGGGCGTCCATGGCCTGGAGGAGTGTGGCGGTCGGTTGAACCAGCAGGTCGGCGTTCACGAGCGCGCTCCTGCGACAAGCGCGTCGCGATCAGCGCGCGCGGGGTAGTTGATGAGCACGGCGCGGTACACGCCCTTGAACACAAACAGGCTGCCGGCGGCGGCACCGATGGTCCCATGATCACGGAACAGCCCGGCCATGTGCGCGAGTGAACCGCACCCGCCGAGGATCGTCAGAGGCACGGTCACTGCAGCCCGGACAGCCGCGACAAGCGTCTGGTCATATCCCTGCATCGCGCCGTCCTGATCGATGGCGTTGATGACGAGTTCGCCGGCGCCGGCGTCTGCCATCCGGCGCGCTGTCTCGACCGCGTCCAACCCTGTCGCCGTACGGCCATTGTGTGTAAACACTTCGTACCCTCCCTGGCGACGTTTGACGTCGAGCACGACCACCACACTCTGGCCGCCGACCATCGCCGCCGCGCGCGTCACCAACCCCGGGTCGGCGATCGCCGCAGCGCTTACAGCGACCTTTTCGACACCGAGGCTGACGATCTCTCCGAACTGCGCCTCGGTCGTGACCCCGCCGCCGTAACAGAGCGGCATCCGGCACTCAGCAGCGAGGCGCTGGATCAAGCCGTAGTCGGGCGGACGCCCCGTCACCGTCGCGTCGATGTCGAAGACGCTCAGTTCGTCCACTTCCTTGTCGTTGAAGATGCGGACGGCGTTGATCGGATCGCCCACATACTTCGGCGCGGCGAACGCGGTCGTCTTGACGAGGCCCTGATTGTGGATCAGGAGACTGGGAATGATGCGCGGTCTCAGCATGGCGCTTCCGCAAAATTGCGAAGGAGCTGAATACCCCAGCCGTGGCTCTTCTCGGGATGAAACTGAACACCCAGAACCTGGTCCCGCTGTACCGCCGCCGCAAACGGCCGCGGGTACTCCGCAGTCGCGAGCACATCCGCCTGGTGCGTGGGTTCGAAGTAGTACGAATGCAGAAAGTAGAACCTCGGGGGGGCTTCAAGCTTTTCGAACAGGCCACCCGGACGCGCCGACACGTCGTTCCACCCCATGTGGGGCAGCGGCAACACACTTCCCGGCGGGGCGGTCAATCGCCGCACCCGGCCGGGCACCCAGCCCAGGCCTGGCAGGTGCCCCTCGTCGCTCCCCTCTCCCATCATCTGCATGCCGACGCAGATTCCGAGCACCAGCTGCCCCGCGCGTACCGCCGCATCAAGCGGTTCACGCATCCCTGAGTCGTTGAGCCGCGTCATGGCCCAGTCAAACGCGCCGACGCCTGGCAGGATGAACCGATCGGCGCCAGCAAGTTCGGCCGGAGTGCTGGCCCGCCGCACAGTGATGTTCAGCCGCTGATAGATGTTGGCGATGGCCTGCACGTTGCCCAGCCCGTAGTCCACGATGGCAATCATCGTTTCCCACCCCGCTCCAGCCCGAGCATCCGCATGATCGGGGCTCCCAGCGCGTAGATCTGCTCCTGCGACCGGAAGTCCTTGTACGTCCGTTTGGGCATCTCGAAATAGCCGCGTAATTCTTCGATTGTGATGCCGAGTTTTGACGCCACAAACGCGAATTCCTGCGCGACAGTGAGCTCGTCGAATGGCGGGGTCTGCAGGCGCGTCAGCGCCTCCTCCCGCGTCATCTGCCCCGTGACGATCAGGCTGGAGAACTGCACACGGCGCACGTCATATCCGAACCGGGCGGGCAGCCAGTAGCCCTCGTAGAACTTCGTGAAGCGGGACTCAAAGTGTTTCTGAGGATACGGTTGCCATCCGAACTTCTCGACCAGCAAGGCCACGGCCTCCGTCTTGATGTACGGCACGTAGTTGAGCGGCCGGACGACGGTGATCCCTTTCAGGATCTGCAGATAGACCTTGTGCCGCAGAATCGACGTCGTTGGAAACGTTGTGAGCGGCCTGGTGCCGAACTGCCGGTGAATATCGCGCAGCTGGATGGAATCGGACTGGAAGTACATCCACTGGAGCGGGTTGCGAATGCACTCCGTGGAGTAATTGGCGCCCGTGAGGATGTATTTGATGCCATGTTCCTCGGCAAACTTGTACATCGTCGAGAAAAACGCGTGATCCTGGGGGCTGTCAATGTGCGGCACACCGGACTTGAAGTACGCAAGTTGCAGGTCGCGCATCTCCTCCCAGTTGATGACCTCCGTGTAGAGGTCGAGACCGAGTTTGTCGACGAGTTTTTCGATGTTGTTGACGGCCTCCTGCGAGTTCCAGCCGGCATCCACGTGGAACACGAGTGGCCGCAACCCGAGTTCGACGGTCGCCACGTACAGCAGATACGAACTGTCGATGCCCCCGCTCATTCCGAGGATGCAGTCGTGGGGCTTGCCTTTGCCGGACGCCTTGATGCGCGCCGCCATCTCCTCGAATTCCCGCCGGCCCCTGGCGTCGGTGTGCCAATGGGGCTTGATGTCGCGATGGAAGGTGCGACAGTGGTCGCAGACGCCCTCGGCGTCGAACGTGATGGCGGCGTCGCTGGTGTCCATGACACAGGTCGCGCACAGTTGATAGGGACGTCCGGTCATCGGTGCTGGGCGGCCTCACGTTCCGCCAGGGTGCGCAGCCAGTCAAACAGCTGCCGGTGTTTGTCGTCGCTCGGCGGAAATGCCGCGCGCCGGTCACGGCCGGCCGCAATCAGCGTGGTGCGCACCTCCGCGTCCTCACAGACACGGCGGATGGCCGACGCAGCCGCCTCGGGAGACAACGGATCATGATACCGCGCGGCCTCGCCGCAGATGGACCGCGCGAACGGCAAATCGCTCGTCACGATGGGCCGCTCCATCGCCATGGCCTCGACATATGTTGCCGAGAACACCTCCATCAGCGTCGGCTGGAACACGGCGTGCGCGCGACGATACGCATCCACACACGCCTCCAGCGACAGCGGCCCGACATTCACGATCGCGTCGCTCACACCGGCCGCTCGGGCGTCTGCCTCAACCCGCCGCCAGATGTCGTGATCGTGCGGCAGGGTCAACACGAAGCGGTATCGTACGGGATTCTGCTCGGCGGCCAGGACCCGGGCGACGCGCACGACCATCCCGAGGTTCTTGTGGGGATGCGCCGCCGCAAGGCACAACACCTCGCGCCGCTCCGATGGATCGACTGGCGGATCCCCTGCCGGTTGAAAAATAGGATTGGCGGAGTTCGGAAACACCGCAATACGATCGGCGGCGACGCCCAGATGGCGCACGATGCCGTCACGGCCGGCGTCGGTCTGCGTCTCGAACCACGTGGCGCGTTTCGCCCACGCCCGCCGATATATCGTCCGCGCAATCAGGAAGGGACGCCGCGCGGTCGGCACGGTGGCCCACGCCAGAGGGTTGGGGAGCATTTCCCACGGATTGGTGTAGCGCCCCACCTCGGGTCGAGTGAATCGCACGTACGACGGAAAGCCAACGGAGTACACCAGATCGGCTCCCGACGAACGCTCCAGGTCCCGGAGCTGACGCCGGGAGTGCCGGCCCGCCCACACCCGCGGCGGTGGCACATCAACCACCATCGGCTGCAACACCTGCCGGACCTCCTGCGGCAGCGCCGCCGCCAAGGCGCGCGACACCGCGTACGTCAGCTTCAAGCCCTGGGGCGGATACTGCACGAGGTACTGGCAGAGCGAGGTACCGATCTGCACAGCCCCGCCCATCGCGAGTGTGGACGCGTTGATCAGGACGCAAGGAGTCACTTCTGAAACGTGAACAGGTACGACGACGGGCCGAGTTTTTTCAGCGGGGTGTCGCGCCAGTAGTGGTCGTTGACGGACAAAACGCGTGAGATGAGACGGTCGACCACATACAGCAGCGGCATGGGGATCGGGCGGAAGCCGATGGTGCGCACGAGCATCTTGTTGATCGGTTCGAAGACCACAGGCACCGGCCGTCCGGCCGTTCGGAGTCCGACGGCTGCGGCGGAGGTCAACATCCACCGGCGGCTGATGCCACGTTCGTTGGGCGTCGCGCTGCGTGCGCGTCGCCAGTCGCCCATCGAGGAACAGGGCTCCCTGACGAAAAACGCGCCGCCGGGAGTCAGGATGCGGGCTGTCTCCCGCAGCACGTCCGTGACGTTCGCGATGTGGTGCAACACGCTGAAGGCGCAGACAACATCCACCGAGCCGTCGGCGAATGGCATGCGTCCGTCCAGGCCTGGCTCCCTGACCTCCGCACCTGGAAAACGCTTGGTCAGCGCCGCGCGGAAGCTGTCGGAGGACTCGATGAACGCCAGGCGCCACTCGGGATGCCGCAGATGAAAGTCAGCGGCCTCAATCCCGTCAGCTGCGCCGAGGAACAGGATCGTCCCCGGGCGTCTCTTCGCGACGTGATGAAAGACGAGCCGATCGTTGACGTACCGCATGTAGGCGTACCACGGGTCGGTCTCTCCGGAGTCCGCGCCCTCGTCGAAATAGGCTTCCTTCTCCTGGGCATACCAAAGCGCGAGCGCCTCGCCGCTCAGGTTGTCACCGGCGAGCACCCGTCCGCTGCGCAAGTCATCGGTGATGTCCTGCGGCAGGCTCGTGCGTGTCTTCATGCGGCGGATTTCCTTCCGATGGGCCGGAGTGTATGGGCGATGACATCGGCGACCCGTTCGGGCATCGCCGCGGCCGGCTGTGGGCCCGCCACTTCAAGAATCGATGTCATCAGATCGGCCGGACTCGGCACGGGTTCGGCAATCACCCGCAGGCCGTCAAACGTCTCGATCGAACGGGACCGTGGATACCCCGCCAGCGCCGGCCCGAATGTCAGACCTGCCAGGCGTCCGTACTGGGCCAGGAACACCGGCTTGCCCATCACGATCGGCACAAGCGCGGCCGTACTGGGTTCGATGATGGCGCCACAACTGGCCTGCAGTTCACTGATGAAGTCGGCATCGCCGCAGGCGCGCAGGTGGGGATGTCGCCCCGCACTCACAGCCGCGATCGCGTCCGTGCGCGAGTAGTGGAGTTTGCAGACCAGCGTCTTGCCCATGCGCCCCATTACATCAGCGGTCTGGGTGAGATGTTCGACGTACACCTGTTCATCAGCCAGCTTCAACCGTGTACCGCGGCGGCCCGTCCCGATATAGACAACTGTTGGACTCGCCTCGTCGGCCCGAAACGCGTACGCGCCGACCGACTCGTTCAGCCCCCCGAACTTGATCAAGTCCGGAATCCCCACGAGGGTGACCCGGTCCCTCGCCACCTGATACTTCCGCACCGCGTGTCTGGCATCGTGTTCGTTGTAGACGCAGATGGCATCCGACGCAGCGTCGGCGGGCGCCCGCAGGTTGGCGGTGCCTTTGGCCTTGTGCACGAACTCCGCGAGAAACATTTTCCATTCAGCGGCGGACGCCCCGGTGCGTAACAAAGAACGTATGTACCCTGGAATCGCGTATCGGGTGGCCCGCGCCGCGCGGCCTGCGACCCACGCCCAGTAGGCCCACCGGTGGTCCTGGTCCATCCCCAGTTGTTCGTAGTTCTGTACGCTCCAGAGTCCCGGATACAGATTGACGATCGGCAACCTCCGCTGGCGGCAATACCGGTTGAAAGCGCGATGCAGCAGCGGATCAAGCGAGAGAAACAGCACCCCATCGGGCCGCTCCGTCTCGAGAATATCGGTCAGGCCGCGGTAGTGCCGAATGTCTCGCACTTCCAGCCCGGAGATGATCTCACGCGCCGGCCGGCCCGGGTCGTCGCCCCACGAACCGACATGGGCAAACACGACATCGATTCCCCGCGCAGCCAGCGGCTCGAGCAGCCGGATGATGTGAATGCTGCCGGCCGTCCAACTGTCGAACACCAGCAACTTGCGTCGTGCGGTCGACGTCATGCGTCCCCCGCCGTGGACGAGCCAGGCCGCCGCGCGACAAGAGCCAGACTCGGCGCCGGCAACCGCCGCACCGGGACGAGGCCCGCACTGGTGACCCACGCGCGCAGATCGGCTTCCGTCATCGGATGGTCATGCGCCGGGGAGCGATTGTCGAATGTATCGAGCAGGGACCACTCGCGTCCCTGTGCCCACGAGCCACCGGGTCCAGGGCTGCGGTACGCGAACGGCAACAACCGGACGAGGTACTTGCCGGCCACAGGAATGCCGG
>Ga0169931_10012880_pt1 | contig 11519 bp, 8 predicted proteins | sample Kivu_15m_20L_FD_129675 | JGI IMG/M metagenome (GOLD analysis project Ga0169931, IMG submission 129675) | Freshwater microbial communities from Lake Kivu, Western Province, Rwanda to study Microbial Dark Matter (Phase II) - Kivu_15m_20L... | ecosystem: Environmental > Aquatic > Freshwater > Lake ... | reverse complement strand
TCGCCGCCTGGGTCGCATCACCCGATGTCGCTCGCGAGGCACTGCTTCCGGTTGCCGGGCCCCTGGGCATCGTGCCCCTGGGCACGATGGTCGCGGCGACGGCGTACCAGTGCGCGGTGGCGCTGCGTGACCTCGCACCGGCGGGCGTGACGGCACCTGACGCGCTCATGGGCCGTGGGTTGGCGGCGCTCGTGGACACGGTCGGGGCCGTGGCCGCTCAGCAGGAGACGGCGCTCGCTCTCTCCGCGATCACCCCCCAGATGCGCATCGGCACGGGGGCGTGCAACGGCGATTGGCGGACGGTTGCCGTCGACGAGGCCGAGGGGCCCGCTCTCCTGTGCGACGCCGGGCTCCTGCTCGACATCGCAGCCGGCCGGACCTCGGCTCCTGCTGCCTACGCCCGGGGTGAGATCCGCGCCCAGGACCTGCCCGGCCTGCTCACGGTCGCCCAGGCGCTGGCGCGTGCTCCGGGGCTGCCGGGCACGGATGGACTGCGCGCGGCGCTACAGGCGTACGAGTCGAGTGCCGCGACGGCGCGGGCGGTGGGAGACGCGGTGGGGTCAGTATGGCGAAAGCTGCGAGGCAGCTGAGCCCATCAGCATGGCGAAAGCTGCGAGGCAGCTGAGCCCATCAGCATGGCGAAAGCCGCGAGGCAGCTGAGCCCATCAGTATGGCGGAAGCCGCGAGGCAGCTGAGCCCATCAGCATGGCGAAAGCTGCGAGGCAGCTGAGCCCATCAGCATGGCGAAAGCTGCGAGGCCGTTCTGTGGTCGAAAAGTGTCACCCGGTGGCACATATCGACCACAGAAGCTCAGCGACGGGCAGCCGTGAGCAGTGATCAGCGGCGCCCGGCGCGGGGTGCGACGAGTCGCGTGCCCTGCCAGTCGCGGCCCGCGCTCACCGTGGACGTCTGCTGAAGTCCAGCCGTCGGCGCCGCATCGGAGATGTCCTCGGCCTCGACGTGACCGTCGCGACCGGGCTTGGGCGTTAGGAGCCAGACGACGCCGTGATCGGCGAGGGGACCGATCGCATCGACGAGCGCGTCCACCAGGTCCCCGTCATCGTCGCGCCACCACAGCAGCACGACATCGACGACGTCGTCGTAGTCGTCATCGACGATCTCGACCCCGGAGGCGAGGACCAGGGCCTCACGGAGCTCCCCGTCAGCGTCGTCATCGACGCCGATTTCCCACACGACCGACCCGGAGGCAATGCCCAAGGAGCCCAGGAGCGCCGCCTCCTGGCCGCTCACGGTCGCGTCCTCTCGCGTCGACCCACAGGCGTAGTCCACCGGACCGGGGGCTCTCGCGCAACCAACTCGGACGAAATGGGCTGAAGCCGCCCCGACCCGCCGTAGCCCGGACCCGGGCCTACTCGCGCGTAGCCGGGGCGCGACGGGGCCTCGTGGGCTGGTGCGCGAGGATAGTGGCGACCGCACGGTGCCCGGCGATCCTGGGCTCCCCGGCGAAGGGCAGGACATGGCAACCGGCTTCGATCCGCTCCGACAGCAGCCTCTCCTCGCGGGTGGCCTACCCACGCAGTACGTCGACGTGGATCCCGAGGAGACGTCCGAGTGGACCGGATCCCTCGATCAGGTCATCGATGGCTCCGGCGCCTATCGCGCGCGCTACCTCATGCTCGCCCTCCTGCGACGGGCCGCCGAGCGCAATCTCGGCGTACCCAGCCTGAGATCCACGGACTACATCAACACCATCCCGCCGGAGATGGAGCCCTGGTTCCCCGGCGACGAGGCACTTGAGCGGCGCATCCGCGAGTTCATCCGCTGGAACGCCGCGATCATGGTCCACCGAGCGCAGCGCCCGGGCATCAGCGTGGGCGGCCACATCTCCACCTACGCCTCGTCAGCCTCGCTCTACGAGGTCGGCTTCAACCACTTCTTCCGCGGCCCTGATGCACCCGGGGGCGGCGACCAGGTGTTCTTCCAGGGGCACGCCTCCCCCGGCATCTACGCGCGCGCCTTCCTCGAAGGACGTCTCAACGAGGGGCAGCTTGACGGATTCCGCCAGGAACTCTCGCACCCCAGTGGAGGCCTGCCGTCGTACCCGCATCCGCGGCTCATGCCGTGGTTCTGGCAGTTCCCCACCGTGTCGATGGGCCTGGGTCCGCTGTCGGCCATCTACCAGGCCCGCTTCAACAAGTACCTCCACAACCGCGGCATCAAAGACACGTCCCAGCAGCGCGTCTGGGCCTACCTCGGCGACGGCGAGATGGACGAGGTCGAGTCGATCGGTGCGCTGGGGTTGGCCGCGCGCGAGGAGCTCGACAACCTGGTCTTCGTCGTCAACTGCAACCTGCAAAGACTCGACGGGCCGGTGCGGGGCAATGGCAAGGTCATCCAGGAGCTCGAGTCGCTCTTCCGCGGCGCAGGCTGGAATGTCATCAAGGTCATCTGGGGCCGCAAGTGGGATGAGCTCCTCGCCAAGGATCGTGATGGTGCCCTGGTCAACCTCATGAATGCCACGCCCGATGGCGACTTCCAGACCTACAAGGCCGAGAGCGGCGGATTCATTCGCGAGCACTTCTTCGGCCGCGATCCGCGCACGGCGAAGCTCGTCGCCGACTGGTCCGACGATCAGATCTGGAACCTGCAGCGCGGTGGCCACGACTACCGCAAGATGTACGCCGCCTACAAGGCCGCGGTGGAGACCACGGGCCAGCCGACGGTGATCCTCGCCAAGACCATCAAGGGCCACACGCTCGGGCCGCACTTCGAGGCCCGCAATGCCACGCATCAGATGAAGAAGCTCGCCCTGGACGACCTCAAGCTCTTCCGCGATCGGCTCCACATCCCGATCTCGGACGCGGAGCTCGGCGACGGCTACCTCCCGCCGTACTTCCACCCGGGCCCCGACTCGGAGGCCTTCACCTACATGCTCGACAGGCGCCGCAGGCTGGGCGGGTCGATTCCCGAGCGGCGCACCCGCTCGGCGGCACTGCCCATGCCGCCTGCCGACACCTACGAGGTCGTCAGGCGGGGGTCGGGCAAGCAGGCGATCGCCACGACGATGGCATTCGTCCGCCTGCTCAAGGACCTCATGCGCGACCAGGGCATCGGCGCGCGATTTGTGCCGATCATCCCCGACGAGGCGCGCACCTTCGGCATGGATTCGCTCTTCCCGACGGCCAAGATCTACAACCCCGGCGGCCAGCAGTACACCTCGGTCGACCGCGAGCTCGTGCTCAACTACCAGGAGGCCAAGGACGGCCAGATCCTGCACGAGGGGATCAACGAGGCCGGCTCGGTGGCGTCGTTCATCGCGGCCGGATCGTCGTACTCCACGCATGGCGAGCCGATGATCCCGGTCTACATCTTCTACTCGATGTTCGGCTTCCAGCGCACCGGTGACGCCTTCTGGCAGGCGATGGACCAGATGGTGCGCGGCTTCGTCCTCGGTGCGACGGCAGGACGCACGACGCTCAACGGCGAGGGGCTGCAGCACGAGGACGGTCACTCGCTGCTGCTCGCCTCCACTAATCCCGCGGTTCTGGCGTACGACCCGGCGTACGGCTACGAGATCGGCCACATCGTCGCCGACGGCTTGCGCCGGATGTACGGCGAGGACCAGGAGGACGTCTTCTACTACCTCACGGTCTACAACGAGCCCTATCCCCAGCCCGCGGAGCCCGAGGGCGTCGACGTGGAGGGAATCCTCGCCGGCATGCACCTGGTCTCCGAGGGCGGCGGCGAAGGTGCGCGACCGCAGATCCTTGCGTCCGGCGTGGCGGTCAACTGGGCCCTCGACGCCCAGCGCCTCCTGCGCGAGGACTGGGGCGTGGAGTCAGACGTCTGGTCGGTCACGTCGTGGGGGCAGCTGCGTCGAGAGGCGCTCGATGCCGAGCGACACAACTTCCTCAACCCGCTCGAGGAGCCGCGGGTGCCCTACGTCACGCGCCGCCTGGCCGGGCGCGGTGATCTCGTGGTGGGAGTCTCGGACTGGATGCAGTCGGTGCAGGACCAGATCCGCACCTGGGTGCCGGCCGACTACCGGACCCTCGGCACCGACGGTTGGGGCATGTCCGACACCCGCGGCGCGCTGCGACGGCACTTCCTCGTCGACGCCGAATCGATCGTGGTGCGCACGCTGACGGGTCTGGCGGAGCAGGGGCTCGTCGAGCGACAGGATCTGGCCAAGGCGATCGACCGCTACCGGCTGACGGACCCATCCGCTGCGGATGCCGGCAACACCGAGGGATCGGGCTGATCCCGAGGGATTCATGTGATGCGGGATCGGGATAATGGCCGCATGAGCAAGCAGGACCCCAAGCGCTTCCTGAAGTACCTCGAGGCTGAGCGCAAGGCCTCGATGCTCTACCGATCCCTGGCTGAGGCCAGCGACGGCGAGCGGCGCGAGGCACTGCTGGAGCTGGCCGATATCGAGGACGAGCACGCGGCTCACTGGGTGGCCAAACTCCAGGAGTACGGCGTACCGATCCCGCCTGCGCCCACCGCACTCGATCCGGAGGACGCCGCCGTGGTGGCGCGCGCTCGCGCAGCAGGCATGGACGACGTACTCGCCCATCTCGAGGAAGCCGAGGGCGCCGACGCGGGGATGTACGACGATGAGCCCGAGGCGCCCGCCTCCATGTCGGCAGACGAGCGCGAGCATGCCGAGACCTTCCGACGCCTTCGCGAGCACGCACCCGCGACCGCGGCGATCGATCGCGGCGTGATCAGTGCGGATGGCAGCGTCGACTTCGGCGAGAAATGGCACCGCGTCGATGCTTCGGGCTCCGTGCGTGCCGCGATCTTCGGCATCAGCGATGGCCTCGTCTCCAACACCGCGCTCGTCATGGGCTTCGCCGGCACGGGTACCGACACCGGCGTCGTGCTCTTCGCCGGTGTAGCAGGCCTGCTCGCCGGGGCCTTCTCCATGGCGGCGGGCGAGTATGTCAGCGTGGCGAGCCAGCGCGATCTCTTCCAGCGTGAGATCGAGAAGGAAGCGCGGGAACTGCGGGACAAGCCCGAGGAGGAGCGCAAGGAACTCGAGCTCATCTACCGGGCGAAGGGTATGGACCGCGCCACCGCGAAGGCGGCTGCACAGAAGATCTTCTCGGATCCCAAGAGCGCCCTCGACACGCTGGCCCGTGAGGAGCTGGGCCTGAACCCCGACGAGCTCGGCAATCCCTACAAAGTCGCGCTGTCCAGCTTTGCCGCCTTCGCCATCGGCGCCTTCATCGTCGTGCTTCCCTACCTCCTGGCGGTTATCTGGCCGTCCCTTTTCGGCAGCGACTCCGTGCCGCTCATCATCGCCGTCGCTCTGTCGGTCATCGCCATGCTCGTCGTGGGTGGCCTCGTCGGTCGACTGTCCGGGCGCGGCGTTGCTCGCGGGGCGATACGTCAGTTCGTGGTGGGTGCTCTGGCGGCCGGCGTGACGTTCATCATCGGCCGAGTGATCGGCGACCTGACCGGCCTGAGTTCGGCCGGCCTGGGCTAGTGGGCGGACCCTCGCGCACGGAGACCGTGCGTCGGCTCGAGCAGGCCTCCGGCACACTCGCGACATCGGTCACCGCCCACCTCGACTCGCGACTCGAATGGTTCCGGGAACTGCCCGCCGATGAGCGCTCCTGGGTGGGGCTCATCGCGCAGGCGGGCATCGCCGGAGTGATCGCGTGGTACCGCGATCCGGAGGCGACACGCGCGAGTGCCCTGGATGTCTTCAGTTCCGCACCACGCGAACTCGCCGGAGCGATCACCCTGGAGCAGACCGTGGAAATGGTGCGCTGCACGGTCGACCTCCTCGAGCAGGCGCTGCCGGAAGTCGCCGGGCCGCAAGCAGCGGCGGGAGTACGTGACGCCGTGCTGAGCTACTCGCGCGAGATCGCCTTCGCGGCCGCGGAGATCTATGCCCGCGCAGCGGAGGCACGCGGCGCTTGGGATGCTCGCCTGGAGGCACAGGTCATGGAGAGCCTGCTGCGAGAGGACGCCGACGCCGGAGTCCTCGCACGCGCAGGTGCGCTGGGCTGGCCCGCGGGCTCTGGCGGGATCGTCCTCGTCGGTCCTCCACCCGACGCGGACAAGGCGGGTGGATTGCAGGTGATGCGACGCGCTGCTGAGCACCACGGATCCACCGTGCTGACTGCCCTTCACGGTGATGCGTTGGTGGTCCTCGCCGAGAGTCGCGGCGACGACGAGCGCACCGCTCGGCTGCTCTCGCCTCACTTCGGTGCCGGTCCGGTCGTCGTGGGGCCGCGTGCGGAGGACATTGCCTCCATCCCCCTGTCGTGCGCCACAGCGGTCAGTGCGTTCACCGCCGCACGCGGCTGGCCGGCGGCACCGCGACCCGTGGCCGCTGACGACCTACTGCCCGAGCGCGCCCTGGCCGGCGAGGCGCGTGCGCGCGGTCAACTGGTGAGCGAACTCGACGCGGTGCTCGCCGATCCCGACCTGCGCCAGACTCTCGAGATGCACCTCGAGCGGCGCACCAGCCTGGAGGGCACGGCCCGCGCGCTCTTCGTCCACCCCAACACGGTGCGCTACCGCCTGAAGCGGATCGAATCCCTGACCGGGAGGTCCCCCGGCGAACCTCGCGATGCCCTCGCGTTGCGCCTAGGCCTCATCCTCGCGCGGTTGTAGGGTTCCTACAACGCCTGACGGGAGACATTGGCGCCCCCCGCCGGCCGCCCGCCCCACAGCCCGCGAGAGAGTGACGCCCGTGCTGGTCGTTGTCGCCCCCGGACAAGGAGCCCAGGCTCCCGGCTTCCTCACCCCGTGGCTCGACGTACCCGGGGTCGAGGCCCGCCTGGAGTGGCTCTCGGTCGTGAGCGGGGTCGACCTCATCGAGCACGGCACCCGCTCCGACGCCGACACGATCCGCGACACCGCCGTGGCGCAGCCCCTCCTGGTCGGGGCAGGACTGGTCACGCTCCTCGCACTCTTTCCCCACCCGGCCGAGGCGTTCACCCGCGTGGCCGTGGGAGCAGGCCACAGCGTTGGGGAGATCACTGCCGCTGCGGCGGCGGGGGTGCTCAGCGCGGAGCAGGCCATGGTCTTCGTCCGTGAGCGCGGGCGGGCGATGGCGCATGCGGCGGCACTCACTCCGACGGGTATGAGCGCTGTCCTCGGCGGCGACCCCGACGAGGTGGTGGCGGCCGCCGCTGCAATGGGCCTCACCGCCGCCAACATCAACGGCGCCGGCCAGATCGTCGTGGCGGGCTCGCTGGACGCCCTCGCCGCGTTTGCCGATGCTCCGCCCGATAAGGCCCGCGTGCGACCCCTGCAGGTCGCTGGCGCCTTCCACACCGACTTCATGGCGTCCGCCGTCGCGATCCTCGCCCGACACTCACGCTCCATGTCCACGCACGACCCGCGCATCCACCTGCTCTCCAATGCCGACGGGCGGGTCGTCCACGATGGCCGCGACGTGCTCGCGCGCCTCGTCGCTCAGGTGAGTCGCCCCGTCCGCTGGGACCTGTGCATGCAGACCATGGCTGATCTCGGGGTCACCGGGCTCATCGAGATCCCGCCCGCGGGCACGCTGACCGGCCTCGCCAAGCGCGCGCTGCCCGGTGTCGAGACGCTCGCGCTCAACACCCCTGATGACCTCGACGCTGCCTGGGCTCTCGTGGAGCGGCACGGCGTACCCAGCCCCGTCGACGATGCCCCCACCTGGCGCCTAGTCGTCGCCCCGATGAAGGGCATCTTCCACCGCGCGGACACCGCCGTCGGCGTCGGCGATCCGCTGCCACGCTCGGCACAGATCGGTCGCGTGAGCAACCTCCGCGACACGGTTGAGGTCACCGCGCCCCACGGCGGCACTGTCGTGGAGTGGATCGTCGAGGACGGCGATCCCGTGTCCCCTGGACAGCCCCTTGTGCGCCTTCACCCCCGTCAGGAAGAGGTCTCCGCATGACCGCCCGCATCCAAACCCCCACCGGAGCGCCGTACGCGCGCATCCTCGCCGTGGGCAGCTATCGACCCGAGCGGGTCGTGACCAACGCCGAGGTGTGCGAGCGCATCGACTCCACCGACGAGTGGATCCGCGAGCGCTCCGGCATCGTGGAGAGGCGATACGCCGCCCCCGACGAGTCCGTCATCGACCTGTCTGTCAACGCGGCAGAGAAGGCGCTCGCAGCGGCGGGCATCACCGCGGATCAGGTCGGCTTCGTGCTCGTGGCCACCGTCACCCACCCCTATCAGACGCCCTCTGCCGCCTCGGAGGTCGCGTATCGCCTCGGTGCCGTCAACGCCGCAGCCACCGATATCAGCTCGGCGTGCGCAGGCTTTTGTTACGGACTGGCGATGGCACAGGACATGGTCCGCGGTGGCAGCGCGACATACGTCGTCGTCGTCGGCGTCGAGAAGCTCACCGACTGGATCGATCTCGACGATCGCGCCACTGCATTCATCTTCGCTGACGGTGCCGGGGCGGTGGTCGTCGGACCATCCGATGAGCCAGCGATCGGGCCTGTCGTGTGGGGATCCGACGGATCCCAGCACGATGCGATCTGCATGACGCAGTCGCTCATCGACTTCCGCGACAACGGCGGCCCGCGCTTCCCTACGCTTTCCATGCAGGGTCAGCAGGTCTTCCGCTGGGCTGTCTCCAATGGCTCGGTGAAGGCCCAGGAGGCACTCGAGCGAGCCGGGGTGACGGCGGACGACCTGGATGCCTTCATCCCGCACCAGGCAAACATGCGGATCACCGACGCGATGATTCGCGCCCTCAAGCTGCCCGAACACGTGCCGGTCGCCCGCGATATCGAGACGACCGGCAACACCTCGGCAGCGTCCATCCCCATCGCGATGGACCGCATGCTCTCCACCGGTGAGGTCCCCCACGGAGGCACCGCACTCCTCATCGGATTCGGAGCCGGCCTGGCCTATGCGGCCCAGGTCGTGACCCTGCCCTAGCGTGGACCCCCGCGCACCCATCGCACACTCACGCCGAAAGGAAGCACCATGAGCCAGGAGATCCTCGACGGCCTCGCCGTCATCGTCAATGAGGTCGCCGGAGTCCCGGTCGCCGACATCCAGCCCGACAAGTCCTTCATCGATGACCTCGACATCGACTCGCTGTCCATGGTCGAGGTCGTCATGGCCGCTGAGGACAAGTGGGGCGTGAAGATCCCCGACAGCGAGGTCAAGAACCTCCGCACGGTCGGCGACGCGGTCGCCTACATCGAGAAGTCGACCGCCTGAGCGATGCGCATCGCCGTCACGGGGCTGGGCGCCACGACACCGCTAGGCGGTGACGTGGCCACCAACTGGTCCGCACTCATCGAAGGCCGTTCGGGCATCCGCACACTCACCGAACCGTGGGTGGACGAGATGACGGTCCACTTCGCGGGCACGCTCGCTGAGGAGCCACCGCTGGATCGTGTCGAGGCACGCAAACTCGACCGCTCCCAGCAGGTGGCCCTTGTCGCCGCCCGCGAAGCGTGGTCAGATGCGGGCAGCCCCGAGGTGGAGCCAGTCCGCATGGGCGCCGTGATCGGCTCAGGCATCGGCGGCTTCCTCACGCTGCTCAATGCCTACGACACGCTCAAGGAGCGAGGCCCGTCCCGGATCTCCCCGCACACCGTGCCGATGCTCATGCCGAGCGGGCCGGCAGCCGCGGTGGGCCTGGAGTTCCACGCGGCGGCCGGAGTGCATGCACCCGTGAGTGCCTGCGCGTCCGGCGCGGAGGCCATCGGCGTCGCTGTGCGGATGATCCAGGACGGCAGGGCCGATGTCGTGCTCGCCGGTGGCACCGAGACACCGATCCACCAGCTCACCATGGCGGGGTTCGCGGCCATGCGCGCGCTCTCCACCCGCAACGACGATCCTCAGGGCGCGTCCAGGCCGTACGACGTCGACCGCGACGGATTCGTCATGGGCGAGGGGGCGGGTGTGTTGGTCCTGGAGTCCGAGGAACACGCTCGCGCTCGGGGGGCGCGCATCTACGCCTACGTCGTTGGTGCAGGCATGACCGCCGATGCCCATCACATCGCGCAGCCCGACCCCGAGGGGAAGGGCGCGACCCGGGCGATCCTCGCCGCTCTGGCGCAGGCCGACGCGTCTCCCGAGGATGTCGCCCACATCAACGCCCACGCCACCTCCACACCCCAGGGTGACGTCGCAGAAGCGGTGGCCATCCGGTCCGCCATGGGCGCCGCCCAACCCCTGATCACCGGGACGAAGTCGATGACCGGCCACATGCTGGGTGCTGCCGGAGCAGTCGAGGGCATCTACACCGTGCTCGCGCTCCACCACCGCCTCGTGCCCGCCACGCTCAACCTGCAGAGCCTCGACCCCGAGGTCGACCTAGACGTCGTGCACGGCGAGGCGCGAGCTCTCCCCGACGGTGATCTCATCGCGCTCAACAACTCCTTCGGATTCGGCGGCCACGACGTCGCCATCGCCTTCCGGACCGCCTGATGGCCGACGCCCTCCCGGCCGCGGATCCGCGCTCCCCGCGCGTGCGGCTCGAGGCCTTCTTCGATCCCGGCACCTTCCGCCCGATCACTCCTGAGGACGATCGCGGCGTGCTCGTCGGAGTCGGCGCTGTGCACGGTGCCGAGGTCGTGGCCTTCGCGACCGATCCCACCGTGCAGGGTGGTGCCATGGGCAGCGAGGGCTGCCGGGCGATCGTCACGGCGTACGACCGTGCCTTCGCCGACTCATGTCCGGTCGTCGGCATCTGGCACTCCGGCGGCGCGCGGCTGCGCGAGGGCGTCGCCAGCCTCGACGGGGTGGGACGCGTCTTCGCGGCGATGACGCGCATCTCGGGCAAGGTGCCGCAGATCTCCATCGTGCTCGGTCCGGCGGCGGGCGGAGCGGCGTACGGACCGGCGCTCACCGACATCGTCATCCTCGGACCGGAGGGCCGGATCTTCGTGACCGGCCCGGAGGTGATCCGCTCGGTCACGGGCGAGCAGGTCGACATGGAGCGCCTCGGCGGTCCCGACCCGCACGGGCGTCGCAGCGGCGTCGTGCACCTGGTGTCCGACACCGAGGCCGAGGCCCTGGAGGAGGGTCGCCGCCTCGCGCACCTACTGGGTCGCCAGGGCTCACTCGATATGTCCGCGATCGACGATCCCGACCTCGGCGGGCTCCTCCCCGAATCCTCCAAGCGCGCCTACGACGTGCACCCCTTGGTGGAGCGGTTCCTCGACGACGGCTCGATGATCGAGCTTCACGCGCGGTGGGCGCCCAACATCGTCGTTGCCCTGGGTCGCCTCGGCGGGCGCACCGTGGGTGTCGTGGCCAACAATCCGCTGCGCCTCGGCGGTTGCCTCGACTCCACCAGCGCGGAGAAGGCCTCTCGCTTCGTGCGCATGTGCGACGCCTTCGCCGTGCCGCTAGTGGTCCTCGTTGACGTGCCCGGTTATCTCCCCGGCGTGGGCCAGGAATGGGATGGCGTCGTACGCCGCGGGGCCAAGCTGCTCCATGCCTTCGCCGAGTGCGTCGTGCCGCGTGTCACCGTCGTGACGCGCAAGGCCTACGGCGGTGCCTTCGTCGCGATGAACTCCGCCTCCCTGGGCGCCACCCGCGTCTACGCCTGGCCCGGTGCCGAGGTA
>Ga0169931_10012879_pt1 | contig 11520 bp, 9 predicted proteins | sample Kivu_15m_20L_FD_129675 | JGI IMG/M metagenome (GOLD analysis project Ga0169931, IMG submission 129675) | Freshwater microbial communities from Lake Kivu, Western Province, Rwanda to study Microbial Dark Matter (Phase II) - Kivu_15m_20L... | ecosystem: Environmental > Aquatic > Freshwater > Lake ... | reverse complement strand
GAGAGTCATCTGCTTGCTAAGCTAAGCTTGTGATTTCTCTCTGTAGTTATGCCATTATCATCTAAAAGTTTATCTTTGCGCCTTTGAGTACTTACATCTGTGACTGTTTGTCTTTTATCATTTAAACCAGCTTGATCTTTTATGTTTAAACTCCGCTCTTGGCCCTGACTGCATTCTATATCTTAATTTGTAATTAGTTGGCTGCTTGTTGGGCTATTTCGCTTTTGGCTTTGAGATTTTCGACGATTGCGTTGGAATTTTATATTTTTTTGACTTTTTCTCCACTGCTTTAGTACTACCTTACAGCCTATAACAATTCCTCATATCTGCTTAAACTAACGCTAGACAGTTTGCTTTTATTGATAGATAAATCTTTCTAGGACTGCATCAACTGATTAAGTTTGACCTTATACTTAGTTTCGTTCTCTTTTAGGGTTTATTCGGCCTACTAGATGAAAACTTAATCCAGACTGGCAAAACTTCTCTATTAAGTTTAAATCACCATCAATTCATTATTATATTTTTCTCTTTGCTTCCTTATCTGTTATAGACTTTGTTTCAACCCTAGCATCTATTTTGCTAGTCTTTCGATCTTTTTAGCCAAAAATTAGCCGTCTACTCTCTAGTTTCCATTTTTAAGAGATAGCTTGGTTATTGTGCCTGAAGCGTCGATGTATACTCCTTGTGTGGTGATCACCCTGAAGTGTTGTTAGCTATAGTAGGCTACTTTCATAGCCGTGTCTAGCTACTTCGTTACCAAAGCAGGCCCGACTGCCCATAACAAGATGCTTTTGGTCTCCTCGTCCTGGCACTTGCATAGATCGACGATGAATCTGGTCTACTTGGGACTGACCTTAGGCATTTTGAGATCCTGAGCTGCTTAAAGAATAAGGTCTTTGATTAAAAAAGTCATCCTTCCCAGTTTATTCTTAGAGAGAAAGTCGCTTATTTCCTTAGCCTGCCTGAAATTCTGAACAATAATGAAGTCTAGTTGAGGCACTATGGTCTCGACTATGTCTCTGTACTCAGACTACACTACCAAGTACTCCCTGAGCGTGTGCAGTTCCAACTAAGGACAAATTACCTTACGCGCATTGGCATTTTTTATTTCTTTTATGAGTTTTTCCTGAGAAGTGATGATTCTATCGTTTTTGGCCTATTTTATTTGTCTTTGCAGGTTCTAAAGTGTAGCCTCACCTTACACCACTTTTTCCTTCAATTTTTACTACTAAAGATTGAGCAGATTTATCTCTTTTTTACACTTTTATTTCATGGTGGAGTTGTTTTCGTAGTTCAATCGATAGAGTTTCAAGTTTTCTTTGTCTTTTCGTAGCTGTTCGCTAACTGTTTTGATATTCTATCCTAGCGACTTCTATTCTTGTCTAAGACTGCCGACGGAAGCTTGTAGGGTGGAGCAAATGCTGAGTAGTTTAAGGTCGTTGATTCCATTAAACTTTTGTTTGAGTTCGTTGTGTCTTTTGATGAAATCAGCGTGTTGAAGCGTAATTGCCTGTAATTAAGTTATTTAGTTCATGTATCTTTATCTTTCTTATATCTTTTTGTTTCTATCTTTGGTCATATATCCCAACTAGTTTGAGTGCTACTTGAGCTTCAACTATAGCTTCTATAACTTCTCTGATAGTTTGCCCATAAACTGGTCTCCTTTGCCTTTCTCAGTCGTCAACTAAGCGAACTCTTTGCGAAGCTCTCCCATTTTCTTTTGCTTTTCTTTCAATTCAACCTATGCCTCTTTTAGCTAACTCTGAAGCCTTGTCTCTTATTGTTCAATCTTTCTTATCTATTTTCTTCCCTCAAGACCCATTTTTTTTAGCACTAGGTGTTGTAGCATCATCACTTTGAATTTTAGCAAAAGAGAGGTGACCTGAGCTGTAGTTTGGTCCTTTATTTTGACAAACATCTTCTTTTTTACCCCCAAACTGTTCCGAGTCTCCTCTTTTGCTAGCGAATGCTCTATGTATAGTTTTTCTGCTTCTTCGATAGGTTCTTTGAGTTAATCTGAGCCTGAAACGTACTAAAGATACTCTACCATTTTGGGAGGGGCGAACTCACACAGTCTTTCCACTTCTCCCTGCAATATAATGAATAAATTCTTGTTTAAGTCAATTTTCCTTTAAATCAGGTCTTACCTTAGTTCAGTCCAGCCTATTTTTTGGCCATTTAGTTTGTAGTAGCTGTGTCCGCTCTTGAGGATAGTCCTGCTCACTGAAGTAAACACCCCGTTCTCGTTAAAAGTAACGCACACTGAAGCTTTCTAGGGCTGTGCTTTGGCTGATCGGTGAATGAGAGAAGTGAGGCTGTCTTGTCTGAGTTTGCTGGACTTGAAGCCAAACACGAACAGAACGGCGTCGATGATGTTGGACTTGCCGTTGCCATTGGGTCCAATAACACAGTTAAAATGGTGGTCAAATGGACCTATGTGTATGTGTCCGTGGTAGGATTTGAAGTTGAACAGCTCCAGCTTGTGAATCAACATACCTTAATACTGTGTGTTGCTCGTCTCAGCCACATTTAGCCTATATATCTATACAGCAGCTTATATATGTAATAGCCATAAAAACAATAAAAATGGAACTAAATGTTGTATTTTATTACATTTATGATGAAATCACCACCACTCGAAGTATTTTCTTACTCCATAGTTAAAAGATAAGTGCGAGGCTTGCTTTTACTCTCTTTTTTACGTTTTTATTTGTTTTTCTCCTTACATGCGACCTATAACTTACACACTGACTCGCTTGCCTGATTCTATGGCTCCGTCCATGAATCCAGTAGACACTGTAGCTAGCTCAGTACCTGCCCAGTGAATTCTTCCTTAAGGTTTTCTTAAATCTTATATCTGGGCCAGAGTTCCTGGGGCGAACGGGTATATAGGTGCTCCTCCGATCGGTTACTGTTCTTGCCAATCTCTAAAGTGCATAGCAATAGGGTTTAGCATTTAAGGTGTGCTGTAGTAAGTTGCCAGCTTACTGACTAGACTCTCCTTTAGACTTTGCTTATCCTTCCAGTAGTGACAGACCGCACCTCCAATAAACACCACTAGAGCCGGTTGTAGCTCGCCTTCATGATTGACTCTGGAGTCATCAAAGCCGTTCATAACAGGCGAGTCATGGCAATCTGAAAGAGATTATCCGCTGAATCCTTTATTTCCCCAGTATCTTTCCTTATATAGCAGCATGACCTTAATGAGCTGACCTGGAAAAGATCTTTAGCAAATCAATCTTCGTTGCACTGATAAGGCGGGAGAGAAATTTATTTTGCCAGCACTACATGGAGGCATGGCCATTATGATATAGTCGGCTTAGAATTGATTGCCTTAGTGATCTTCTACTAAACACTTTCTTTAGTCTTGACTAATGCTTTTCACGTATGTCTTGAGCTTTATTTGACCACCTTTCTTAATGATTTGTTCGCCTAGATATATGCTCAGGTGCTGTGTGCCTAATTTTGTTTTCTTTTCCTGTAGACCGCCTTCTACCGTCACCAAGTTGTCGAAGTCCTTGGACTGATTAACATAGTTGAGGAAGTAAAGCATGCTGACCTAGCCGAGCTACACCCCCATTATGACTCGCACTGCCCCCTCTATCATTAACTTAAGCTTATCAAATCTAACGTTTTGATCGAGCCAGCTCTTAAGAGTAATCGAGTCCCAGTAGTGCCCAAGGGGACAGTCACGAGGATTAAGACTAGGCACTTTCTGGGCCATTCTGTTTATCTTCCATATTGTCCACTGAGTCTGAAGTAGAGCTAGCAAGCCCACATTGTTGGGAATTTTGGCCATATATGAGCCGATTCCCTACTTGAACTCAAGGATTTTCCTGCCATTACACTATACAGGCACAAGTTAGTTCTTGGACTATATTGCAAGATCGATCACGTGATGCTGGGTTGGGCCGATGAACTACGCACCTTCATCAAAAGTGCATCCATTCAGTTCTACTGACTTTGTCCTGCCTCCGAGATAGTCGTTAGCCTAAAGAACAGTTATTTAAGTATTTGGTCTTTTTTTGAGTATTTAATGAGCAGCGGTGAGTCCAGAGAGACCTCCTCCGATGACCACAACTTTCTGCTTTGACTGCTACATATATCTTGGCACAAAAAAGGATTATATGAGCACATGATTAATTGAATGGAAAATATGGAAAGCTTATATAATAGAAAAATGAGCCATCTGTCTAGAAAACATAAGCCAAATTATTCGTCTAGCCATCATCCCTTATAGTTGCAGCAAAGCTACAATAACGCCCTCTCCAGTCTATACCAATAAAACCAGCTGCTTAAACAAGAACTAATGAGACTCATCAGCCATCCAGATGATCATGCGGAAACACCTCCTTTGCGTTAACTCAAGCACTGTGCGTCTGAGCCTCAGTAGAGTATGCTGTCAGTTCGAGGGAAGGATAAAAAACCCACTTTTGCATGGCAAACTCCACGTTTTTTGTTGTAGAGCGAGAGGAAGAAAACGCTATAATCTGGGCTTTATGATTAAGACTAAGAGGAAGAGCAATAAGTAAGGATAGACTATCCTTTAGCCATAAACGACCCTAGATTGAAGCCTATCGTGCTATAGCAGAGCAAAGACGGTAAATTGGTGCGCAACAAATAGGCCTAAAACATAATAAAAGCGATAAGAAGCAATAAAACTTCGCCCAATAAATACTCAAAAGGTACTCCAAAGGGAACTATCACTAATGAAAGCTACAATATTCAACACAGGGCAATAGATGAAGCAACTAGTAGATATTAATCATAGTAAAAAACATTAAGAAAAAACGTTTCACCTTCCAGGTTTTACCAAAAGACGACTACCACTTAGTAAAGAGGAAACCAGTTCGTGAGGAGTCCAAATTGTAAGTCCAGGAGAACTCCCAGCTTCCTCAAAGAAAAGACAAAAGCATCTAGGTAAAACTCAAAAGAAAGCACACTTAAGAAGAAAGTTTACTGGAACGAAGAAGCCTGGCTCGACTCAGCAGAAATAAGACCACAGCCCACCCTTACCAAACACGCAGCTCACCTGTTCAAGGCCTAACATAGACAGCCCTTCACTCCGATTAACAAAGAAAAATCTGGCAGAGCAAGCTAGAGTCGTAACTAAGGGCAGAACCTTGCTGAGATAAGCGAGAGCTTAGACAGTAAGCTGTCTATATAACGCATCTTATGGGAAGGCAGACATAACAGGTGAATATATATATTTTCATTTTATTATGCAAGTGATCATTCTAGTCATTAAAACCTTTTCGAGGCTGATTTGAAGATACTTCCTTAGTTCTACAACACATTGGCTTATGGTTCCTTGTAGTACACTCCTGGACCCAACTAGTTCTAGCCACTGCTCTATTCTGCAAATCTATCGATATTGGAGCCGAATGACCCTTTGAAATTGCGCTGAATTCTTCGAATGAGGTCCTATTAAATCTACCTTAATTCATATTTACGCCGCATCTGGGATTGTAGTGCTAAGGGCCTGGAACAATTTCCTTGCTTTTTTACTAGAACTAGTAGCGTCTGGGAGATCTATACCCAAAAGGAGCTAGTTTCTTAGGCATAAGTAATTTTTTAGGTGATTTTTACTACTGAACTGCCGGTAGAGTAGTCTGAGGCACAGGTGGATTGAATGGCTAGCCAATCGGAAAGCGGGTAGATTTTGACAGGAAAGTCACTGCGGTTGAACATTTGCTATGAGTTTTGTCGAAGTCAGAGGAAGAATATGTGTAGCTGCCAGGACCAGGCACTGCGTCTTTTTAATACTATTCGTCATCGCTTGATTCTTCTTACTATTTGAGACTTTGAAAGACACTAGACTGCATTATGGGCGGAGTGTTTAAGTTAAAGCTCGAGACTGGAGCTCTTTGAGACTTCCTGCTGTCTAGTAAGCTAATCATTCCTAGTTCAGACTAAGTTTCCAGTCTAGTGTCGATTGTAAGACTCTTGTCGACGGACATTGAGGTAGTTTATCTAGTAAAATGCGAGCGCAGTTTATTGTATACACGTTTGGGCGAAAAAGACTTATTCTACGAAGATTCTACTGCATACTGCCTCCTTCTGTGATTGATTTTTGGAAAAAGATTATGCGGACTACTGGTCTAGAGAATAGTGGTCAGTTTTAGCTGATTTTTATCAAGGGAAGGCTGAGGAGACGGCTTTGATCGAATACGAGTGTGCTAGTACTAGTTGTAGCGGTGCTCTATCTTAATGTTTGCTTACTGGCGATGGTGTAGTTGAAGTCGTTGCTGGGCTGTGGAATTGAAGCAGTCGGCTGGTACTGGGCTATTTTGGCCAACTACTACAACTGTTTCAAGTAGTAGCTTTTGGGATTTTTGGGATGATCCAGCATTTTAATTATATTGGAATGTAGTTAACTACCTCACAGCTTACCATTCTTTCATAGCAAACATACTTTTAAATAAGAACTGTCAATAAATAATAGATTTATATGCTTTATCTTTGAGTTTTTTATTACTGTAGGCGTATATGATCTGATCTGCAATAATATTATGGACAAGTTATCACTAAGTTTCAGACAGAGGACTCAAAACAGTTCAATAGCTATTCCTAATCGCAAAATAGTACATCAGACTACTCGTAAATCGACTTAGCGTTCCCTTAATAGCAGTGTAGTTTCCTCTAAATCGATGACCCAAATCAAACTGCCAAAGTCTTTCTACAACGATCGCAGTGGAATCTACTAACGCAAAAGCAGAATCCTTTCCTAGTCAAAACTATCTTTCCAGACCAAGCACATATCCCTTTCCGAAAGAAAACGATTTGATTCTTTACGGACGGAAGACATAATACAAAAAAGAAGGGAAAAACAGGAGAGCATTAACCTGCCCTAGACGAGACGTAGCTACTCGCAGAATAGGTTTAAAGACGTGGCTGCTAGCAAGTTTAAACAACTCATGTACGGAAAATAAGTACTAAAAGTGCATAAAACACTGCTAGATAAAAGCACTAAACAAGGTGTTGAGGGTAGCACCAAAAAGTGGCAAAGTCCTTTCCTTTAAAAGAACTAAAGTAGGTCTAAACTCAAAGGACGACAACTTTTTCCTCGCAAAATAGACAAGATAGACGCCAACGAAGACCCTACTCAGCTCAAAGTGCTCAACTTAGACAGACTTTTCAGGGACAAGGCAGGCAAGCTCACAAGTGTTATTCCTTTGCCTGTGGTGAAGGTAAGCGAAGTGACTGCTCGTGGCAACCTGATTAATGCTCTCAAGTCCAAAGACATGATCCACTAAGTCATCGGCTAGTACAATAGTCTCATACGCATCATGAACCTCAAAAAAACCTGTCCGAAACTGGGAGTGAAGGGCAAACAGTTCACTAAGAGTCCCACTGTTGAGGAACTCATGGGAATCAAACTGAATCCAACTAAATAGGCTCATTATCAGCAAGGTCAGCTGCTAAGCTTTTAAGTCTTCCTAGGGCATTGCAAGTATTACATCAGACACGTCAAGAAAGATGTACACTTGGGTCGCAGAATCATATCTGGTCTTATCCAGTCAGCCCAGAACGATGGACTCACCCTCAACGCTTTCGCCCTCTTCCACCAAATATTCGGCATACAACTAGCCTCTCCCTAAGAAAAAGCTAATTTTCTGACCTACTTTTTCTTACCTGACGGCCAGGAAACTATCGAGCTCTAAGTTTTTACGCTGATTCTAGAGCACATGTGCCAGGAACTGCCTAAGATAGACAAGCTGCAAGTGCAGACTGATCTGCTATCTAACCAATAGAAATCTAAGATATTTCTGTAGGCGTTGACGAGAGTGCTGTTCGGAGATATGCATAAAAACAAATCCGATCAGTTTCTAAAGCGATCAGTGCTCAAAAAGATCTTTTACAACAACCCCGACGCCTGCGACCTGCTTATTCAGATTTTACAGTTAGAATGAGTTTTTGATAGATTGTATTTGTAAATAGCATTAATAAAATAAATAGGGATGATATCTATTCTAATAGTTGCTTACTTTGAATGTCTATAGTGAAGGCAAAATGACATGTGATGCCAATATGATTAATGGCTATAATGTCAATAAGATGACTGTTTTGTTATACTAAAATTAAGAGGCAAGAGATGGCTATGCGTTTTCTCAATACGGATTCCTCCCAAAGGATTCCACAACACGAACAAAGCAATGTATAGGTTAAAATGGAGGTCTAATGGTCATCCCACAGTTCGTCACAATAAAACTGCCAAGACATGTCTTTTCAAAGCCAGAGCACGCCTCGTTTCAACCACTGTGGACAATAGCAGCCTCTCTAGGATACTTAGAGCATAGAAAATAAAGATAAACGCGCTACTTTTCCAAAAGTAAAGACATTCGGAAGGCAAAGTGAGTGTTCATAAGATACCATCAATAAGAGTTTCAGCAATATGCGTTTAGAACCAGAGCTGAGCATGAATATGGAAGTAGAGTCGGAGCCTGAGGTGAGAAGTAGAAAGCATAGCAGTTTGTAATTTGAAAATAGGAGAATGAGTGTTGCTTATTGTAATTCTTTCTAGCTAATGCCCATCGATAGAGCTATCAGCTAAATGGTCATCGACAAGAACTAAAGTAGATAGTAAATGTAAGCATAAGAGTATAAAATTTAAGATATGAGTCAAAAACAGCCTCAACTATATGTTTTACCATAGCCAATATAGATTTCTGTAAGCGAAGAGTAGGCGCTATAAAGCTTGTAGCCTAGAAAGCAGCTTTCTAGTGAAAATGAGTAAGTACTAGTGAGTCCGATTGAGAGTGAAACGACGATAGTGGATGCTATGTAGAAGTAAGCAATATAAATTCCATGGAAGATTGCTATTTACTAAAGAAAATAAAAAAGAACTATAGGTCCTCCTCTCAGGTACTGGCTGGGTTAGCAAAAAACTATTTTCAACAGCAGTATAATAGTAAGAAGCCTGAAAAAACTACAGGACATGTTTGTAGACCCTCATTCTTAGGCTATTCTAGACTATATGACTTACTAGCAAGCTTACTTAAAAACGAAAGGAGAGTTTACAATCGCAGGTGGTCAGAGTGTGGTAATCAGGAATATCGCCAGCAAAATGTAGCTATCACCATCAGGCAGTGGGAAAACCTTGATTGCCACTGAGAAAGGCTGTGTTTTAGTTATGGTAAGCAAGAATTAGGGAAGTAAAGAATCAAGATTTACCTGCAATTAGTATAAATAATTTGAGCTTTTCAACAGTCTAGCCAAACAACAGAGAATCATCGTCACTTTGCGTAAACTGATGTGATACTGCATTCAACAATCATAAGTTTATTATTTTATACGTATTCTATAGTTTTTTGTTCATTTTTCATGTTTTTCTGTTGTTTTGATATATTTGTGAATGTGTGTGTTATAATAATACAGGTAAGGCGGGCAATGCAGATGGATCCCACTATGCTCAAAAACATGGTCAGAAGCAGAAATTCCTTCATTTTATACGGCCCTAAGGCTTCGGGCAAGACCAGACTCATCCAGGACATTCTTGCTTAAACCAACACGCTCTTCATATAAATAAACTGCACTTTGCTCTACAAACGCAACAATATGATGCAGCTATTCAACGTATAATTGCAGCAGTTGTTGAAATCGCAGGGAATAAACGATCACTACAAGCCTTCTCAGTGCCTTAACCTGGACAACTGGATCAACTAAATCAGAAGACTCGTTTACGACAGACCAGATCTAGTATAGATGATGGGAGGGGTCTACGTATTTATGGACAGCATGGAAGAACTCTCCATCCAGGAAGATTTCGTATCTGCTTTCTACAACGCATGCCAGAACGACTTCCTCTTCAAACTCAGCTTCATATTCTGCGGCATCAACTTCAGACACAAAGAAATAATGCTCTGTCAGCCCTTTCGCAACATGCCTTCTTTCTGTATGCCCAAACCAGTGCGTCTCTTCAACTAAACCATCGAAGAAACAGTCAGAGAAGTAGTCACAAGCACCTACCGAAGCAAGCTCAACTCACAATAGATATAAAAAATCATATAAAAGCTGTCCACGCAGATAAAAGCCACTTTCGAAAACATATAGTCGAATCTATAGAAAATGAAGCCTATTACTAGGAGCATCCTGGAGTGCGTGCTGCCACAACTGGGTGATGAAAATCCACTTAAAATGCTGCTCAAAATGATCAACAAGGAGTAACTCAAATAAATACTCAACAAAGCCACTTAGCACGGCCATCTCTAGAATGAAAGTCTAAAGAAAAAGATAGTTTCAGTCAAGGAAGACGAGGTGTTTGAGGCCAACGGACTGTAGTACTACCTCAACCTTATACTCACCAGCATTTATCTGGCTGACTTCTATAGCGAAAAAGAAGATAAAAAACGTTTCCAGGACTATAAGGGCAAAAGCAATTCGCGCAACAAGGAAATCAAGAAGAGCGACTTCAAAATGGGCAAACACAACGTCAGTCGTATTTTCGCCATTGCTTAAGCACTCGAGTCACAGGCCAAAGAAAACGATAAAGAATTTGCTATGAGCCACCATTCGTTGGACTTCTATACCCTGATTTAGCATCTGAAGAGCATTGGGAGGGTGAGATTCACTGCTGGCAAGATCACAGGAATCGCAAAGGAGGAATAGACTAAGGCTTTCATGAACAAATGCGATCTCAAGTACGAACAGTTCATGTCCAACTGATTTACACCCACATCATACTCATATGCCCTATTCACATCTATTATATAGTAGTTATTGAGATCTTCAATATATGGTAAACCTAAACAATAAGAGATCTATAATTCGATGTTATGGTTAGATAATTCGATAATATTTGAATGTAGGCACAGTAAGACACAGGCAGAGAGTAGTAGATAAGCCCTTAGGAGGAACAAAAGTTCAGATAAATATGCGAACAGGCCGCCGCTCTCGCCCAGGACTACCAGCGACAGTCTACCTAGCTGCAGACCTAAATAGCCGGCATGGTGGAAGTCTACAACCGCAACCGATCTCCAGAACAGGCAGTCCCTGTCGACAAAATCATGGAAATCACCAGATAGTACCAGACTGGTATGCGGGAAGTGCAACAGGAGTACAGCCAGCTGAGCGCACAACTACGTCAGGAGTAAAACGAAAGGAATGAGATGATGAACTCGATCACTGAATGCTTTGCTAAATTGTAGAAAATGGAGTCACTATTGGCCAAGAAGTTCCAAAATAAAGCAGCTGCGAACAGCGCAAGTATATAAGGTGCTGCAGTAGTATAGTCTGGTAAAGAAACGGGTGCTGTTTAAAGTTCTAAATAATCTGGTTAGGCAGTTGTAGCTTAAGTAAAGGCCTAATCTCAGATATGAGCAAATGATAATGAATAATCCAAAATGCTTAATAGTGGAATATTAAATGTAAATTATTGTTGTCACTTACTAAGTTAATGATTTATAAAGAACCATAAAAGTTCATACCAAGTATCACTAAAACTCCCTTTCTGCTTGCCGACCTCACCATTCTTTAAAGAAAACACGTTCAAACAGTCATTTAAAGCATTTCTTTGAGGTC
>Ga0169931_10012878_pt1 | contig 11520 bp, 9 predicted proteins | sample Kivu_15m_20L_FD_129675 | JGI IMG/M metagenome (GOLD analysis project Ga0169931, IMG submission 129675) | Freshwater microbial communities from Lake Kivu, Western Province, Rwanda to study Microbial Dark Matter (Phase II) - Kivu_15m_20L... | ecosystem: Environmental > Aquatic > Freshwater > Lake ... | reverse complement strand
ACCAATATATGGATCCCACTCGAAACGCTGAATTTTGTACTGCCTGCCGGCCATTACTTTTAGCATGGCCAACGTTTCGCCAGGCCACTGCGGGTTATCGAGTTCGTCAAAAGCCAAAATGCTCCCCTTTTTCATTCTCGGAAGGAAGGTCTTTAAGACGACTTCGGTTGGCCGGAAAAGATCGCAATCAATAAAAAGGAGGCTCACCAGAATATGAGGGTTATTCTTGATAAACTTTGGGACAGTTTTCGCAATATCGCCCTTGACCAAACTTACCTTGGGAATATGCCCAAGAAAGCGATCCAAATCATAAAGTCTGATTAATTCCGTAAGCTCATCAAATGAATTGGATTTTAAATCCCCGAGAAAGGTGCGCGTGTTTCTATTTTTATCTTTCACGGATAAGGAGGGAAACCCGGCAAAAGTATCAAAGCCGTAAATTCTTCGGGTAAGATTTTCGGGCTCCAAAAGGGCGCTGAGTTTCGCCCAGGACATAAGACCAAACCCGCGAAAAACACCACATTCGATAACCGAACCTTTTAAAGGCAGGACTAGCTTGAAAAGCTCGTAAAAGGCGAGAAATCTTTTGAGATGCTGCCGGCGTACATAGCGGGGAAATGTCTGGAGCTTTGTCTCGGTAGAATCAGAACTTCGATCAAAAATTTTTGCGATAGACGGACCGACAGCTTTTTCTTGGGATGTTTTAAAGGTCTTCATCTAGTTTTCCCTGAGAATAGATTGAGCGGTTGGGCGCTTGCCGGCAACAGATAAAAGTGTGGCCAGAATGATCTGGAAGTCTGTCCATAAAGACACCTTCTTAACGTACTGTAAAGCAAGCCGCATTTTGGTCGGATGAATTAACCGCAGATAAGCTTCATCAGCATCGGAGAACCCTTTCAAAATTTCTCCCTCATTTGAATAAACAATCGAAGCCCAATCCGTGATTCCAGGCCGAACGCTTAAGACCTCTCGTTCTTCTGGCGAGTATCTTTCCACAGCCCACTGCACCTGCGGGCGAGGCCCAACCAAACTCATCTTGCCTCTAAAGACATCATACAACTGAGGCAGTTCATCAATTTTCCATCGGCGCATCCATTTTCCCACCGGCATGATCCGTGGGTCATCTTCCGAAGTCGAAGATGCCCCAATCTGATCTGCGTTCAGAACCATTGTGCGGAATTTGTGCATGACAAAAGTTTTGCCTTGAAGTCCGATTCGCTGGGCCCGATAAAATACTGGTCCATGGTCATAAAATTTGATTCGAAGCGCAGCGACAAGCCAAATTGGACTCGTCAGTATCATCAAAACTAGGGAAACAAGAAAATCAAATATCCGCTTTTTTGCCATAACTAGTAAAGTAAACCATGCAAGATTCCGCTACAACTTGTAAGGAGATTCCGTTTTTTTTCTACCCGCATGTCTTTAGGCAACACCGGGACGAATATATTGCTGCCATGATGAGGGTTCTTGAGCCGGGCGCCTTTATCCTTCAAAGAGATGTCGAGTTATTTGAACAGGAACTAGCAGCATTTGTTGGCTGCAAGTATGCCATCGGGGTGGGAAACGCAACCGACGCGCTTACGATGATTCTTCGCGCCATCGGCATTAGCCCTGGGGACGAAGTGATTGTCCCCGCACACACCTTTGTGGCCTCGGCCGCAGCGGTGCACTGGGCAGGGGGGTCGCCAGTGATTTGCGACATTGGGCCGGACAATCTGATAGATCCGCTTAGTGCCGAATCACTTATTACGCCTCGAACCCGGGCGATTATGCCAGTACAGCTTAATGGGCGCACAGCCGACATGGAGCGCATCCTTGATCTTGGTGTAAAATATAATCTTGAAATCATTGAGGATTCATCTCAGGCACTGGGATCTAAATTCAAGGGCCGTGCTGCTGGTACTTGGGGGCGAGCTGGGGTTTTTAGTTTTTATCCGGCAAAACTAATTGGGGCATTTGGGGATGCCGGAGCAATCGTCACGAACGACGAAGGACTGGCGGCGGATATAAGACTACTCCGAGATCATGGTCGAGGAGGCCATGGTGGAGAAGTCCAGCGATGGGGCATGAACTCCCGTTTAGACACTCTTCACGCGGCCGTTTTAAGAGTCAAACTTTCCCATTATCCCGAAGAAATATTTTATCGTCGAAAGATAGCAACCATTTACTCCGATGGTCTTTCAGGAATCCCTGGTTTGTTGACTCCCCCTTGCCCTACTGAACTGGGGCCACACTTTGATGTTTTTCAAAATTACGAGTTTTGTTGCGATCAGAGAGAAGCGCTAAGGAAATGGTTAAGTGATCGCAGGGTCCATACAATTATGCAATGGGCGGGCAAGGGGCTACATCAATTTCCCGAACTCGGACTGAAAGCGAAAGTACCAACAGCCGATCAATTTTTTCGCAAGTGCCTGCTATTACCGATGAATTCTTACATAACCCCAGAGGAAGCACAAAGTATCATCAATTACATAAAAGGTTTTTTTAAAAATTAATAAAATAATTTAAATTATTGTAGATTAATTTTCGATATTTATTGTTTTTATGCTTTTTCGAAAATTATACTTTTAGGATTAGACTTTGAATAACTGAGCGAAAAGGTTTACAAAAATTATAAATTAATTTTAATTATTTTGTTAGCCCGACGTCAAAGTTTTATGGGTTGCTAAGATTGAGATCATTTATGAATTTACTTAAGAAATCTAGTCAACAACAGTGAATCTTGCAATTAAGTTAAATCCAAATAGCCTAGTACGCACACCCCGACCGACTAGCTTCATACCTGCCTTACGTGCCACTCCGATGGACTTAACATTGTCATGCTCGCAAATATACCAGACTTAACTCCTTCTGCAGAATAAATGCACCTTTTTCCATCACCCCGGTGGCCACGCGCAGGATTTCCTCCTTTTGGGGGGCCAAAATGTGGGCGTAGCGGAAAAAAGGAATATTCATGGAGCTTGGGGCAGGACTCAGGAAGCCCGCTTTTGGGCAACCGCCACAAATTTGAATGCGTAGCGGTGCCAAAAATAAAAGAGATGGTCCAGTCGATCCATTACCAGGGCAGTTCCGGCGCCCCCGCACAGAGGCCTCAGCAGCGGAATGAGAAAACTGAAAATCCCAAAGAACCTTTTATATATTACTGGGCCCAGATTAGCCTCGAATTCGCTGAAGATTTTCATGGTGGGCATGCGCAGAAGAGTCGAAACCGTACGATTTCCCCTGAAATAATGCAGCCAACGATTTAAGCGATAAAAGAAATTGTGATTTAGCGAATCTACGCAGATAAAGTAGCCACCGTCAGTCAGTACTCTGCAGATTTCCTTTAAGCCTTTGCTATGATCAAAGTAGGAAAGACTACCTGCACAGGTCACCAGATCAAAGGAGCCATCTGCGAATGGCAAAGATTCCGCATCTGCTGTTTTGCCGGCAATTTCTATCCCGCTCATTTTTGCAGTAAGGCAGGCAAGTTTCACATTGTTTGGTGATATATCAGCCACGGATATTTCAGCACCAGCGGGGTGGGCGATCAGGGAAAGCAGCCCTGTTCCGCAACAAAGATCCAAAACCCGGGCACCCTTTTGGGAGCGAAACAGAATCTGACGTTCATAGTCGGCATAAGGTGCCCGATATTCGGGTTGAATCCCAGCTGCGCCCAGCGGCGCCTCCAAGCCTGTCTTGACATCTTGTAGGCGGATTTTGGCCCTATCATCGTAACGATGTTTTTCAGTAATCGTATCTTGGGGAAGATCTGTTTTCAGAATTTAGGCGTCTTTTTTTAAGAGTTCAAATGTAACTTGCCAGCCCCACCATTTTATTCCTGGAATACTTAAAAGAAAACTATCGGCCCGCTCAAGGGCTGCAAGAACTGAAAGAGCGGCACGACTGTTTCGAAAAGGAACGGCACACAGCGAGAGGAGGTGCCATGAACAAACGTGTCCTAGCTTAAATCCGTAATCTTCGGCGAATTTGATATCATGTTTTTTTAAGATATGTTTTTTTTCCCAATCAGTACGTAGCTGGGGAGTAAGCTCCCTGTATAGCTGTATCAATGGATTGTGGCCTAACGCCTCAACACACAAAATTCGCCCACCAGGGGAAAGGATCCGAAATAACTCAGGGTAGGCCCTAGAAAGATCCAAATGATGAAGCATTCCGCTGCAAAGGATGGCATCGATTGAATTGTCTGGCAGCTCTGTGGCCTCGCAATCGCCTTGAAAAAAGAATATTTTATTGGAAACGCCTGAGTTTCCTGCTTCTCGCATGGCGTTCCGAATCGAGATGTCGCTGATATCAAGACCAATACTGATCTCAGCCCCCCTTTGAGATGCGGCGATCGCCCCACCACCGTTGCCACAGGCATAGTCCAGGAAAACTCCTTTTGAAGCATATCGCTTTAACCAATCTTCTATATATTTTTTACTTTTCCGTGTGACGCTGTAATATTTTTTATTCGCGTGGATATTTACACGCTTCTGCGCCTTGAGTGTTTCAGGATTTTCTTTTTCTCGCTCAAAATTATGAAAGGCAATTTCTTCTTTTTTTCTAGACTCTAGTCTTTCCGTCCATTCGCCTTCTTGGAAAGGAGGTCTCGCTTTTAGGTTTCTGATTAGGTCTTCCTGGTTTTTTATCATCAGGTTTTTTTATGGATTGGAACGCGGTAAAAACCTGCGCCTGGCCATGGTTCCTTGATTTTCTGAACGGGTGCAGTGAAGGTGGCCAAACGCAGGAGGCCGATTAAAAGGCCCAGCCCATGGATGAAGTGGTAAAGGAAAAAAGCGAAAGGCAGAAAGAAGATATGCCTGATTTCCTTGTATCGAATCGCCTGTTGAATGGAGGACCAAACCGCCAGGGTGGCGTACAGGGCCATCACGGCTGCGAACGGAACCCCGATGGCTTTCGGATAGAACGGGGAAAGCGCCAAACCCCCGATCAACCCGGCCGCAAAGAAACCGGTGATCGCATGCCGGGGCGTGAAAGAATACGGCGCCAAGTACCACATGTAGGCGTTGTAGGGGGCCTCTTTTAAAAACTGTTTCCGATAAAATTTAAAAATGCTGGTTTGGTTAAAGTATTTGGATATAATTTTTGGATTTAGCCAAATCGTTCCGCCTTGAGCAATAATTCTTCTATTAAATTCGTAATCTTGAGCTCGAACCAGTCTTTCGTCAAACTTCCCATTGTAAATAAAAACTTCCCGCTTGAAAAATCCGAACGGGACTGTGTCTCGTGGTCCTTCCTCTGCAGATATTCGAAACCCCGAGTCGCCAACCCCAAATTTGTGCGTGGTTAAGGCTTGTACTAATTGAGCCTGATAACTTTCGCTTCCTGGTAGTGTTATACAAATTCCACCCACATTTTCTGCTTTTGTTTTTAATGCCGTTTCGTAGCAATGAATGAGATAATCATTTGGGTAAATTGTGTGGGCATCAAGTCGCATGATCCATTGGCCTTTAGCGACAGTAATGGCTTTATTTAGGGCTGGGCCTTGATGAACAGCAGCGTTTTGTAAAACTTTAATATTGTCTTCATGTTTTGCAATTGTTTTTAACATTTTGGGTGTTTTATCATCAGATTTGCCATCGATGACGAGAATTTCACAATTGCAGTTTTTGGGTATTAAGAAAGTTTTTACGGATTTTAAACAAATGTGAATGTAATCTTCTTCATTTCGACAAGGAATAACAATACTTATATTAGTTTTTCTTAAGGTGCTCATTTTTTTAAGGCGATAAAGCTGTGGTTATTTTTTCTGATGCGTTTCCACATCCGTAAACTTGTTTCGCGAGACCTTCATTGAGCTTCGCTTGCATAATATTTTTTACTAGGCTTTTTGTGTCGCGTGGAGGAGACAATAAATTCCATCCGAGTTCTACTAGCTCTATCCACTCAGTCTCATTACGTAGGGTAATGCAAGGTACGCGATGAAAAAAAGCTTCTTTTTGCACTCCGCCAGAATCTGTTGCAATCACCGCAGCATGCTTTTCAAGCTGTAACATGTCCAAATAGCCAACAGGCTCGATGAGATGAAAATGTGGCACCAAACATGGTAAAATGCCATTTTTTTCTAAACTTTTTCGTGTCCTTGGATGAAGAGGCCAGATTACTGGCATGGATTTGGCTACCCTTCGAAAAGCCTCTACAATTACCGACATTCGGTTGGAATCGTTAGTATTTTCCGCCCTGTGAACAGTAGCCAAGACATAGCTTTTTGGTGAAATACCAAGTCGCTTTAGTACCCGACCTTCTGCTTTTACTTCTAATCCATGCTTTAAGGCCACATCGTACATTACATCCCCAACCTCAAATATCTTTTCGGGAGATACACCTTCTTTTTTCAGATTTTTGGTGGCAACCGGGGTTGGCGTGAAAAGCCATTGAGAAATTCGATCCGTCAAGATCCTGTTTACCTCCTCCGGCATCCGTAAGTTAAACGATCGCAGACCGGCTTCCACATGACGAAAGAAAGCCTTATCACCCGCTGTGATGATACTGACCAATCCCAAATGGGCAGACTTAAGCCTCGTTAATATTTTTATTTATATTGTTTTGCTTTTTTGCATTAAATGAAAAAAAATTATATTAATTAAACTAAATTTACCAAAAAGCGCAAACTGAAAAACCGAATAAAAAAAGCATGAAATAAATATTGGGAAGTTTTTAGCATTTACAAAACTTACAGAGTACAAGATTAAAAACAAAGCCACTACGCCATGATCAGCAAATAGTTGTAACCAGGTATTATGGAGATTGCTTTGTATACCAGAAATTTCAACAGTGAATTGTTGAGAAAAGTTCCCGAAAAGTGGATTTTCATAAATTTGATTCATGCCACGTTCCAACAGTTCTTGCCTACCCCATTCTTCCGAAAAAGATCTTTCACTACCACGCCGCAACTGGTACTCAATTTCCGGCCAGAAAAAAAGAACTGCTGCAGTAATGACTGCAATCACGGTTATTCCCTTTAACAGTTTCGAAAGACTTCCAGAAAATAATTGAATTAAACTTTTAGATACTCCAAAAATTAAGCAAGAAAGAATCGCCGTGCGATTAAATGTAGTAAATAATCCACATATTAAACAGCAAAAGAAAATACAAAGTAACCGTTTTTGCTTATGAAAATATGTTAACAAAAGCAAAATTCCTAAGAAAAATTTTTGGGCAGCGGTGCTCGAATTGGGAGACAATCCAAACACCCTTTTAAAGTAAAAAAGATCTGTACTGCCCCAAGGTGTTTCAGTGTCAAATAATACACTGGCTTGCCTTGAAAAAAAGTATGGTGTATTCGTTGCATATTGAAATCCGCAAATAACAGCTTCGCAACAAATGCAGAATAACAGCCAAAAAATTGCTTCTTTGCTAATCCATCTTCCAATCATTACGCAAGGAAGTAATAAAAAATAGAAAAAAGGATGAAGACTTAAATTAAAATTACTTGTTGTCAAAGTTAGTTGTCCAACTGTTGTTAAAATAAAAACGCCAGCAAGAAAAGTAAGGAGTAACATATCATTCGGTTGTAGTTTAACATTATCGCCGAAAATAAACCATAAAATTAATAGAGGGAGCCAATTATAAAAATCGCCAGGGTAAAGGCATGAAATATATAAGGCCACTCCAAGAATGGGTCCATTAATATTTTTTTTTGTGAATAGGTTTTTAAACAAGAATATAAATAGTTTTTTATTATTTAAGATCTTCTTTTTAAATATTGTTTTTTAGACATTTTTTTTATTTTATAAACTAATTTATTTAATATTTCTTTTTCTTGTTGAGCTAGATTTATATTTTTCTGTAGTTTTTGCTTAATTTTTAATTGCGTTTTTATGGCAGCGATAATGGAACTTTTTCTGCTTGCTACAATTGCCACGCCTCTTTTAATTTGGTCTGAGAACATCGTATTGCAATTTACATCTAAGCAAATTGAGGGTACTCCAAAAGCTTCTGCCTCAATTACGACAGATGAATTTGTAGTAATGTGCAAGTCCATATGTCTTAAAAGTGCGTACAAAGGATAATTTGTTGCGTCGTTAATATCCCAGTTTTTTAAATTGTGCTGATTTATTTGACTTTGGACGAAACGTTTTTTATTTAACACAGTCGGATGAAGTCTTATCCAAAAAAAGTATGATAATTTATCTTTATTTGCTTTTTTTAACAGGTATAAAAGCTTTATAAGCTCTGTTTTAAGTTCCGGATAGCACGTAAATAAAATTTGAGTTTTTTTTCTGTTTGCTGCTGTTTTATTTTTTATTTGTTTATCATAAAAAATATTATTTTTGTCGCTAGTTCCGGCCCATCGCTTTAAGAATAAATTACCCCCTTGTAGCGTCTTGGGAAGACATGCATTTCGACTCCATTTTTTTATTGATGAACTTTCCGTTTTGCTCCAACACCAAAAAAAATCAGGCAGCAAACTGTAACCTTTTTTGGGGATTTTTTTCCATTTTCCGTAAGCAAAGTGCGCATCGCCTGCAACACCGTGCTGAATATCTACTACTGGTATTTTTAATTTTTTACACGCTAATATGAGAGCTAGTGGTTCTGTGCAATAATACGAAGACAAGAAAACGAGCTTTGGTTTTATTGCACATAGTTTTTTACAAAAAAACATTTCAAGCTTTTGAATGCTTTGTACTTTGTATAAGATATTTTTATAAAAACATTTTTCATTGTTAATAATAAGTTCTTTTTTTACTATCTCTATTGCGTTTTTAAACCTCCTGAGATGTATTTTTTGTGTATTTCTTCCAAATTTTGCAGCCAAGCGGTTGCCTAAAAGTTGCGGCTGAATATAAAAGGACTTGGTATGTCTTGGTGCAGGATATCTATACCCTGTCGAAAAGGTTATGCACGTTAATCCTTGGTTTTTAAAATAGGTTATAAACGGATCGCACGTACGCGAAAAAAATTTGTTATTAATTCGAACCATATTAGTATCAAAGTCAAAAAACAGAATGTCGCCTGTTGTTATATTTTTTGTTTTTAAAAAGCCATTATCTAAAATACTGTTCCGAATTGCCTGAATAAGGCTAACTACCATTTTAGTTCCGAGGGATATTTTATTAAATATAGATGGTCTTATTGTTTGAGATCCCAGCTGTGAAGGTAACACCTCACGTCCAGAAAAATTTGAACTATTGCAAGCTTGACGACCTAATTCAAATCGCACAAGCGGCCATATTTGGAGTGAATTTATTGTCCAAGTGCTTACGGGATAATTTATCTCAAGACTATTTAATAATAAAAAGAGTTTTGAACAGGTCATTGTTTGATTAGTTATTTTAAATTATTTTTAAGGAGCCATGGCATTTTGTAGATTTTGTTGCTTATTATCCAAGTTAGTATAAAACTAAAAAATGAACTGGCGGCTAGGCCTTGTGCCGCTCCGATAGTCCCATTTTGATTTATAAATATAATACTGCAAATTACATTAATAAGCGCAACCGGAACTGTTATAAAAGTTAAAAGGTATGTTTTTTGCATAAAGAAAATATAATTTGTCACCATGTAATACATTCCTTGAAATGCAAAAGCAGAGGATACGAAGAAAACATATTTTTGCGCATCATAATATTCCTGAGACAGAAAAATCGGAAATAACCACGCCGAAGCTGCACTTACAGAACCAACCAAAAAAAACATTGAAAAAAAATAGCAGTAAGTAAGTTTTACGATTTTTATTTTATCACTAAAGTTGTTTTTAGCAAGTTTTTCGAAAAGAAAGGGTACCCAGGCTTGATTAAACGACGTTGCCAAAAAACTTACTACCATACCTACTTGAAAACCTACGGAATAAAGTCCGCTTGCCCCAACACCAATCATTGAGTTTACTAGAAATAAACCAATACTTCCGTTTAACCAAGCACCTAAACTATGCGGGACCGATGGAGCCCCAAATAAAAGCGCTTCCTTCACGTTTGGCCATTTAAAGCGTAAAAAATGAAGATTGTTTTTATTAAGAATTAGTACGCTTACTATGCCAAATACGATTGAGCTTAAAGTTATTCCAAGAATTCTTCCCTCCCATCCCCAGCCAATTAGAATTACTAGAAAGAGGGAAAGCAAAACATTGATAAAAGATTGTCCGATTTGGAATAATCCAAAACGCAGAGGCACCTGCTGCGCTTGCCAAAGAACAAGCAAAATCGATGATATCGATTCAAAAAAAGTGGCAACAACAATTAATATTGCCCAAAAAAAATGAGCATTTAAAAATGTCTCAATTATTTTTTTTTGAGAACAGGCTAAGCATAAGGCAATAAAGGAGGTAAATGTTATTATAAAAAAAATTCCGCTTACATAATTTGTAAGGTTTTTATTTTCAATTGTTACAAATTTAACAAGTAATAATCCCTGAGAATTAAAACCGAGAACAATAACTAGAAAGGAGATAGCAGTCTGAATAATCGCTAAAACACCATAACCTTCTGGAGACAGATACCTTGTTAAGACAGGTATAAGGCAAAATGGCAGAGCTTGTTTTAAAGCGTTACAAACGGTATAAGCAAAAGCATTTTGAAAAAGCTTTTTTTTAAATATAAACGGTAAAGGCAAGGCTTTATTTTTTAGTAGTATTAGTAATTTTATTTTTCTAGACAATTTTAAAACTTTTTATCATAGGTAATTATTTTATATTTTTTAGATGATTTTTCTGTTTGTATTAAAAAGATTTATTGGCCGTGTAAGATTAGGTAATGAAGCTAGAGGGTTTCGTAGATCCAAAAATCCCAAAAGGAATAGGTTCCAAGCACAGAGCCGATAACTTTAAGTCCATTTTTTTTAGGATCGGCCAAGGGTATTACAGAAATAATGTAACGCCCCCCCAATTTTTGAAAGGCTATAGGATCGAATCCCCAATCCGCCACCATACCCTCATTTGGTGTTCCTTTATTAATTTCTCTGTTCATGTCCCGTGGTAGTAGATAATAGTTCCCATATTCGGCGCAAAATAAGTAGGCGCGAGATCCCCACTGGTCAAAATAATCCTTAAAGTTTAATTTATTATCTTTTTCGAGCTCCTTTGTTATAATCTTTCGAAATTTATGTTTATAACCCAAATCATAATTGGGTAAATAAAAGTCAACGGTGTAAAGCCCATGATATTGGGCTATTGCTGGATGAATGCCCAGACAACCGACCCTTGTTTGTGAGGTTGAAGGGCCAACAAGGCTTTTTATTTGATTGAAGGCTTCGGTTGAGTAGTACCGGTTTAAATCAAAATAAGCTCCATTTTTGGCACTGCTGTTGTTGGCTTGGTGCAGATTATAAATTGTCCATCCAATCAGCACAGAGCCTGCAATAACAAAGCCTTTCTGCATTGGTTTTCGCAAAGCCTGACCCAACGCCAGACAGGCAAGAAAAATCAGGACAGCAACCAACCCATATCGAATTCTCCATAATTGAATGTTATTACAATTAATTGAGGACAAAAGCTGCCTTGATTCTTCGCACCAGAGTAAAGCGGATAGCAGGAAAATGAAAAGAGCGCCTACAACGATTGAAATATAGATTTTTCGTTGT
>Ga0169931_10012876_pt1 | contig 11522 bp, 6 predicted proteins | sample Kivu_15m_20L_FD_129675 | JGI IMG/M metagenome (GOLD analysis project Ga0169931, IMG submission 129675) | Freshwater microbial communities from Lake Kivu, Western Province, Rwanda to study Microbial Dark Matter (Phase II) - Kivu_15m_20L... | ecosystem: Environmental > Aquatic > Freshwater > Lake ... | reverse complement strand
TGATGTAAAAGTATATGAAAGCCTTTTCTAAGTCAATTATTACATGGCCAAATTATAAATGTAGTAACATTTTGTTTTCGAATTTATACTAAAAGAAGCATTAAAATTCAATATTTCTAAGTAAAATACAAGAAAATTATTGGAATATCACTATATGAATAAAATGAATATTATCAACAAAATAAGTTCAAATTATGTTAAAAGAAAAGAACGCTTATAAATGTAGTCTAAAATATGTAAATCAAAAGAGGGTAAATTTATAAAATGCTTGAATTTTGTTATAGAATATCTACCTTTAGGATCATATTTAGTAAATCTCTTATGTTTGAATAAACAATCAAATCTTCTTATAAAGTAGATAATTTTGAAAAGATTTTTAATCCTTGAGAAAAATGTAAACTTTATAAAAAAGAATCGATTAGTTCTCTATAATCAAATATGTCAGCCTCCATTTACTAGATCTGTATATTAAAGAATGGTTGATTAAGTCCCTGATTTTACAGATCATGTCTAAATTATAAATTTAGATGCAAGAAGATCTCTTGGATGGGATTAAAATTTAAGAATACAAATGATTTAAGTTCTTAAAACATTTGCTTATTATCATCCTGATAATGGCTATCTACAAGGAATGAACTATTTATGTTAAAATATCTTAAAATTAACATAAGATAATTTTAACTGTTATTCTATCTTTGAACATTTAATGAATAATCAATATTATAATTTATATACTGGTAAATTTGAAGGTCTAAAACTGAAAATATATCAATTTATGAGAATTTTAGAACAAGAAAGACCTTAGCTTTATTAACATCTTAGAATATAAACTATATAAGGATAACACTTTTTATTATCTTGGGCAATTACTCTTTGGGGCTAAATGGTAGGTGATCTAAGTTGGGTCATGTGGGATGGATTCATTCTACAAGGATGGTAGTGGTGGATCAAAACCTGTCTTTGGTTTATGAAAATTTTATAACCAGAGCTACTAAAAATGAACTTTGAATAAATAATGCGATGCTTTTCAGATCTTCATTCATATTTACTAAGCTATTCATTTTAAGAACTTAATGGATATGGCATATAGGCAAGCAAAATAAAAAAATAGATAAATTCTATATAAATTTAGAAAGATGTCCTCATTGAGATATAAAAATAGTATAAATTAAAAGCTAATACAATAAATCAATATTTGAAAAGCATTTATACAAAAGGAATAAAGTGAAAATATCATATAAGATTCTTTATAATATTATTCAAAAAATATCATCTTAATCATTATTTTATTACTATTACTTTTACTTAATTTTTTATTTGCCTTTTTATTAACTTTCCTGATCATCATCCCAATTATTCAAAGGCTCCTCTTCTTCCACTTAATCAAATGCTTATTCTAATTCCTACTTTTTCATTGTAAAAATATCATGTTAACCAGTTATCTCTATATATTAATTACATAAAAACAATATCTTATCATAAAGTTATTGTTCTTTTTGTTTTTTAAGTTCTTTCATATACTTATTCGTATGTGTTCCACATGGCAATAGCTATGATAATAACATTTTGATTTGATTACCACTTAATGCGACCTATTTTAATTTTATTTATTATTCTTATTATTCTTATTGATTTTTAGAATCATCTTGTTATTATTATGATACATCTTATTCATTTCTTTTTTAATCACCTTGATAGACTGTTTGAAATCGATTCTAATCTTTAATTCTCTTTCGAAGTTTATCAATACCGTTATCTTATTATTAATTTTATTTTAAACTTTATAACCATGCATCTTTATATCCTCTTTTTCGACTAAAAACAAAAAATCCATCTTCGTCTAGTTATCCCATTTATTACTATTATCTCATATTGAAAGGTTAGATTTTATTACCAAAATATTAAATTTGTTTTTAGAGATCTTTTGTTACTATTTTTTTGCTATGAGCCTTAATAGCTTTTTAAAAGTTTTATTAGAAATTTTTATCTTATGCCTCTTCTTAGTAATCTTATCCAGCTTATTTATGTTTCTTTCTTAAGTATCTTGCCTTTTACCCATTATTACCGCCCTCTTACATTCTCTTATAATATATTATAAAAATATAAATATCTTCAAATATCTTCAATAAATATGATTTTTCATAATCAAATGGTATAGATCATCATGATGTGTATTTTCCTACTTCAACTTAAGCTTATATCATACGATAGTTGAATTGTTGACAAATAAAACAAGCTAAATTTCGAATATCAATTGAGGCACTGAATTTATTCTTTTCAATCAAGCTAAACAATTTTGATGATTTATCAAGTTATTAAGAACTTAAATCCAAGTCTCTTATAAGCTCAAAAATCTTAGTCTTTAGGGTACAACTTGGTTAAATGAATCCATATTGAGAATGTTATATAGGAGTCAACCATTGACTTAATACATCTAATCCTCCTTGATTGATAAATCTTTATCGAAATTTCATCTTGATAATAAAAAGCAATACATGTAGCAACTTTTTGGTAAATTTGTTCAAAAATAAGATCTTATTAATAGCCATCTTGTCATTTTAGAAAGCATTCCAATCTTTATGATATATCCTTTCCATTTCTTCAAGTACATTAGCCACTTCAGTTTCAACTTCCATTTAAAAGTCCATCTCAGAAGTTATGTTGTTTTGTCCTTTTTCTTTATAATTAGAGATCTACTTTTTTTGATCATAATTGGCTTTAGATGAGGTGTAAACTTCACGTATTAATGATGCCTTAGTTTTTTGTTGATAATTGTATTCATCATAATTTAACTTGTTGTTCCTGTTGTACCAGTTTGGATTTTATTGCTGAGATTTTGCATCTTTAAAGGATTTTCATTAGTTTATGATTGATCTTTTTTGATAAACTACTTTAAAGGCTTGATATTCTCTGTATTAGCAGATGAAAGACTCTCCACTTTCATATACTTATTTCCGATACTTTAGACTTATACTTCTTAGTACTCTAACTTCTTCATTGCCTAGAACAAGTATATCAAATTATAAATCAATTAAAATTGCCAATCTTAATATAATACTAAATCATATATAGATTATTAAATAAAATAATTGAAATCATACTTTCCATTATATTTTATGCTTTAAAATATACCTTTTCTGTTTATAAATCGTATTGAACTTAAGTAAACTAGCTTCATGGTTTCCATATTAATTCTAATTATAAATATTTTATTCTGTTTTTGCCCCTTTTTTCTTTTGAAATATAATCCTTAAAGACTACTTATATTTATTATTAGCGATCTCATCTATATCTAAAGCTTTGAAACTTTGTTCTATTTAATTTCTTTTTAATAATTTATTATTACTATTTAATGAATTTCTCATAGCTAATTAGCTTGTCTTCTTTAATTATTAATTTTATTATTATTATTAACTCATATCATATATATTTTTTTATTTTTTTTATAAAGCCTATTTTTGTTATATAGACCATTTTAATTAAAGCTTCTATCTTATTTATTGTAAAGAATTAGCGCCTAATTAAGTACCTACGATCATGTTTGGTTGGACAAAATCATTTTTTGGCTTTATTATTTTTAGCTTTTTAGCTCTAGGCTTTTTACTATCGGTATTTGCTACTTTTAATAGATACTTTGCTACAGTTTAAGTAATTTGCATAATGTTTTAATATTTTTTATCATTTTTATTAGCTATTTTTTATATTACAGTAGTATCCATATTAACTTTATCATGCAACTTTTAATATTAATTATAATTAAAATGTAAATTTCCTTAAGTGATTGCCCTTGATCTATCAGTCTTTTATTTTTTAGATTTTAGATTAGATACACCTGATTTTAACTGTTATATATTATTTTTATATAAAGGTACTTCTTATAAGTTAAAATAAGAAGGGCCTTTAATGTTGCTTTGAATAGATCGATTTGTATTAAGCATTTTCATTCTTTAATTACTTATAAATTTTGAGCTTTAATTTTAATTTAGGTTATATGAAGTATCTAATAAATATTTATTATCTTTTATAGTTGAAAAGTAATTAAACTTAGGTTATTTATGTAAAGAAGGATCAGTTGCTACTCTTGACTGAACTCTGAATCTACTTATCGCCCTACTATTTTTAATTTTATGAAGCTTATCATACATTTAATATTATTATTGCTATTTCTCTTTATAATAATCAATTATTAATTAACATGTTAAGATTTGTCAATCAAAACTTATCAACATTACATAAATTCTCTACAACAAGAACAGTAGGAAATATAGATTTTGTATAAAATAATTCCTTTTTGAAGATAGTACTCAATAGACCTAAAGCATTAAACTCATTAAATTTATAAATGATAAGAGATCTTTCTTCATCACTTCCTCAAATAAATAAAAACAAAGCTTTTTGGATGGAAGGTGCAGGAGGAAAAGCCTTTTGTGCTGGGGGTGATGTAAAAGCTTTATATACTAAAGATGCGACTGTTTAAACAAGAAAAACATTCTTTAGATAATAATTTATATTAGATTATTCTTTAAGTAAATCATCTTCAATTCAAATAGCTAATTGGGATGGTATTGTCATGGGAGGAGGATATGGACTCACAGCTTTTGCACCATTTAGAATCGCTACATAGAATACTTTATTTGCTATGCCTTAAGGAAAATTAGGATTCTTTACTGATGTTGGATCAAGTCATATCCTATCAAGATTAAGAAATAATTTAGGATATTATATTGGATTGACTGGAGCAAGAATCACTGGTAAAGATATGTATCATACTGGATTGGCTAATTACTATATTTAAAGTAAAAACATAGCCACTGTTTACTAATAAATAAAATCAAGTCTTCCTAATTCTAGTGATCCAATTACTACTATAACGAATATTCTTAACAAATATCAAGCTCTACCAAAACAAGAATCAATCGCAGACTAATCAGCCATAGCATCAATATTTAGTTAAAAAGACTTTAAATCAATCTACAAAAAATCTGCATCATCCCCAAATATCCAAAAAGGACTTGATGCACAATGTCCATTATCGATAGGAATAATACATAGATTAATATAATCAGCTAAAAACAAATCAGTTAAATAATGCTTTATCCAAGATTTTTATTTATGCCAAAAAGCTATAACTGATATAAACTTTGCATAAGGAGTTAGAACTGTTTTAATTGAGAAAGGATCAGTACCAAACTGGTCACATAAACATGTTTTTGATGTAACTGATTCAGATGTAAATAACTATTTTACTTTTGGAAAAGATTTAGAAAAACTCAATATATGATAGATTTATTATAATTTATAATACAAAAGAATAAATATCATCTATAAAATGAAGATTTTAATATTTATTTTATGTCTGAATCTTGCTTTATCAACTGCTTATAAAAAAGTCATTCATAATTATAATCCTGAAGCAAAATGCCTTGATGGATCACCAGGATTATTATATGTTCATGAAGGAGGTGATAAATAAAATATTTTAATTTATTTTTTTGGTGGAGGGGTCTGTGGAGAGACCACTGTATCATCAACCTTAGAAAGTTGTTATCAAAGAAGTAAAACTTTTCTTGGAAGCTCGAAATTATGGCCGTAATAATTTACATAATAGCAATCTCAAGGATTTTTATCACTTAATCCTAATGTAAATCCTTTTTCAAATTACACTAAATTTCTTTTTGGATACTGCGATGGATCTCTTCATCAAGGCTATACTCAAGATCCTATAAAATATAAAGACACTCAACTTTATTTCAGAGGAAATCTTATTACTCGATCACACTTTGATTGGATAAATTAAAAATATGGGCTAAAAAATGCAAAGAAAGTAATTTTGGCCGGCGGATCGGCTGGTGGTATTGCTACTCATCTATGGAACAATTATTTAAAATCATATGTAAATAATCCCAATGTTGTATATTCTATTTCAGATTCTGGAGTATTTTTAAATTCTAAAACTGTCCATAAAGTTGATAAAATTCAATCAATGCTATAAAATATTTATAAAATTGCCAATATGAATTAGAGTACACCTTTTAGTGAATGCAATACATATTATAAAAATTCATAATGGAAATGTCTATTTATCGAATATGGTTATGCAGCTTTAAAAGGTAAATATATGATCATAAATTCTTAATATGATTCCTGGGCAATTAATAATATATTATAAGTTAAATGTTTAAAAAATTCTATAGTTGGTGGTCAAACTTTATAGAAATGTTCAAAGACATAGTTGAATTAAATCTAAACTTATAGATCATAATATATGTCTTTATTATAAAAATTTCTAACATTACCATAGAAATCTGCATGGACTATAGCTTGCTCCAATCATGTTTATGCTAATATTGACATATTTTATGATAGCCAATTTCAAAGAGTACCCTATTTAAGTTAAAATACTCTTAAATAAGCAATAATTAAGTTTGTTATAAATGATCAAAAAGTTACTTTTGTTGATATTTAAAAATGGCCTGCCAATCAGGCATGCTCAAAATGATTCAATCAATATAATTTATTTTATAAGGTTTAATTTATATTAATGTAATTTTTTAAGTAAAGAGTATTATAAAATCTTATTATATTTATTCAAGCGTAATAATAAATATGCTTTTAGAATAATAGGAATAATAATAAGGCTTCGTTTCATCATAAAATCCACCTCAATTCACAACAATCAAGTTCATGCCTTTCTTTTATAAAAAATAAAAACTAAAAAAATCAAAATTATTCATGAATAAAATTAAACTTCAACCAATCATTAAACAACAATAATTTTCATTAATAAATAATAAACTTTCACTACTGATGACTTAAAAAATGTTATAAAAATATAAAAATAAAGTAATATCTAATTTAGTCAGAGGTTAAAATTTAATGAATCGAGGATAAGTAAAATTTGATTCTAATTTTTAAAGTGGTAATTTATAATATGTTGTCGATCAAGGAAATAATTAATATCATTTATATATGAAACCTGATTCTAATACAAAACGATATTTTCAATGGTTTTATTTCAAAGTCAATAATCAATCTCATAAAACAATTACTATTGTAATCAAAAATTTTGTTAAAAAAACTATCATATATAATAGAGGGCTTAAACCTTATTTTCGATCTTCGAAATCTAAAAAAATGCATTATTAACAGATTCAACAAAAAGTAGAGTATTATTAAGATATTTAAGAAGAATAAAAAAGATATGCACTAAAATTTATATATAATTTTTAACATTTATATGATGAAGTAGAATTTTGTAGTCAGCCACCTTATACATATGCTCAACTACAAAAATTCACAATTTCTTTACCTTTTAAATCGATATAAATGGCTCATACGATAATGGGCCATAAGATAAAAGCATTTGTTGTTAATTAAAACAAAAATTATCAAAACATGGTAGTCGTTATGGCTCGTCAGCATCCAGGATAAACAGTTGGATCATGGATGATGTAAGGCTTTTTGAAATGCTTAAAGAAAATTTAAAATAATATATTTTGGCTTATTATTCCAATGATGAATATAGACGGTGTTATAATAGGCAACAATCGAACAGGACTTTTAGGATATGACTTCAATAGAAATTGGAATACTGATTACGATTCTAAAAAATCACTTTTGATTCCATAAATAAAAGGTATCTTAAGATACATAAAAAACTTAAATATAAGAAAATAAAACAAAAAAATCTATAAAATGCTAATCGATTTTCATGGACATTCATCATAATAAAATGTTTTTTCATATGGACCAAATTATCAATAAAAATCATAATTTTATAACCTTAGTCGACTTTTTCCATATATGATTAATAAAAAGAATAAAAATTTCAATTTATAAAAATGTAATTATGAGATAAAAGAATAAAAGAAAAATTGCTCAAGAGCGATCTTCTTAAACAAGCTCGGCTATCATTTTTGCTATACTATATAAAGCTCTTTTGGTATTTACAAGCAAAAATGTATAAATTAAAAACACATGCTTACTATAGGGCATGATATTTGTCTATAAACAATAAACTTTTTATAACTAATTACAGACAAAAACAAAAAATAATAGCTTTAAGTTGTATTAAAATAAGCAAATTTATAATCAAATAATCAATAAGCAACTAACGATAATTCAGATGACAGCTAATAAGATTAAAATTAGCCCAATAAGAGATAATTTATCGATAAAGTTATAAATATAATTACAAATCCTGAGCATTATCAATAATAAAAATTAAAATTAAAACAAAAATATGATTTTTTGTAAGACAAATCATAACAAAATGAAAAAATAAATGATATGAAATCATTTATCAAAAATAATGTTACGAATGATGCTACAATGTAAAAATAGTCAAGATTAAAATCTATTCTAAAAAGATAAAAAAGATATCATATTAAAACATAATCTAGCTATAGTAATTCATTAACCAAGTCTATATAATATAAATCAAGAAATATCGATTTGCCTTCATTGTCTCTAGACAAAAAGTATATGAAGTAAAGTATATCTGACTATTATTTCAAAAGAAAAATGAGCTTTGATTACACTAAATTAAAAGAACGCCATAGACTTCTTGACCTTAAATCAAGTAAAATAGGTAGATAAATTCTTATTATTAAATGTTTTAGTAATAAATAATCATGATTTTTTATATATTATTATATTTGAGTATTATTTATTAAAATGACCTTTATATTATTAATAATGTATATGTAATCTCAAAATAATGATATCCTTACTAAACTAGACCCCAACACAAATATAACCTAAATATAAGTCACCGTAAGAAACTTACCAAACGATGCTACCTAACCATAAATAATAAGCTATCTCTAGATAGCTGGTCCTATAAAATCTACTAAATTTTCAAAATAATAATAAAGATGTATATAATATATCATAAAGATAGTGTAATAGTGAATTATTTTGATAATGAATCTGCTGAGCAATGCAAAAAAAACTTAGCAGATAAATATTTCAAAGGAAGAGCATTAACTATTACTACTTAAATTAAAAAGAATTATCAGAATAATATTAATCAATTTATAAACAATTCAAATAATAATTAAGATGATATGTATAAGATGATAAGTAATTTGAAAAAATAAGAAGTTAAATTATTATTGGGATTATTAAAAAAATTAAAAGCTGATGGAAAAATGTTTTAGATGTTTTTAGATAGTAGACCTAAATTAGTTTAGGCATTATTAAACAGGCTGTCATTGTTTTGATGTTCATATTAATTATATGTAAATTATCATATCAATCATAAGATTAAGATCGAATGAATAATTAATTTTATATATCAAGATAAATATTTATATTTATTATTTATCATGGTATGACTATTATCAGCTTTTTTCATTAATAAATTTATTATATTCCAATTCCAATTAAATTCGACAATATATTTTAACATTGATATTTTTATAAATAACTTAAACAAAGCTTTGATGATCATTTAATTAACTATTTGATAAGATGATAAAGGAGTTCTATATGATAAACCGACTTCTTTTTTTGAAATATTATATTTTTTGAGAAGAGTATTATATTTAATAATCATAGAAGTAAACTATGAATAAAGACCTTACATAAAATATACAACAATAGAAATAATTAAAAAAATAGATAGCGACTATCATGTCATCGTTTTAAGATGCCATGTAAAGTTATGCCAATAATCGAAAATAACTTGATCAAACTCTTAATCAACTATTAAAAGTATATAGGACCTATAAAATATATAAAAATCATCATAAAATCATAACGAAAAATAGCAATAAATAAGATTTTTACTTTGAATTTTCATTACTTAATAATATATCATGCTGTTATAGCACCAAAAAATAATCACAAAAAGCATGCTAGTACATGAAATTAGCAGATAAAGAACTCAAGAATATACTATAAATGTACCAAAAATCATAACTTGATTATTAAAGCAGAAAACTATAAACAATAAACATTCATATGAGAATGATCAAAATAAAATTGCAGCTGTGTGCAGTATATGCTCTCAATGTTCAACATATCTAATCCTTACACTAAAGTTCGCAAGCTTTTGGTCTTATATAAAGTGTCATCAATTCTGTATGCGATTATTCGATGGGATAGAAATTTAACTAAGATTTTCTTTAACTTCAAAAATGTGTAGCGGAACCTAATACTTAAATAAGTTAAAAGGAAATAAAGAATACTTATTGGAATAATATCATGAATTGTCAATCAGATTAATAAGTTAGAAATATCTTTATGACAATATTCAAAAACTTTCACTCTAAAGAACAAACACAGACAAGATCTTGTCTTGGAAAAATAATAACATCAAAATTAGATAAACAATAAGTTATATCTTTATAATCTAAAAAATATCTTAAGTAGTTTAGTATTGGTCATATCATGAAAATTACGCCAATTATGCTTGAATAATTTCAAAGGAATACTAGAAAAGAAGATTATATCAATTTAAAATATTTACATTAACTTACAATTTTATTATCTCTGACTCATTTTACAGTATCTACTGAATTAAGATTAGGAAGTATGTATGATCTAGAACCAACTGGATTATAGCCTATTTCTTAAGATGATGTTGGCTTGGTAAAGAAGGAAAAAAGATTGATCGAAGCATAAAGGCATCATTTTTTCTCAATATAAATATTATACAAAATGGCAAATTCTTATGTAAAATAATGCCCTTTTTTCAATAGACTCATCAAAGGATACTAATAAGTCTATCTTTTGAAAGATAACTTTTAAATAATACCTTAAAAAGTCGATGAATAAAATTAAATCAGCTTACTTTCTATTAAAAACAAAGGTCAACAATACGATTACAAAGAGCAAGAAGATTATTATTTGAAGAAATTTAGAGACTCTAAATGCTAAACTCCAAGATCCTTAGCAAAAAAGGAGCTAAGATCAAATTTATATAAAATGATGAAAAAAACTTAGTAATAAAAAAATGACAAATTAAAAAATTTGAGAAAAACACCTTCAACTAATAAATCCTCCAATTTCGCATCACCTAAGGCAGCCCCTAGATATTTAAATAAATCAAGATAAAAAGAAGTGAAGACAATTACTTCTAAAAATAAAGGTCTTTAAAAAGCCTTATCGCCAACTATGCGTAAATCTCGTCAATAAATAACAATTAAATCTCCTAATAAAGATTATTCTAATTATTGAGATTATAATATTGATTTTCCTTTCTGTTATAATAAACACTTATCAAATAACATGATGATTAAATATATTGTAATATTTATATTTATCACAATAATATATTTTATATAACATAATTGTTTTATTTATTTATTAAGTAATAACATCATAATGAAATAAATAGATGATTATTTTCAAGAAGTAGCCTTTAGTTTAGGTTACAAACCATAAGATTTATTGCCTATATAAAGATAAATCGTTTAATTTTAATCACAAAAAGTTATTCAGGCGATGAGTTAAAAATAAAAATAGTTTTATATTAATAAAAAAGTAGTTTCAATGATGAATCGACAAAATAAAAT
>Ga0169931_10012875_pt1 | contig 11522 bp, 25 predicted proteins | sample Kivu_15m_20L_FD_129675 | JGI IMG/M metagenome (GOLD analysis project Ga0169931, IMG submission 129675) | Freshwater microbial communities from Lake Kivu, Western Province, Rwanda to study Microbial Dark Matter (Phase II) - Kivu_15m_20L... | ecosystem: Environmental > Aquatic > Freshwater > Lake... | reverse complement strand
GAGCGTGATATGGTAAGTGCAAACATGTGGCTACTAAAGGCTAACACCTATCGCCAGAAGGCTGGTCAGATAGGACACGAACAGGAGTTATCTAATGCGAACAACTAAGTGCATAGATACACGTTGCTACAAGTGTGATGTACCGATATGGGTACCCACACATGATTACAACGAGGAACGAAACTATTGCTACGCATGTGGCATGGTCAGACTAGGTGTGCTACTTGAGCACACGGGAAGGAACTAACATGCAAAACTCACCCGAGTTCAAGAACAAAGCGCTGTGTGCTGGCGACTCACGTCCAAACGATTGGTTCCCTGAGTTCACAAAAGAACTCATGGCTATGCGTGTAGATGTGCGTAGTAGATACTCATACACACCTAGTGCCTTGCGTGCTAGAAGTATCTGCCTAAATTGTCCCGCGTATGATGAGTGTCTAGAATACTCGCTACAATGGACAGACCTCGAGGGTATATGGGCAAACCTAGATACCTATGAGCGTAGAGAATATCAACGCGAGAGGAACATACAGACCACAAGTCTGACTTTCTCATACGAAAATCCGCTTGATATACAACGTCCACAACCTCAGGAAAGCGAGTGGGAACATGAACTACAATGATGATGAGTTCACACAAGAAACTGTGTGGGAACAATTACGCATGATAGCGTGGTTATCTTTCGCCACGCTAGGCATACTAGCCATGATACTTGGAGTTGCACTATGAACGAGCCACACGTGTATCGAATAAAGGCTAGGTGTATGGTAGACTTATACCAATACGTAACGGCTGATGACGTGGATAGGGCTATTGAGTTAGCCCTTGACGCGTACAATGAGTGGCAAGTAGAAACCCTAGATGACGCTGAAGTTAAGCGTGTACTACAAATCGAGAGGATAAACTAGCATGAGCGAGAAATACGTTCTACGTGTAGAATTAACTACACGAGATGATGTACATTTCGAGAGTGTATGTAATGTGCAAAATCTAATAGACCATAAATTACGCGATTACTTCGAGGTACACAGTACCGAGATAAAGCAAGTGTTGTCCGTCTAGTACAACACACGAAACCCCTCACACGTATCCTTCCGTGTGGGGGGTTTTTTAATGCCTATTTTTAATCACGCACATACACGTACATCACGTGTGCACACGCGAACTACGCGTGGAAAAGTTTGTGTTGGTCCTCACCATACATTGCTGTCACACGGAACATCAGGACTTGGCACACACATGCTGTGCTCAATGCTTCAACTAAATCGTTATTTTGTAACTCAACCCACTCATGGTTCATCAGATACTTCTGTATCGTCTGAAATACTGTCGTTATCTCCTGTGGTGATATCAGTTCCCTGTTCACTTATCTCTTCCTCCGTGTAATCTCTCTCCTTGCGTGGATAATTACCACCCAAGAAGTTTAGCATATTTTTTAATGCTCTGTTGATACGCATACGCACCGCGTCTTGAGATATAGATAATTCAGAGGCTATCACGGCTAACTCAAAGCCACTCGCGTATCGCAAGACTATCATATCTCGCTGTTCCTTAGTCAATTTACTCAAGGCTTTCTCAATATCTGAGCATATCGCAGGCCAATTATTACCCTCAGAAGCGATCTTTTTTACGTTAGTTAGGCTTAAATCATTTATCGCTGGCGCTTCTCTATTGCCTGTTAAAACAGCAGGAAGTAGTGATTCTAGCATGTTTTTATCGTAATAGTAGTTATCCTCTACACGGTAACCAACTGAGTTAGCCTTTTCTCTTTGGCAATAGTCTTTGGCTGCGTTACGTAAAGATCTGGCGACAAGTTTAACTGAGTGTTTTTTTTCGTGTACATCATGCCAATGTTTAACTTTGTTTGGGTGAGACAAAAACCAAACCCATAATTCTTGACGTAAATCATTAATATCCACCATACGATACTTTCGTGAGAATTCGTATGCAATAGAAGCGACGACACCTTCGTAGTCTTCAATGTATCTTTTTACCATCGCCATGTTTTGCCCTCAACCGTAAAACTATTTTTAATGATAGGTACGATTTGGGGCGTCACGTTTTTTCCATCCACATGCAAGATTCCAAACCCTTGCTGCCAAGTGAATAATCCTGCTTTTATGTATTTTGCTTGTCTAATATTCATGAGATGTCCAACTTCCATACCCCATACAGCACGAGATCCATTAGCCCATGCCTGTGTGTAATGAGCCAGCCCCATTCGGTGAGTGTGTCCACACACTACTGACATGCCTGAACGTTTTGCAAGTCCAAGAGCAGTAGCCCCTGCTGTTGGTTGTACGTTACCTTCATCGCCATGCATAAGTAACCAGCCTGGCGCTATCTCTACAGGTCCATGATAATAATTAATACCAAGTTCATCTAACTTTAGAAACTTTTCAATCTCTAACTCTGGTAATCCTAAGAATCCAGGCGCAGATGAGCGTATCTTATTAAACAACCTATCTGAATGGTTGCTGCGTACAATCGTATCGACAGTTAAATCTTCCAATAACTTAACAGTTATATCTCTGTCTTTACCCATTGATCTTTCCCACTCAAGTTCAGTTCCCTTTGCCCAACGACTGATACCCTGAAAATCTATTTCATCTCCAACCGATACTACTGAATCAGGTTGATAGGCATAGATGAACTTCTTAACGGCATTGACTGCATCTACGTCATGAAATGGGGATTGCAAATCTGAGATCACGACTATGGCTTTACTCATTTAATTTCCTTAATCTTAAGGTTAGTGGGGCCAAGAGTAGCCACGTCAAAATCTTTATGTATGGCTCCATTAGTTACTACAGCAGCGGCTTTCCAATATGCATCTTCCTTATTGACAGCATCTACTTCAGTAGAAATCCTATTTCTTTTAATAAATGTAACTTTATATTTCATTTATTTTTGGCTCGTCTCTTGTTCTCTAAGCCTACGTTTTTCTTCTTAGACAAGACCCGTAGGTTAGATATCTTGTCGCTACCTTTACGTCCACGATTATCTTTATGGTCAACTTCTTGGTTACGTTTTAACTTCTTACCAGTAGCCTTCTTGTAATCAAGACGTGCTTTATTGGTAGATGTAGTTTCAGTAGTGCCATCCTTTTTCTTACGTTTAATAACGTAGATAGGACGTCCACCGTTTTGTTTACTTCCTTTGTAAGGTCCAAATATTTTCATACACAATCACATCCTGGTCCAAAATCAACAGAACCATCTCTATATAAGTAATCATCAATTGAAACATCTGTGAAGTCTGCTAAGTATTCCTCACATATGATGTTTAGTTCAGACTGATTCAAGCAATACCACTCTGAATTTTGGTCAATGGTTAAGTGTATGTTGTAAAATAAACGCATTAACCATTCAAATGGTTTACCAAGTATGTATCTAAGCATGTACATTATTTATCCCATTTACCTTTCAGTACGAGCAATCCAATGATTGCATAGTTTGCCATGTCCTTGAAGGAGTCTTCAATGGATTCATGTTGAGGCTGAAAGCCTCCAGTATCTTTTATGTATTCATATAGATTATTGATGCGTGCTAACTTGTCGTGCATACGAACTCTTAATCCATTCAACGCACCACCTGGTGAATCAGATATATTCTTTGGTCCGTAATCCTTGTGCTTAGATATAAGTAGATTAACTAAATCATCTACCTCTTCCCATATTGCCAACTCAAAATCAGTTGGGTCTGGAATATCATTCCTCAGTTTTGTTAGGTTTTTCATTCTTAAGCATCTCCTCTATGCTTTCAACCATGTCTATGGCTATTTCTTTGGTTACAGCCTCATTGACAAACTTATGAAAGGATTGATCTCCTTCTGATGAGTTAACCAAAGCAAGTGATATTGATTGAACTAATATTAAAGCACAGTCTGCATGGTTATTTTGCAATAGTAAATTGATTTCTTGAAGAGCAGGAAATAGGTCAAGTGAGTACCTGTTACTTAGTCTTAGACCCCAAGTAAACGATATATCACAGTGCTCTAAGAATAAAAACACATCTTTGGTTGTAAAATCGCAATCTGAACATTCAAAACCTTTATCTGAAGGGATTAATACTGTCATTGTGAGTTAGCCACCTTTTGTTTGAAGTAATCTGCACCGTGCTTCAAATACATAGAGTTAACATCTTCACCCTCTGGCATTTGAACAGTAACAACATTTCCTAGTTCACGAGTTAATGATTTAGAGAAATCATGACCAGCCTGATCTCCATCTGCAAACATGAAAACCTTATCAAAATCTGCTAGTAATTTAGTGTAATGCTTCTTCCAGTTGTTCACTCCAGGAACCCCAACCGAATATAAACCACAAACATAATCCAACGTAATCGTGTCAATCTCACCCTCACATATACAAATGTATGACGACGCTTTGAAAAATGCCCTAGTATTGAAGAGATGTGTGTTTGCACCAGCCAAGCCCATATACTTCGGTTCTTGCGAATCCATTGATCTGAACCTGAGGTCAACCACACCCGTACGCGTAATATACGGAATAGAGAGACGATTTTCATATTGTTCATGCCCCGTAACTGGATCGAGCACGACGCCCAACCCCACTCTCCGTGCTACTTCCAGAGTAATTCCCCGTTCTGCGAGGTAATCCTCCGCTTCGTGTATTGCTGCTGCGTAATATTTTGCTGCTTTGCCCAGTGATTCTCTCTGCAAACTTGACTGCTTCATAAAACTTTAGTCCCTCTCTTTCCATAATAATTCTAAAAGTGTCGCCTTTAATTTGACAGGCGAAACAACAAAATACATTTTCTCTAGTACTGACTGTTGCTGACTTATGTCTGTCGTCGTGGAAGGGACATCTGATTGATGACCATCCACTTCTCTCTGGTACTGTTGCTCCATAATGTTCTAGTATGTCCTTAATTGGAAGGGCATCTACACGTTGTGACTTTCTTAATCCACTGGTCAAAATCTTCCACCACCCATGCTTGATTTATTCCCGCCATTCTACGTTTAATTATAACATAAGATGGTGGTACCTCGCTGATAGAACGCGCTGTGGCGTAATTCTTTGCTTCAATTACTGCTTCACTCCAGAACTCAGGCAACTTGAGTGCTTTAGTTGCCTTAAGTTCCAAGATATAAGTTTTACCATTGGCTATAACAACAATGTCGCCTTCATCTTTTGCCCCAGCCTTTGTTAGCCTTTCGGCTATAACACTTTTAGAACGCAACCATTTCAATACGGTTGTTTCAAATAAAGATCCTTTGCGACCATTTTTGTTAGCCATTTAGTCTCTAATACCAACCCTTTCTATCATGATGTTTGAGGGCTAAAGTAGGCGTTTTATACCGCTTTTGGATATATTTGACACCTAAATCAACCTGCTTAGTAAGGGGTGTATCCTCAGGCATATTGAGCATTTGGGGTATGCCATACGCTGTTGACTTTGGGTTATTTGCTGTATAATCCCAGCGAGATTCCCTAGTCCAAAGAGTAAGTAATGCTTGCCACTCTTTGTTATTCCAACCTACTTGTTTTGCTTTAAGTTGACCATATTTCTTGGCAAACTTTTTACTTTGACTAATTGTAAAATTAATCTCAGTACACAATGGTTTCAAAGGCATAACTATTGCTGCAGTTGCATTAGCACTCTGTGGCCAAAAGCCTGCAATAACTACAAAACACATTGTGATGTATCTTAGGTTGTTTCTTTTCATAGACTCTCCTCTGTTGGGGCTGTTGCCTTTGTCCCGCAGACAGCACACTCCATGTCGATAAAGTATGAACTTATTGTATTACTATCGTCGTCCCATTCGACGAGTAGTTTCCAGATAAAAGAACCACATGGACAAACCTTGGTAGGTTTACCACGTATATCCATGGCTTCTTTATAGTCTGGATTTAATTCCCAGATATTCTTAGCACTCATATTCTTTCAGGAATATCGGAAACTTCCATCACTTCTGGATTAAATTGTAACCAAAACGAAGTGTCTCCAGTTGGATCTGCTTTACCGTATCTGTTTTTAACAGGCGCTATTGCAATGTATCCAGGAGCATTAGTTCCAATGGTACATATTAAGGCTGGTAATTGTGCAACCATTCCTTGTAATGCTGATCTAGGCTGGCATGGGTTGCCAGGATAAGATTCCTTCGTATGATGAAGGATAAGAACTGCAGCATTGGTATCTCTTGCAAGATATTTTAGTTCTTTAATTGTAGAACGCATTCCTGCGAACTCTTCACCACCATCATTAGCAATATCCATTAGGTTATCTACTACGATTAAGGTTGGTGGACAACCCCATAGTTCCTCAAAGGCAGATACTTCCATATCTAAATCAACCAAAGTAGGGGCTGATTCAAATGACCAGAAGATATGTCCTGAGTTTTCGTTGATTACTTTTCTAGATTCATCAACATTTTCTATGAGCATCTGTTCAGTCACGGACTGTGATTGACCAGAAATCATTGATAACAGACGCATAGCCATTGTATGAGCATTAGTATCTGCACTTATAAAAAGTGTTGGTACTTTTGATCTAAGGGCAATCGCAAGGGCAAGTGTTGACTTACCTGCCCCTGGAGTGCCAGCAATCATAGATACTTCTGCCCGTCTAATAACAATTTTATTGATATCAAAGGTACGAAATACCGTTGGTAATGGTTCACCACCGATATCTTTGCTACCTACTGCACGGGCTAAAGTTCTCATGTCTTAGAATGAAGTCCATTCTGCATCACTGCGACGAATCCATACTGGTTCACATTGATCTGGTGTTCCCTTTGGTGAAGGACACATAAATGCCTTCCAAGGCCCCTTAGCACCAGTACCAGTACGTTTAGTCATTTCACCATGTTTACAAGACCGTCCTGATGGACCAGTGCTTGGGGTGAAAGTTTGTGTTGGACTTGGTGCTGGTTTAGCGCCTAGTCCTTGTGCAAGGTTGGCAATCGCTGACCCTAAAGTCGTTGGTGCTCCCTCTACAGATGACGCCATAGTTGAGATTAGATTCTCAGCCCCGATGTCACCCAATATATGAGTCAAGTTACCCTTGAACTCATCGGCAGTATCACCAGCGATCACAAATATGCGACCATCTGGTAATTTGCTACTAACTTGGAAGTTAGCATTAGCCATGTTGTTTCTCCTTTTCCGTGTATTTTCCGTTCATAAACTTACAGTACGATAGTACACCACAACGTCCACAGTTGCTTAGATTAGGCAAGAATATATTTGATTTACGTGCTCTGTCAAACTCAGAGTATATCTCTTCTACCTTATCGGTATTAAGATGTTCAAGATTCCAAGTACTTACATGACCAGTGCGTGCATCCCAAAAACCTGCTTTGTCCACTTCAAGGCCATCTATTTTGCGCAAAGCCCACGCATAAGTTGCAAGTTGAAGTGGGTGTCTTTGAGATGACGCCCCTGTCTTAATGTCTAAAAGGACTACATTACCATCAAAATCGGTCATCACCCGATCAATGGCCATCTTTACCACAGTATCTCCGAGAGGCACTTCATACTGTTTCTCAATGTAATCCTTATAGACACCCCAACCATTGGACCGAAAGTTAATCCAACGTTCCAACATCCATAAGCCTTCACCATACCACCATGACATATCTTCTCTCTTGATGTACTCCCAAGAAAGCATATCTCCATGTAGTTCTTCATCTTCTTTTACTTGTTCAAACCAAGCATCATTCCAAATAGTTTCGGCAAACCCAGAGTTTAAATCATACATCTCGGTAGCCCTATGGACAGCAGACCCACCTGTAAACCAAACAGCATGTTTCTCAGGTACATCTTGTAATTTAGTTAGATTGTACTTCCATCCACACTCTTGATAAGTACCTAGAGCGGAATAGGATATATGTTTAGGTAATTCGTTCATGGGTGAACCCTACCACACCCTATTTGCTTGGCGCAAATGCGACACTATTGCCTGAACCCTGAAATTAAGAAATGCCCCCCTACCCCCCATAAAAATTATGGTTGGTCAGGGAGGCTGGTTAGGCTTTTGCCGTCACCCGTCAATTGAAGTTTCTGCCCCACGGTTTCCCGCAGGGGTAGTATATACCAAAATTATAAATCGCGCAAAACAACAAAAAGCCCCCTGTCCTAAGGTAATTACCCTAGGTAGGGGGACTTCGTGTCTAAAAACGGCCTTTAAAGGCTAATTAGGGGTGTTTATTTGGCACCCAAGCCATACTCTCTTTCAGTCTTATCTGCCCATTTGGCCAGAGGACCTGCTATAGAGCCGATTAGGATTGCATACTCTGGTGCAAGATCAGCAGCAAGTGCTAATCCCATTGTGATTGCTGAGGCTAGAACAGCACGTAGGTAAGACTTGACTGCAGCCTTAGTTTTCTTGCTCTTCAATTTAGCAATTAGATCTTTCATATCCATCCTTTAAGGGCGTGCAACGCCCATGACTAGGGAGTAGGCACGTTTCCTAAGATACACACCATCTCCGTTTGATTGACTACCTTTATTGCCACTTGAGGTATTACCCTCATAGACCTTAAGGTACTTTTTTCCATCGTTGCTTTCGCATATCCCAACATGGTCAGGTTGTGCGTCAGCATCGAATTGGAAGAATACTATATCACCAGGTTGGGCTTTGCCAACTGGGACTAACTTGCCTTTCTTGTTAAACCACCTGAGACCTGCGTCACATGAGGCAAATCCTTTAGGGGTCTGTGCTGCCACCTTTTTTACTATCCCTGCCTTATCAAAGCACCAAGATACAAACATGGCACACCAAGGATTAAAGTTTAATCCATACCACTTGCCATACATATTATCGTTTTTCTTGCCTCGCTCAGTATATCCAACCTGAGACTTAGCAATATCAACTACGTTACTCACTTTTCATTCCTTTTTCCAACAACATAAGGTGCAATACATTTATCTTATCTGGTCTAAATCCTGACCAGTGAAACTTATCATATACAACCACAGGTGCTTGCTTATAGCCTAGATCTGCCACAGTTTTAGCGGACTGTAAATCTTGGCTCATATCAACAACTGAGTACTCAATTTTATATTTATCTAAATACTTCTTAGTCATATCACACTGAATACAATTTGGTAATGTGTAAACTGTTACTGTCATACCTACCCCCTATTGTTTTTCGATCAGTATATCATACAACCTATCTACTTTTTGTTCCAGTCTATTAACCTGGTCTTTGACGCTTAACCCCCCATTGGGACGAAGTTCAGACAGATAGTGCTTTACTAGGTGTCTAACTCCTATAGCCAATACTCCAATTAATGTGGTTATGGATACTAAGAACCCAGCCCAGTCAATTGCTGCCATTATGAGACCGTTCTAACTGTGATAGTCAATAGACCACCAAATCCATCATAGCGAGCACTAGGTGGTGTCTTACGAACAAATGATACTTTCTCTACCAAGGCTTGAACCCTTTCTCCAGTTGTAAAGTCTTGTACGTTAATAATATCGCCAGCGGCTTCAATGTCTTCTAACTTTTGGATACGCTCCCATGCACGGCCTTCATATCCAGCCAGTACATTATATCTGTCGGTTTCCACATCGTAACACCAAACTGGGAACTGAATCAACCGTTGGCGTTTAGTTGCTGGAAGAGATTTTGCCTGATAGCCCTTAAAAGTTGGGCCAAGACTGGTATTGCTTGCGCTACGTGAGAGCGTAAATTTATATGATATATATTCTTGCGGACCTTCTGGGCTGTTTGTAGCAGCCTCAGGAGTACCAATAGAGGAGTTATAGGTAATGATTGCGTACGTAGTTCCATCAGAAGCAACAGTTGCTATATCCATAGCACCATTAGTAAAGACTCCACGACCTCTAATAACTTTATAGTTTTTAGGTTCTAAAGTTCCATAACGAATACCACCAGTAGTTACATACCCACTAGTTATTAAAGTGCTGGCAGACTCTTGATAATTAAATCCAGTTAAATGAACGGCACCATTTGGAGATACAGCAGTAGTAGAAACAGTTGCAGAAGTGCCAACAGTATAGGTAAAAGTAGTACTACTAGGAACAGAAACGATTGTATATTCGCCATTAAAAGGTGCTCCAACTGCATGTACGTGGATTTTTTGACCAACCTCAAGTTCATGGGCAGCACCAGTAGTTAAGGTAGCGGTTGTACCACTTTGTGCTTTATGGGTAACATCACCTTTTTTAGTTGCTGATGTAGTAAAATTAAGACGATTAGTGCTTCCAATAAAGGCTACTGCAGTTGTATAATGAGAGGTAGTTAAATTATACTCTAGGTCATTAGCATAAGCAAAGCGTAGAGATTCACCTTCGATAGTAGTACTAAGGTCAATTCGGATAAGACCAGCATTAGAACCTATTGCTGTAGCACACCATACAAATCTGTCACGAGCAGTAAAATCATAGCAAGGTTGAGATGTTTCAACAATAAGAGGTCCATAGTTAATAGATCCATCTTGGTCATTGACAATAGCAACACGTACACCTTTATTGGTACCGATCATCATATACCCAAGGTAATAGAATATCTTGTGTACAATTTCTCCTGGTGGGAACTCAGCGGCTACAATAGCCTGAGTTAATGTAGGCATAACACCAGAGGTGTTTAATGTATACTTTTGAATAGTAGAATAAAGACCAGAATAACCAGCAGTATAAATAGCAGGACCAGAGGCTGCAATACTTGTATAGATATAGTTAGTATTAGGATTAGTGTATGTTGCTGTAGGTAATGAAGAAGCGTTAGTAGCCATCTCATATACAGCATTATTGGCACATAAAATAATACGGTCTTTTACAAACTCCATAACAGCATTAGTTACTACAATGCTAGGATGAGTAAATAGATTTGTAGCAGCATCTGCTGAGGTTAGAGTAAGTGCTTTTTTGTCTAACTTTAATTTACCAGTAGATGTATCATTAGTAATCCAGTAAGCATTTATACCATCATTACATACTGCAAAGGCTGGGTTTGCACCATCTAAGAAATGAGTTACGGTACCAGCAGAGTCAATCTTATCAATGTCATATTCATCCCAAAGAAGTACACCTTCATAAGTGCTCCATTTAATAGAACTTAGAGATTGAAAAGGACGACCATTAGACTGTAAAGTACCAGTTACTTCATGTCCTTGAGTGACATCCTTTAATAAAGATACCTGTCCCTTGGTCCAAACATTTACACCGTGAGAATCAGTGAATCTATAGTTAGTAGACTCTCCTGAGGTTGGGTCATAAAATCTAATACCTGTACCACCATGAAATGATGATTGAGAACGAATCCACCAACCAGTTAGAGATTGTTCTCCTGGTTCTTTAGAGTTATCAAACTGATCTTTACGATAAGGAGCAGTCTCTCTTTGATATGGATTTGTATCTGTGGGTGCTAGGATAAATGGTTCGCCACCAATAGCAATGTCAAAATCTTCTGCGTTGTTTATCCAAAAACCAGCGACTCCAGGGTTACCAACATTGACGGGCAACCCTTCGGTTATATCACGACCAGCGATGGTACACCTCCATTAAATAGTAAATAATAATTTATAG
>Ga0169931_10012874_pt1 | contig 11523 bp, 9 predicted proteins | sample Kivu_15m_20L_FD_129675 | JGI IMG/M metagenome (GOLD analysis project Ga0169931, IMG submission 129675) | Freshwater microbial communities from Lake Kivu, Western Province, Rwanda to study Microbial Dark Matter (Phase II) - Kivu_15m_20L... | ecosystem: Environmental > Aquatic > Freshwater > Lake ... | reverse complement strand
CACAGACAGCCGACGAAACGCTCGACGGCCGAGTCACAGGCAGCGTCGTGGTCGTCCGGCACGAGGATGAGCAGGTCGACGTCGGAGTAGGGAAACATCGCCCCGCGGCCGTAGCCGCCCACCGCCACCAGCGCGGCCCCCGCCGGCATGTCCATGCCGGTCCAGGCCTCGACCAGCAGACGGTCGATGAACTCGGTCTGACGGGCGAGGATCTGCTGCACCGGCGCCCCCTCGTGGAAGCGGGCGGCCAGACGCTCGCGCCGCTCGCGCAAGGCCTGTCGGGCCCCGGCGGCGAACTCCCGGATGTCGAAGCCTCCGGGCAGGGGGACCAGGGGGCTGGCGTTCACGCGGTCAGGGCGCGGGAGGTGGCGGCGACCCGTCCGAGACGGTGAGCACTTCGAACCCGTCGGGCGTGACCAGCACCGTGTGTTCCCACTGGGCCGACAGGCTGTGGTCCTTGGTGACGACAGTCCAGCCGTCGGCCAGCAGGCGGATGCCGGGCTTGCCGGCGTTGATCATGGGCTCGATGGTGAAGGTCATGCCGGCCTGGAGCTTGAGGCCGGTGTGGGCGCGGCCGTAGTGCAGCACCTGCGGCTCTTCATGGAAGCGCTGTCCGATGCCGTGGCCGCAGAACTCGCGCACGACGCTGAAGCCCTGACCCTCGGCATGGGTCTGGATGACGTGGCCGATGTCGCCGAGGTGCGCCCCCGGGCGCACGGCGCGGATGCCGCGCCACATGCAGTCGTAGGTGATCTCGCACAGGCGGCGCGCCTGGATGGAGGGCTCGCCGACGTAGAACATGCGGCTGGTGTCGCCGTGGAAGCCGTCGCGGATGACGGTGATGTCGATATTGATGATGTCGCCCGACTTGAGCTTCTTGTCGGCGGGCACCCCGTGGCAGATGACGTGGTTGACCGAAGTGCAGATGCTCTTGGGGTAGGGCGAGTAGCCCGGCGGCGCGTAATTGAGCGGCGCGGGAATCGTGCCCTGCACGTTGACCATGTAGTCGTGGCAGAGGCGGTCGAGCGCCTCGGTGGTCACACCGGGCTGGACGTGGGGCGCGATGAAGTCGAGCACCTCTGCCGCGAGGCGGCCGGCGACGCGCATCTTCTCGATGTCCTCGGGGGACTTGATCTGTACCGACATGTTCTGCAGTGCTGGTGATGGCCGGGGTGGTGGCGTGCTCCCGGGAGCCCGCATTCGGCGGGATCGGCCCGACGCGGGGGCCGCCCGCGCGGAAGCACAGGGACAGGGTGGTCTGCCCACCCACTCCGGAAAGCCCGTCGAGGTTACACGCGAAGGGGCAGGGGGACAACGGGGCGGGGGTGGCCGGTGGTTGCCGAAGCCGGGGCACCAGTATAGACTTTGTTTATACATGTCGGGGGTGATGCGTGGCTGAAGCGGAACTGGATATCAAGCAGTGGGGCAACAACCTCGGCGTGAGGTTGCCTGTGGCCGTGGCGCGAGAGGCCGGTCTTCGCGTGGATCAGAGGGTACGGGTCTCGGTAGAGCAGGGGCGGGTCGTCATCACCCCCGTCGAGGCGGCGTTGATCGGCCTGGAGGAACGGCTCACTCGTTACGACCCGGACAGGCACGGCGGGGAGGTCATGGCCACCGTGCGTGTGGGTGTGGAGGTCTGACGCCGATGGCGCAGCGGGCGAGGAAACTCGCGACCGGCTGGGTACCAGAACGGCAGGAGATCATCTGGATCGACTGCAACCCCCAGGCTGGCCGGGAAATGAAAGACCCGCACCCCTTCCTGGTTCTCTCGCCGAGCGCGTTCAACGCGCGCACCTCGCTGGTGATCGGCCTCCCGATGACCACCGCCCAGTACAACGCGGACAACCCATTTGCCGTAGCCGTGGGCGTGGCCAGCGGTCGCAGCCGGGGCAAGACGAGTTATGTGCTCTGCCATCAGCCCAAGTCCTTCGACTGGCGTGCCCGGCAGGCATCGCCGCATCCGCTTGGCGTGCTCCCCGACGATGCTTTCGCCGTGGTGTGCTCCATCCTCGGCCAGATCCTGCAACTGGCCTGAACAGGTTCTGTTGCGGAGGCTGGCGCGCCCACGGCCGACATGGCGCGGGGCGTAGGTAGCGCTTCCTACACGACCTCCACGCCCGGCGGCTCCGCTGTCATGGTCCCGACCACGGCGGCCTCGTCGAAGCCGTGGCGACGGAAGACCTCCAGCACGGCCTCCACGGCCGAGGGGTCACAGCTGACCAGCAAGCCGCCCGAGGTCTGGGGGTCGCACAGCAGGGCCTGGTCGGCGGGCGGCAGCCCGGGTGGCAGGGTGACGTCGTGGCCGTAACCCGCCCAGTTGCGCTTCGACGCGCCGGTGATGAAGCCCTGCGCCGCCAGTGCCGCGACACCCGGCAGCAGTGGCACCCGGCCCCAGTCCAGCCGGGCGTGCAGCCCCGAGCCCATGGCCATCTCCCGCGCGTGGCCGAGCAGCCCGAAGCCGGTGACGTCGGTCATGGCGTGCACGCAATCCAGGGTCGAAAGGTCCTTGCCCGGCGTGTTGAGGCGGGTGGTACTGGCCAGCATCGCGGCATAGCCGGCGTCGTCCAGGGCGCCCTTCTTGAGCGCCGCCGACAGGATGCCGACACCGATCGGCTTGCCGAGGATGAGCGCATCGCCAGCCCGGGCGTCGGCATTGCGGCGCACGCGCGACGGGTGTACCAGGCCCATGACCACCAGCCCGTAGATCGGCTCGACCGAGTCGATGGTGTGGCCACCGGCGATGGGGATGCCGGCCGCGGCGCAGACCGACTCACCTCCGGCGAGAATGCGCCCGATGGTCTCGACCGGCAGCTTGTCGATCGGCATGCCCACCAGGGCCAGCGCCATGATGGGGGTGGCACCCATGGCGTAGACGTCCGAGATGGCATTGGTGGCGGCGATGCGCCCGAAGTCGAACGGGTCGTCGACGATGGGCATGAAAAAGTCGGTGGTGGCCACCAGGGCCTGCTCGTCGTTGAGCTGGTAGACCGCGGCGTCGTCGGAGGTCTCGATGCCCACCAGCAGCTGTGGCGGCAGCATGCCGCCGGGGCTCTGGCGCAGGATGTCGGCCAGCACGCCGGGGGCGATCTTGCAGCCGCAGCCGCCGCCGTGGGAGAAGGAAGTCAGGCGCAGAGGAGCGTTCATGGGGTGGCACTGAAGGAGGAAGGCAGGCGCGCATTATCCCTCCGGGCATCGCGCGGGTGTGAGCGTGTCGCGGTTGGGCCGTGCTCTCCGGCGGGGCCGGAGAGCAGGGGTGCGACATCGTGTCGCATTCCGGGCGCAGGGGCGCACCGCTAATCTCGCTCCCAGGGTTGGTGGTGAACGTCGCGTCGTTGCGCGTTGCCGACCAGTCCTGCATTGCCGCCGGCACCCGGGCGTCATGGATGCGAGGCGCAGGCATCACCGAAGGAGACTCCCCATGAAAAAGCTGGTCCTGACCATCGCGGCCTTGCTGTTGTCCGGTGCGGCGCACGCCCACGAAGTTCTGTACAACGTCACGCAGGTGTATTTCGAGCCCGACACCCAGTGGGGCAATGGCTGCTGCAACACGGTGTTCGAGGGCTCTTTTCTCTTCAACGAACACACCGGCACGGTGTCCGGCCTGAGCGGCATCCTGACGGAATCGATGACGGGCGCCGGGACTGGCAGCGCACCGCTGTTCGACATGACCCAGATCACTCTGGGTTACCAGCTCTCGTCTGTCTACGATGCGACCCTGGGGGGGCTGCTCGTCACCACCTTCCGGAACAACTCCACCAACACGCTCAGCGGTGGCGACGGCTGGTCGCCCGAGTCCGGCGCCACCGGGATGTACTACGGTCGCCCCGCGCCCAACCCCGGCAACGCCTACGCTCGCATCTTCGTCAACACCACTGACCCCACTGCGGCGCTGACACCGACGCAGATCGCTGCGCTGGCCTACGCCGACTGCGCCCCAGGCGGGATGATGGGGCCGATGTGCATGACCGGTCTTGCGGGCGGCGGCACGATGAGCGGCTATCCGCTTTCGCAGGCGATCACGGCTGCGCCGATTCCCGAGCCCGGTACCTGGGCGATGGTGATGGCCGGTCTGGGTGTTCTGGTCACCTTCGGCCGGCGACGTACCCGCTGAGGACTTCCGCAGCACCCCACCGGAGGGGCATGCGAAGGCGGCCAGTCCGCCACGGGCGTGCCGCCCGGCGGCTCTTGGGGACCCTGACGCTCGCCTGTTCAGTCGGCGCGGTGTTGCCAGTCGTGGCTGCTGCAGGCGACGTGGCGTCTGAGGGCGCTCGGCCCTCGCAGCAGCCGCTTCGCGTGCCCGCGGTGGTGGTGTCCGGGCGAGCGTCCACCGGCAGCACGGTGCTCGATGCGCAGGCACTCTCTGCAGCGCGCACCTTCACGAGTGACACCGCGCGCCTGCTGGAGGACGTGCCTGGCGTCAGCCTCTACGGAGCAGGCGGCATTTCCAGTCTGCCCGTGATCCACGGCCTCGCCGATGACCGGCTTCGCGTGCAGGTCGATGGCATGGACGTGATGGCCGCCTGCGCCAACCACATGAACTCGCCCCTGTCCTATATCAGCCCGTCACGCGTGGGGCGGGTGACAGTGTACGCAGGCACCGCGCCGGTCAGCGTCGGCGGCGACAGCATCGGCGGCACCGTGCAGGTCGATGCTCTGCCGCCGCGCTTCGCCGAGCCCGGTGCCGGACCGCTGGCGAGCGGGCGGGCGGGTGGTTTCCATCGCAGCAACGGACACGCACATGGGCATCAGCTCGGCGCCGCGATCGCCTCGGAGCGCGTCAGTGTCTCGTTCGACGAGTCGGTGTCCCAGTCGGCGAACTACAGCGCCAGCCGCGCGTTCAAGGCTCCGGGCGTCGGCTCGCAGACCCCCGGGGGACAGTGGCTCGGTGGGGAGGTCGTGGGTTCGAGTGCTTACCGCGGGTCGCGCAACCGCGAGATCAACCTTGCCACCCAGACTGACAGACACGTGCTGCAGCTCGGCGTCGGCGAGCAGAGCGTCGGTTTCGAGGGCTTCCCCAATCAGCGCATGGACATGACGTACAACCGCAACACCCTGGTGAACCTGCGCTACGCCGGTGACTTCGAATGGGGCCTGCTGGAAGCCCGGGTGTTCGATCAGCGCACCCGCCACCGGATGGACATGGGCCCCGACCGCGTGGCCGACGGTGTGCCGGTGATGCCCATGAACACCGAGGCCCGCACGCGTGGCGCATCGCTGAAGGCCAGCGTGCCGCTGACGGAGCGGCACACTCTGCGTGGTGGTGCCGAGGCGCTTCTCCATACCCTTCAGGACTGGTGGCCACCGGTTGGTGCAAGCGGCGCGATGTGCTGCAACGAGTTCTGGAACATCCGCGATGGCCGGCGCGATCGCTTCGGCGTGTTCTCCGAGCTGGCCACCGCGTTCGAGCGTGGCTGGAGCGCCCTGGTGGGCTTGCGGACCGATCTGGTGACCAGCGACGCCGGTGCCGCGCAGGGCTACAACGCCAGCGGCATGTGGGCCATCGACGCGCGGCGCTTCAATGGCCAGGACCACCGCCGCAGCGACCGGCACTGGGACTTCACCGCCCTGCTGCGCCAGGAGCCGGATGCGTCCACACTGTTCGAGGCCGGCTTCGCGCGCAAGACCCGCTCGCCCAACCTGCATGAGCGCTATGCCTGGTCGACCCAGCCAATGGCAGCGCTGATGAACAACACGGCCGGCGACGGCAATGGTTATGTGGGCAACCCGGACCTTCGCCCCGAGACGGCCTACACCCTCAGCCTGACAGGCGACTGGCACGACGCCGATCGCGAGCGGTGGGGTTTCAGAGCCACGACCTACACGACCCACGTGGCCGACTACGTCGACGCAACCCGCTGCGGTTTTGGCCAATGCGGCGGAGCGGCGAACCTGGCCCGCGGCAACGGTTTCGTTCTGCTGCAGTTTGCCAACCAGTCGGCACAACTCTACGGCGCGGATGTTTCGGGGAACGCACCCCTGGTCCGGTCGGGGCGTCTCGGCAGCCTCGAGTTCAGAGGCCTCGCCAGTTATGTGAGAGGGGAAAACCTCAGCACGGGGGATGCCCTCTATCACCTCATGCCGCTGAATGCCAAAGCGACACTCGTGCACCGCCTGGGCGGCTGGACCAGCACACTGGAATTCATCGCGGTGAGCGCGCGCAATCGGGTGTCACGGGTGCGCAACGAAGTGCCCACGCCCGGCTATGGACTGGTGAATCTGCGCACCAGCCACCAGTGGAAGGGGGTCAGAGTAGATCTCGGCGTGGACAACCTGTTCGACCGCTTCTACTACCTGCCCCTGGGTGGCGCCTATCTCGGGCAGGGTTGGTCGATGACCACCAACGCCATCCCCTGGGGCATCACCGTGCCGGGAATGGGGCGGTCGGTGACGGCGGCGGTGACCATGGAGTTCTGAAAAGGGCGGACGCGGTGCTTGCGTGGGCCGCCCTCGCGGATGCGCCGACCGCAGTGCGGCAGGCGCCCCCGGCAGGCAACGATCGGCTTCAGCTGCGGCCGCGCCGCTTCCGCGTCAGCAAGCCGAGCAGCGTCAGGCCGGCTCCGGTCAGCGCCCAGGTCTCCGGTTCCGGTACCGGTGCGATCTGGAGCGATGCGGTGAAGGCCCGATTCGTGACCCACGTGGCGGACGATTCCGTGAACTGGCAGGTGTAGCAGGTGCCGCCGACCACGACGCTGTAGGTTCCAGCCCCCAACAGCCATGATCCAGAAACGGACCCATCAGCGACGCCGTCGCCTGCGAAGTCGACGACGCGATCACCTGTGACATCGATGCCAAGGCCGTCGACCGCATGGCCAAGATAGACGATCTGCGCCGCCGCGCCACTGTCGTTCCCGAGCCAGAAGTCGTTCACTGAGCGATACGCGCCCTCCTTGTCGCCGAGCTTGCCGGTGTCTGCGTAGAACCCGGTGGTGGGCAGGAAGCCCGGATGGTTGGCCAGATACGTCGGGCTCGGCGCGCCGTCGTGCGACAGATGCGGCACGACACCCGCGAAGACCGAGAACGCAGGCGACAGGTCGTCCAGCGTCGACGCCACACCCGCCTGAGCAGCAACGGAGATCGTCACGTTCGCGGCGTCGGGCAGGGTGAACCGCAGAAAACGTACGCGGTGGCTGTCGCCCCAGTCGCCGTCAGCGCCGTCGGCCCATCCGTAGTTGGAGGTCACCCGCTGTCCGCTCAGCGTGTAGGTGTCCACGCCATCGAAACTGCCATTTGCGACGAAGTCGCGGTTGGTGTAACTCACGTGGGCGGACGCGGTGGCCGAGGTGGCCATCAGGCCGATGCCGGCGAGGATTGCAAGTCGTTTCGGTGTCATCGCTGAGTCTCCGGGATCATGTTGTCGAGGTGGGGCGGCGCGAACGGTTGGCACGTGTGTGCCGCATCTCCCGGCCGGAATTAGATTCCACAGAGTTGCGTGCGGGAATGCGACACGTTGCCGCACCCGGTCGGCACCTGCCTGTGCGGTGTGGATCGGGGAACGTGAGGCGATGGCTGCTGCCGGCGGTTGCCGGAATGCGGGCATTGCTCTCGCCTTCCTCCCATGCCGCTGTCAAACTACGCGCCGGCTGCCGCCGCAGCGCGGAAGGCAACCCTGCCTCCAGCGCACGGACGCAGGACAACAAGACCAAAGGAGATCCGAATGAAGCAGCTCACCCTCGCGCTCGCCCTGTGCGCACTCGCAGGCGCCGCCCAGGCCGAAAGCGGGGTTTTCAATATCAGGCAGGTGTTTTCCGAGCCCGACGCTCTGGCCGAGGACACGGTTTTCGAAGGGACGTTCTCGCTCGATTTGCTCACTGGCACCGTGTCGGGCCTGACCGGCACGCTGTACCAGGCACTCACCAGCACCGGGGCGGGCGAGCCGCCGTTCTATGACATGCGGCAGATCACGCTGACCCATCAGTTGTCGACCGTATACGACTCCTTCCTCGGCGGGGCGATCGTGACGGTATTCCGCAATCCGACGGTCGACACCTACGAAGTCGATTCAGAGGGGGACACGTGGGCGCCGGCGCAGGGCGCACGGCGCTACTTCGGTTATCCGGGAGCGAACCCCGGCAACGCCTATGCTCGCGTGTTCATCAACGTCGTCGATCCGACGGCACCGCTGACCGACGATCAGCGCCTCTACCTCGCGTACGCCGATTGCTCGCCTGGCGGGATGTTCGGTGATGCCTGCATGAGTGCATCCGATCTGGGCGGCACCCTTGGTGGCATTCCACTGTCGCAGACGATCACCGCCGCGATCCCGGAGCCGGGCACCTACGCCAGCCTGCTGGCCGGGCTGGGTGTCCTGGGGTGCGTGGGGTGGAGACGGCGCAAGGCTTGATCGGCCGGTGCCGCCTGGCGGGACAGGGCCTCATGCCATGAGGGCGTGAGGCTCGATGCGTCCAAGTCGAGAGGGCCACAACCGGCCCGAGCTGGCCGGCGTCACGGCTCGCCAAGTCAGGAAAGAATGAGCGGCTCTCTCGAGACAGGACCTTGCGGGCGTAGTCAGGTGTTCCCTGGGCGTGGGCCTGCATTCATGGTTCGGGATTCAGACGCACGGGATGACGATGCCCTGCGCTGTGGGCACGCAACGCGAGCGCAGCAGCCCATCAGGGAAGGCGCGCTTCCGCTCTGTTCAGATGTCCGGTGGCGGCTTGACCGAGGCACCCGAAACGCTCTGGGTCAGAAGATCGCTACAACGGTCGTGAGGGTTCACTGCAACCACATGCAGCCCTCGGAACAATCGAGATGTAGGCTCGGCGCAGGCTGATGCACGCACGTTACTCTGGCGGGCACCTGGAAGAAGCTTCAGGCCCTGTGCACTGCTGGTGATCAGATCGGGCTTATTGGATGTACCAGCGACACCGAGACAAGACAGGCGTCGCTCTTTTGGGCTTCGCAGGCCCAATCTGCCGAGGCTCACCGACGGACCATCAAACCGCAGGTAAAAGCGCGAAAGAATCGCGCTTTTTCATATAGTTGTGGCTCCCCGACCTGGGCTCGAACCAGGGACCTGCGGATTAACAGTCCGTCGCTCTACCGACTGAGCTATCGGGGAATTGGAAGCCGCACATTCTAAGTGTGCCGACACCGACGGTCAACGCTTTCTTGCGACCTCCGCGCGACCGCGCGGCGGAGCGCGGTCGTCAGGCAGTCACTGTCGCAATCGCCTCGGCGACGTAGTCGATATTGCGGCCGTTGAGGGCGGCCACGCAGATGCGGCCGGTGTCGATGGCGTAGACGGAGAACTCCCTGGCGAGGCGCTCGACCTGGGCCTTGGTCAGGCCCGAATACGAGAACATGCCGCGCTGGCGAAGGACGAAGCTGTAGTCCGAGCCGGGGACGCGCTGGCCGAGCCGGGTGACCAGTTCCTGGCGCATGTTGCGGATGCGATCGCGCATGCCGCCGAGTTCCTGCTCCCACAAGGCGCGCAGTTCGGGCGTGTCCAGCACGGTGGAGACCACCTTGCCGCCGTGGGACGGCGGGTTGGAGTAGTTGGTGCGCACGATGCGCTTGACCTGGCTCAGGATGCGGGCTGCCTCTTCGGCGTCGGTGGCCACGATGCTGAGCGCGCCGACGCGCTCGCCGTACAGCGAGAAGCTCTTGGAGAAGGAACTGGACACGAATACCGGACGGCCGGTGGCGGCGAAGGCGCGCACGGCATGGGCGTCGTCCTGGATGCTGTCGCCAAAGCCCTGGTAGGCCAGGTCGAGGAAGGGCACGAGGTTGCGCTCGGCGACGATGTCCATGACCTGCGCCCATTGCTCGTGGCTCAGATCGGCGCCGGTCGGGTTGTGACAGCAGGCGTGCAGCACGACGACGTGGCCGGAGGGGATGGCGCGCAGCGCCGCGAGGAAGCCGTCTGCGTCCAGCCCATTGGTGGCCGGTGAGTAGTAGCGGTACTGGTTGACCTTGAAGCCGGCGTATTCGAACAGGGCACGGTGGTTTTCCCAGCTGGGGTCGGAGATCCACACCTCGGCCTGGGGCGCGATGCGGCGCAGGAAGTCGGCGCCGATCTTGAGCCCGCCGGTGCCGCCGAGGGCCTGGACGGTGACCACGCGCTTGTCGCGGATGATCTCGGCATCCGCACCGAAAACCAGATGCTGCACGGCATTGTCATAGACTGCGAGGCCGTCGATGGGCAGATAGGCGCGAGGCTGGGTGGCCTCGACCAGCTGTCGCTCGGCACGGGCCACGCACTGCAGCAGGGGCACCTTGCCCTCTTCGTTGTAGTAGATGCCCACGCCCAGATTGACCTTCCTGGGGTTGGGGTCTGCGACGAAGGCTTCGGTGACGCCGAGGATGGGATCGCGCGGAGCCAGCTCCACGTGTTGGAAGAGGGCAGAGGACATGAGGATTGAACCCGTTGATGGATCGTGGACCCGTCGGCCTGGCCGGGGCGCCGCGGAACCGCGTGCTAGACTGGCCTGCCTTCCGGAAGTGCCTGAATTTTACCCGTGATCCTCACCTTCCCCAACAGCCCGTTCCGGCTGCATCAGCCATTCGAGCCGGCCGGTGATCAACCCGCCGCCATCGCATCGCTGGTGGACGGACTGTCGTCCGGGCTGCGCTACCAGACGCTGCTCGGTGTCACGGGCTCGGGCAAGACCTACACGATGGCGAACGTCATCGCGCGCACCGGCCGCCCGGCGATCATCATGGCGCCGAACAAGACGCTGGCGGCGCAGTTGTACGCCGAGATGCGCGAGTTCTTTCCGGACAACGCGATCGAGTATTTCGTCTCCTACTACGACTACTACCAGCCCGAGGCCTACGTGCCCTCGCGCGACCTGTACATCGAGAAGGATTCGAGCATCAACGATCACATCGAGCAGATGCGGCTGTCGGCCACCAAGTCGCTGCTCGAGCGCCGCGACACCGTCATCGTCGCCACCGTCTCCGCGATCTACGGCATCGGCGATCCCGTCGACTATCACGCGATGATCCTGCACTTGCGCGAGGGCGAGCGCCTGGGCCAGCGTGCCGCGATCGCACGCCTGACGGAGATGCAGTACGAGCGCGCGGACTACGAGTTCCGGCGAGGCACCTTCCGCGTCCGGGGCGACGTGCTCGACATCTTCCCGGCGGAGAACTCCGAGACGGCGGTGCGGGTGTCGCTGTTTGACGACGAGGTGGAGTCGCTGTCGCTGTTCGACCCGCTGACCGGGCAGATCCTGGCGAAGGTGGCGCGCTTCACAGTGTATCCGTCCAGCCATTACGTGACGCCCCGCAGTACGACCCTGCGTGCAGCCGATGCCATCAAGGCCGAGTTGCGCGAGCGCATCGAGTTCTTCCACGGGACGGGCAAGCTGGTGGAGGCCCAGCGCATCGAGCAGCGCACCCGATTCGATCTGGAGATGCTGCACGAGCTGGGCTTCTGCAAGGGCATCGAGAACTACTCGCGCCACCTGTCCGGCCGCAAGGCGGGCGAGCCGCCACCGACACTGATCGACTACCTGCCGCCCGATGCGCTCATGATCATCGACGAGAGCCACGTGACCGTGCCGCAGATCGGCGGCATGT
>Ga0169931_10012873_pt1 | contig 11524 bp, 14 predicted proteins | sample Kivu_15m_20L_FD_129675 | JGI IMG/M metagenome (GOLD analysis project Ga0169931, IMG submission 129675) | Freshwater microbial communities from Lake Kivu, Western Province, Rwanda to study Microbial Dark Matter (Phase II) - Kivu_15m_20L... | ecosystem: Environmental > Aquatic > Freshwater > Lake... | reverse complement strand
CTTTCGAAATTGTTTCGACATTTAAATTTACCCATGTGTCAGCTAAAATATACTTCACTATCGATGAAGTATATACCAGTTGGATGCACCCTACAGTTTTATATTTTCTTGCAAAATACATTTCATCTTTTTTAGATGTTCTACCTTTATTTAAAGATCTTACCACTCTTTTACGATTTACGACAAAAGACGAAGTAGAAAAATGGATGAACCTAAGAGATTAAATCACGATAGCAATTAAGGGAACAGCTTAATAAATATTTTTTAGAACAAAATTTAAAAACTCATACTTTATAGACAAATTTAAAATTAAGATTTATAAAATTAAATTATGAAATTATACAGAATCAAATTTTTCTAAGTAATCCAGAAATTTTGCATAGGAAATTTGTAAAATATATTTGGATGATTGAAAATACTCTTTATATAAAATTAAATCTGGCAAATAGGAAACAGTGTAAAGAATATTCAATCTCATTAGGACATACAGATTATAAATCTTCAATTCATAATATATACCAATCTAGGTTGTCCTTAATAACTTTTCTTTTGATTATTTTAAAAAGTTCAAATAAATTTCACACAATTAAATAAGAATTTTGTAAAGTAAAATAAAAAAGAATTGTATTATCTTTTAATTATATAATTATATAAATTTGATAAAAATATAATCATCTATCAACTTTATTAATTTTTACTACATCATTTTCAGAAAGGAAAGATTTCATATTCAAAGGCCCGAAGACATATTTCATAACCTTCCATTCATTAGGGTTAAAATAGAAAAAATTTTCATTTTTAGATTTATCTCCCTTTTCAGTTTCTCCTTCATTTGTAAACCAAATAGCATAATCAGTATTGAACCGCCATTTCCTTTTATACAATTCTTCAGCAGCATAAAGTTGTAGAGTGTCTCTGGGCATATAATAGAAAATGTACAAAAGTGTTTCATTACTGAATTTTTCGAAGTATGTCTGTTTCAAAATGAAGTTCGGGATATTATAACCAAACTGCTTTTTATCAGTTAGGTCATTATTTGTCAAGCTAACACATTTCTTCATGTAACTATAAAAATAAAGTAAATATATACCTTTGATATTCACTTTGATCTAAAAACATTTCAGTTAAATCAACATAATAATTGCCAAAAGTATTCAACTCGTTTTTATTAACTTTATTAACAAACGTTTGAAGTGAATATTCCTTATCTTTTTCGTTTTTGTAACCCAGAATATTGTTACTAGAGGGTCTCTCTTGAAGATGTTTACTTTCCGTGTATTGTTGCATTATTGTTAATAATTTAATAAAATTTTAAAATAATTTGAATTATTTAAATTAAAAAAAAATATTATAGGATATTATTCCTTTTAATTTCATACTTAAATGTCTAAAGAAAAAAATCCCCAAATATTTATTGCGAAATTATCTGCCGATGTTAGAGAAAAAGACTTAGACTACGAATTCAGAAGATTCGGAACCATCAGAAACATCCAACTTAAAAGAGGATTTGCTTTTATCGAATACGACGATTATAAAGACGCAGAAGATGCGATTAAAGACATGGACGGAAGAAAATTCGAAGGAAATAGAATAGTCGTTCAACATGCAAGTAACCTTAAGTTTCATAAATTTTAGTGGGTAAAAGAAGAGATAGAGAGAGAAGAGACGATAGAAGAAGAGATGACAGAGACGATTTTGAAAGAAGAAGAGGCCCCCAAGCAAAGGATATTTGTTTTAATTGCGGAAAAACTGGGCATTGGTAAGTAAATTTCTATTTTTGAATTTTTATGAAACATTTTACTTTTTCTATTTTATTTAAACGAGCTTAAAACATTCTCCTTGATTTTTTAATTTTAAACTAGTTAAACTAAATTCCCAATTCATTAACAATTAACACATTTACACATTCACACACTTACTCAATTATGTTAAACAAAACTAAACTGCAAATAACTTTTATACAAACTATGAATCACTCATACTTTGGCCTAAATTTAAAAAATTTCATGTGTGATGAGTTGTGAGTTAGTATACATAGTTTACTTTCTAATTTACATTTCTCAAAACAACATAATACAATAACAATTTATTCAATTAATTCAAATTAAAAAACTTACTTAATAGGGCGAATGAATGCAGAGAGCCTCTAAAACCAAAGTAAAAATATGATTTATTTAAAATATAGAGGACAATATTTCAAAGAGGACGCAAAAGGCTTTAAAAGTGGTCGTAGAGGTCATTTAGAAAAGGAATGCAGGTAAATATTAATTTATATAATTTAAGGTCTTCACCTAGCAGATCCAGATCAAGAGGTAGATCAGACTCTAGATCTGAATCCAGAAGGCGATCTAGATCAAGATCACGCAGCCAAAGTGAAGACAGAAGAAGAACAAGAAGAAGATCAGTAAGCTCGCGTGATTCCAGATCAAGGAGTAAATCTCTTTCCAGATCGAGGTCCCGTAGTTACAGCAAGGATATTAATAAACGAGAGTTCAATTTAAACGGAACAAAGTAAATATTCATTTAAATAATTCCACCCACTATTTACTTATTTAGGCCTACTGAAGAGATTAATAAAATTTAAATTTTAGTATATACCTATATTTTAATAATATACGGAAAATAAATGTGATTTACTCGTAAAAATTTTATTATAGAATTTTATTTTAATATAATATATCTGTTTGTATTTTTAAGTGATAGTACTACTTTCATAAAAAATCAAGATTTTAATTTATAGAATTCAATTTAACTTAATTTTCTTTTGTTTTACCATCTCACAACCTTTTAATAAGTTTTTTACCCAATCTCTTGGAGCCGTTTGTGAAAGTCTATTTACTAACGTTGTCGGAATTTTTCCTTTTATATCGTTTTGGGATATAATAGAAAGAAAAGTTTTTGGAGGATCAACGTTCAAAGTTTGGATGAAGTATCCAGATATTATAGTTTCTGCTCTAACAGTTTTTTTGTAGATCGGACAGTCTTTGTGATCAACACTCTTAAAATGGAGAAGAGAAGAAGTTTCATCAGGAAAATTTTTCCATATTTTTCTTCTTTGTACGAAATCTCTATTATCAATAAAAGGAAATTGAGACTGAATATTAAAATAACATTTTACCTTTATACTCATATATAAAACCTCGAATTGTTCCTTTTCGTTTGTTTCAACTATTTTGAATTCAGAGAAAATTTTATCCCATTGTTTTCTAATGTTAACATTCGATATAGCTTCAAATATATCATCTCGACTATAATTGTCTATAACAGCGATAGTTCTAATGATAATTTGAGGAACATTTTTTATCTAATTATGTAAATGATATATAGTACATTTTTCTTAAATATTTGAATAGATTTTTCGTTCAACACTGATTGCCATTTCGAGTTCGGTTCATTAATCAAATCACAAAAGATTTTAAGATCAAAATCGTCAGTTATGTCTAAAATTAAATTTAATGTTTAAATTTACAATCTTGAGGTAATTTAATAATCGATTTCTCATCTGTGACTATTTTATGTAATTTATTAACACTCGTTGTTGTCTGAAGTTTGTGAAGTGAATGAGTAGTATGAGATTTTCTAATCCCTCTCTTAATTTCCTCTTCTGTATCGAGTTTCGTTTTTTCATCCTTAGGCGTAGGATCTCTTTCCTTCATTATTTTTAATTCATCTTTTGAAATGTAATTCATCACGATATTGTCTAGTGTTCTGTATTCATTCTTGATATCAATTTTCTGATACGTTATTTCATTAGGATTATTATTCTTTAAAATAAATTTATCATCGATTTCCCCTAGGGGTTGCAAATCACCTCTTACCTTTTGAATCGGTTTTGTTTTCATTGAAAATTTTTCACGAATATTATTATGCATTTCAAAATTCACTGTGGCGTAGGATTGGATTCTTTGAGAATCATGATGAATAAATTTATTCTTCCTGCTTGAATGATTAATAGGTCTATAGATCTTTGGTTCGTATTTGATTTCTTCAAACTGTCTTAAATTGTCGTCATCAGTTTGATAGTTGTTTATGTTGATAGATTTATCACAAGTGTAGTATTTTTTGAATAATTTATTAACATCTTCTGATTCCATAATTTGAAAACTTTAATACTTAATAAAAATATTTAATTGAATTTGTTCGTTTTTATTATAAATAATCAAAATAATCCTATATATAAGGTTTTATATTTTATAATAAGAGAATAGTTATTTGTGAGTAAAAGATTGAAAAATTTTATTTTATTAACATAATTTATATTAAATCGAGTGATGATTACTATTATTATTTGTGTGATGAATATTCTCTTCATAGTCCTTCTTTAAAAATGGAAAAATGGCTATCATAGAATTTCTAAAATCATCATATCCTGATTCTATATCATCGTTAATAATTCTATATGAAAAATAAGAAGCTTTTTCAATTTCTTTTATTTCCTTGTTAGAGTTATCTAAAATTTGATTAATTTGCTCTGTATTTAGTCTACACTCTTTCTTCAATCTGTCTCTCAACAATTCAACAGAAGAGGGAAGAACAGCCACATAATGAGCATGGTATCCAGATTTATAAATCTTTTTAGCGGTAGGAATATCAGTTTCTATAATACAAATCTATCATAAATTTTAAATACAATAAAATATTACTTTTCTTTGGTTTCCAATCCTATTGACATCTTTCTTCGAAATTCCATAAAGATCATCATTAACATTAGGAAACTCAATCAACTCGTTTTGTTTAATCATCTAAAATCTTAATGTTTATATTATACGTTTAAAAATGTCTTTTTGTCGAGTGTTGTGTGCTTTTCGCTCTCCATAAAATCTTCTTTATTTGTTGTGTAGATCAAAGGAAATTCAAAGGAAAAAGGGAATTCTTCGAGAATCCTGTTAATTAATAAAGTTCTTCCACTGCATTTTGGGCCTACTATAAGCAATAGATTGGCAACGCTCGGTTCTTCGCATAAAAATTGAAAGTAGTCTTTTGTGTATTTGAATACATCATCTGGTTTGTATAAAAAAAGGCTTGAAAGATAATCGTTTAGTAATAATCGAACTTCTTTGTGTTCTTGCAAATAGCCGAAATTCTCGTTGCAGAGGGTTGCCTATAAAAGATTATGCTATTACTTAAAATATTTACATTTCTTTGAACGAAGTAGGAATATAATTCTTTATCATTTTTTATGTCATTTTCCATTTATTTTATTAATAAGTTATTAATATAATATAGTTGCAAGTTAAATAAAATAATTCATACTAATAGAATATAATTTTTCAGAACGATTTTTCTGCAAATCTGTGAATTTTTTGTGAAAAAAGTAAAATTTGTTCTCCCTATAACAACTGAGAATTCAATAATGGGTCATTAAATATTTTCCTCATGAAATTTTTTTTCTTTATCTCGTAACCTTCTCCAGTGTATTTAAAAGCCTCTTCTGACTTTTCTTTATATAATTTATCAAACAAAAATCTTGTTCTTGATTTCAAGTGATTTAGTGAGTTAAATCCAGTTTTTATCATGTCATCTTTTGCATATTTGTTTATTAGATAATCGATAAATAATGAGGTGCTATCTGCTAATTTGGTTTGATTACCATTTATAATGAGAGATAGAAGACACCACTTTTCAGCAAGAATTTCTAATGTATCTTCTCCCTGGATAAAACTGACATAACGTTCCGGTACTTGGCATATTTCCATCAAAGAATTACGATCAATGTCATAATTCAAATACAAAGGGAGAGACTCTGTTTGTCCGTAACCAGAAAAAATTACAAGTTTTTTATTTTCCTTTTCGGTCAAATTAGAATATGTATCGATACTATGAGCTAAAAAGCTGTCTGAGTGATTAACGAAGATCTCAGGGAATAAATTAATTGCAGTGCCTAGGGTAGTTCTTGGCTCCCAATCGGGATTTAGAGGAAACTCTCTGAAAACTTCTTGAAAAATGTTTCTGATCTGTAATAGAGTCAGAGTATTTGCTAATTTTTCAAGTAGTAATAACTCGGGCATGTCAGCAATCATAATTTTTGTGTCTTTTTGTTCTGCCCATAGAGATATCATAGAAATAGCGTCTTCGGTTAATCTCTCGCTATGATTAGGATTTAGTTCATACATCTCCTGTTCTTTTACAATTTCTTCTTTCATTAATTTACTGGAGCTTATTGCGTATCCATTTTTAACAAGTAAATTTTTCATTTTCTTCTTAGCAATTAGCGAAGGTTGAATTTCCCAAGGATCTCTGATTAATCTTTGTACAAGTTCAGTATTTCCTTTATTATAATACTTATCGATTTTGGTTAACATTCTATCCGGACGCATTTGTAACATGACCATATCAGGTTTTATGTAATTTAGCATTTTATATATATTCAAAACATCTATTCGTTCATACATTGTTCCTATTATAAAAACTTCTAAATTTTTGTAGTACAGTTTGACGGCATTACCCAACATTCCCTTCTCTAAAAACGATTTGTAAACTTTTTTAGGGATTTTGAATGGTAATGACTTGTTTTTCAAAAAATTTTCTTTCTCATCGTTGGTTTTGAAAATCATTTCGCTGGCTTTCTCCAATTTTTTATTTTGATCTTCTACCACTTCATTCAAAGTTTGAGTTTGTTCGTTTAAAAATTCAGATAATTTTATAGGCATCTCATCGAATTTGTAATATTTATCACTTAATTTTCCATCATCGCTGAATTCGATTTTATTAGTGAATTCGTGTTTATTTATAGTAAAAAATATTTTAAAATAATTTTTCTTGTTTGTAAGAAGATCCTTGTGTGTTCTAAATTTAAAAATTTTATTACAAACATTTTTCATTTAGATTTTGATAATATGATAAAAATAAATAATACTTGATAGATTATTTGAATGGAGATTACTAGAAAAATCGAAAAAGGAAAAGTCCAAAAAATAATGACGGAATACAAACAAAATAATTTTGAAGAAATTTTAAGATTTAACCAAATCTTAAAAGATTTGGAGAGGAAGCTTAACATTGGTCAAAAAATGTTGAATGAAAGGTATAAATATCTTTGTGGTGAAATAATAGAAAAAGTAAAAAACAAGTTCCCAGAAACAAATATATTAGACGATTCAAGCATTGATAATTTAATAAAAATTCTCCCAGATAAAAATAAGAACTATGATATAAAATCTTTTTACTTAGATAAATTGAAACGATGTAAAAAATATTCGCAACCTGCATTCCAACTAACTCATATAAATATAAAACAAAGATTCGATTCGATAAAATCTAAAGAAAAGGAACTGTTTAGCAAATGTGTTGTTTTAGAACATGACGAAATCAGCATTAAAGAATGTCTATACAAAGAATTCAAAAAATTTCAAATTGCGGCAGTCGAGGATATAAAAGAGTACTATGAGCAATTAGAAAAATTTAAAAAATATATTTATATTTAAAGCATTAAAATTTAATAAATGAATATCAAGAAAAAACTTGTTTATACCATCTTTACAACGCCTTTTTGTTATTTAACATTTAATGCCTATAGATGGCAGTCGAGAAGAAAATTAGAAAAAATAGAAGAAATAGCAATTAGAGATAAAAGATTGAAAGAGGATGGACTACAACTAAATGAGAAAATTTTGAAGGAATTTAAAATGAGAGATGAATTGGAATTTAAGCCTGTTAGTCTTAGAGGGTACTTCTCTGATGACTATGTTTTAGTTAACAGGACTAGAGAGGCTGAGCCTGGTTTTCATGTCGTTTCTCCTTTTTATTGCTATAAGGATGATTCAGGCGTATATCGAGCTGTTTTAGTAGATCGAGGATGGATTCCTTATACGTACAAAGAAAAATTCCTTAGTAAAAATAATAAGGATAAAAATCTCTCAGTGGTCAAAGGAGTAATATACAAAGGAGATAGTAAAAATAAATATACTCTAAGTAATACTGATACAAATGAGGCTAAAGAAAAATTAATTTCTATGAACCCAGAGGAAATTTCTTGTTTGCTAAAATTAGAAAATAAAGACATAACTTCCCAGTTTGTGGTCAAAGAAGTAGATTTCGATTTTTTAGATAAAAATAAAGGCCAGAATAATCTACATTATCCTATCAAAGTTAGCTATACGGATTTAATGGTATGGTATGTCACTCCGAAGAAGCATCAAGATTATGCGAATTTTTGGATAACTGTAACTGTCATGAATATTATTTCAAATCTATTTGTATGGATGTATTTATAATATTAAATATTATTTCATCTATCATTAACTAATTATATTATTGATATTTATATGCGTATATTATATTAAAATTTTATCAAATATATAATAAAATTCATGTTTTCAATATAAAATGAAGGTTTTATATTTACTTTCGATTATTTTATCCTTAATGTTTGATTTACACCTTACTAATAATAATATCAATTCATTTTATGAAGTTGACCATGAAATTCTAATAAACAACAAGATAGAAGGAAAAATGAAAATTGATGGCGAAATGTATGATACTATTTGTGATTGTGATCCTATAAAAAGTCCTGATAAAATTCAAATTGGAAAATGTGACCCTATGAAATTAAAAATTTGGTCAGAAAGAGTAGGGCAAGGAGCAAGTTTGGAAGAAGTTAAAAATATGATTGGTAATGTTTCGAATTTAAAATATGTCAAAATTCACTCTACTTCTTTTAGATGTTTAGATGGACGGAATAGCAGGGCAGTGCTAGGAACTCCGGGTGGTGACGCAGGGGAATTTATACTTTCATTAAGTGTATATGAAGAAATATTAGGTCCAGGAAAAACACTAAGTCAGGATGATGTAGATTTAATTTTCTCGCTTTATTTATCTAACATTCCTTTTGATAAATTTTATATGTGTACCGACGACATGGCTGTCTCTCATTTAGAGCGAGAATTATATGTAATAAAATAAAAATTAATCAACTAGGTAGAAGGTTTGAATATAAATAATCCAAGAGCCCAATTGATTCCTGAGCTTTTTAATTTAATAACGAAACCAGAAAATATAGGCGATCTTCACTTAAAAATGTTGTTAAAATACCCTGAACAGTTTTCAATAAGAAGAGATATAGTTACTTTGTTCCTGAAAAGTTTTTATAAGACTTTATGGAACAAAGAAGATGGACTTTCACAAAAATTAGAATTAGAAGTATTGACTGGAGATCATAAAGAATCTGCATTTGTGGAAGTTAGATCAGAAAATGTATTGATTTTAAATCTTAAAACTAATTTTAGGATTGCCTAACAGAGCAAGTAGCCCCCTTATTAGAAACTAAAAATAAATCAACTTCTGTGTTCGTAAATCACTTCGACGCAGTTTCTATAAGAAGATATCAACTAGCTAAATTTTTTTCGGAGGTGAGTAAACACCAGCCTATTGAGGCTTTTATAATGTTCAAAAAATTGAATAACAGCGGAAATATAAATTTAGAAAACACGGGATCGTTTATAGCAAAAGGATTACCGTTTTACACTATAAACTTAGGTTAAATTTTTATGTTGTTAAATTAAAAATAATTATTTAATTATTATAAAATTCGGACTAAACTTAACATGATGTTGCTTACTACCTCTTTTTTTATTTAAAAATTCTTCGATTTGTTTTGTGTTAATTGTCTGAATTACTTGCTGACCCTTCCAGTATTTAATCTAAATATTAATTAAAATTATACCAAAGAAAGTTCATTTAGTGTGTATATAATGTCATCGTTTTTTATTCCTGTTTCTTCAGACAGTTCCTTTATGGAGAGATTTCCTTTGTATTTAAGAAGTGTTTCTAGTATAGTATTAGTCCAATAGGATTTATAAGAAATTTTTCCCAAATCACTTAAAGGTGTCTCGGGTGTGCAGATTCTTTTTTCTAATCTTGAAAAATAATAAGACATCGAAATCAAAAATTGTCCATAGCCTTTTCTCTGATATGGGGGCATTACCATAATGCAGGCAAGATTAAACTCTGTAGCCAAAGACATCTCCTTACTGAAATAAGCAACGATGTGTTTACCGTTGTTGTCGTTTTCAGTCAACACATAAAAAGAAAAAGAAGAAACATCAAAATAAATTGATTTATGGTCTAAAAATAATTTCGCTATTAAACATAAATTTTGACAGTACAATTTATGTTCTTCTCCTTTAATTTCATAAACAGATATTGAATGAGTCACTCTGTTTTTATTCTTTGTAATAGAACCATTATGAAAACTTTCACTCACCTCTTGTAAATATATTTCCCTCCCTGGGGGATTATGGGTATTACAATTTTTCTGAAATTATTAAAAATATTATCCTCACCATATGTTGAATCAAAGTGCTTTTTTTCCTCATATATTTTAAACAAAATTCGCACATATACAAAACCTTATTAAAAGTAAATTCTTGCGGATAGGGGGAATAATACCATGTATCGATTTCGTAATAGCCCATTATTATTTTATCTATGTTTTTGATTTTTATCGAATTTTCTAAATTTTCTTTATGATTGTACTATTTTAGATTATTGGGATATTTACATTTTCATTTCCTATCATAGAGGATCTTTTTCTAGTTAACATATTCGAATCGTTCAAAAGATTATGATTGAATTTTATCAGCGACGTCTAAATTAGAAAAATTATTTTTACCCCCTCTAATTCTTTGTCGATGTTGCCTAAATTGTTTCTAATCATTTTTTCTGAAATCCAACGGTCCATTCTTTTCTCAAAATTTAGGAAATGAACGTAGTACATTTTTTCATTTAATTTTGAATCTTCTTTGATTTGTAGCACTCTGGCATGGTCTATAAGAATAAATCAGATATTATACTTCTAATATTTTCATTTTCTGAGACCACATCGATTATGTCATTTATTCTCACTATCGTAGTTGAATTTTCAAAATTATGTAGGGTGCCATTCGTTGGCACTTCGATTTCTTTTATCATTGTATTTATATGATTAAACAAATCTGTGATTCAAAAATTAAAATAATTTTAATTTAAAATATTTTTAATATAAAATCATAATAATTTATAAGTATCGTTATATCATTTATATCTTGAATCGGCCTAAAATCCTCAAGAATTGAAATGGATTTCTCTTAATTTATTTTGAATTATTTTGTCTAAAATGTCTTATTATATTTTAGCAAATTTTATTCAATTTTGGTGTTTGTTAAAAATTATTTTTATTACAAAATATTTTTTATTATAAAATAATTTTGAAATGGCAAAAAAGGGAATTATGTATTTTGTTACTTTAAGTTTCGGCGGAGGGATCGTTGCTTATCTTTTTTGGGCTAATAGACACAATATTCAGAAAAGTAGAGAATTCAAAGATGTAGAGGACATGTATAAGCATTTTGAAGGAAAAAATAAATTAGTTACGAAAAACGAATTAAGATTAATGGGTGAAAGAAATAAGGTTGATGAAGTCCCAGTATCTGATGATAAAAGCGGATATATGTAAATTTAATATTATAAAATATGCATTAGATAAAGATATTTCTAGTTAAATGTCCAAATTTTATTAAAAATTTCAACGCAAAACAATGTTAAT
>Ga0169931_10012872_pt1 | contig 11525 bp, 8 predicted proteins | sample Kivu_15m_20L_FD_129675 | JGI IMG/M metagenome (GOLD analysis project Ga0169931, IMG submission 129675) | Freshwater microbial communities from Lake Kivu, Western Province, Rwanda to study Microbial Dark Matter (Phase II) - Kivu_15m_20L... | ecosystem: Environmental > Aquatic > Freshwater > Lake ... | reverse complement strand
GCATGCAGAATTCGTGTTGATCTTACAACCCGCACTCAGACTCCCCGTGGCAACTCGAGTCGGGAATAATGAGATCCTCTGCAGAAAGCTGTCGCTGTCGAAGCAGGTCAGTTCTGGTCACTCGTCGGCTGTGCCGCATGCCGGTGCCGGCCGCTCGGCGGCAGAGACGAATATTGCTTGTCTTCGAACCCTGCTCTTCGGTGATGTGCAGCAACATGCCCCGATGTCGCTGGAATCGTCTGGAGAGAACAGCCACTTTCCGGAGATTTGACGCCCGGATCGTAAACGGTTATGACTCAAAGACTGCGTCCCCGAACGACTGGCCAAAGCATTCGATGGCACAAGGAGTGCATTACTCACTATGAACCCTTCGTATCTGCTGCTCGCCTTCGCACTCGCGCTGTCTTGCCCACTGCAAGCGAGCGCGCAGAATCTGGCGATCGGGGCGCCGTCCAGGACCGCACAAACGCGGGATCCGCAGCAATCGGTCGAGCAAGGATTCCAGGCACTCTTTGACGGACGCACGCTGGCGGGCTGGAATGCAGTCCCGTTGAGTACTTCGTCGGATTGGTCGGTTCATGACGGCGCGATCGCAGGAGTCGGGAGCGCCGATCGGCTTTCGTATCTCGTTTGGAAAGACCATACACTGACCGACTTTGAATTGCGACTTCGCTATCGACTGCTCACCGAGGGTAACACGGGGGTGGAAATCCGCGCGATACCCGACGTCTCGCGCAGGCGTCCGTTCGAAGGTTATCACGCTGATATTATTCATGGCATAAGCCAAAGCAACTATCTGGGTGGCTGGGATTTCCACTTTGCGAAACGTGCAGAGCACCAGCGCACGGAGCACGCTTGTCCGCGGGGAACCCGTCTGGTCATCGCTGAAAACGACAGCCCACATGCCACCACGATCGAAAACGGACTGACTGCCGATGACGTGAATGAGCGGGATTGGAACGACGTCCGGATTATTGCCACGGGCAATCATTTCGAATACTTCATCAACAGTAAGCTGGCTTCCGAGTTCACCGACAACAGACGCAGCGGACGGCTTGACCAGGGCGCGATTGGCCTGCAACTTCACAATCGAGGCATGCGTGTCGAGTTCAAAGACTTGCGGATCAGGACTCTGCGCTGAGCGAAATTTGCGGACGCATCTGCGCTTGCCATCACAACCCCCAACTGCGCAAAAACGAATTCAACTTAAGTGAATCCAGCTATTGACAGCCTCGCCTGAAAGGGTGTGACCCTTTGGAGGCAATCAGTATTACGGCAATCGCCGGCAAGAGTCAGACCCCTTTTTCGGACAGACACTGAAAGGTCCTCACAATGCAAGGTAAACCTCGCCGCGAGTTTTTGAAGACCAGTTCCATGCTCGCCGCCTCCGGGGCGATGGTCGCCCCGTTTGGACAAGTTGCCAAAGCAGCGGCCAGTGAACGAGTGCGCGTGGGCATCGTGGGCGCTGGCGGCAGAGCCATGTCGCTGATCCAGACGTTTTCGGCGAACACATCGGCAGAGGTGGTGGCCATCGCAGACCTCGATTCCAATCGATTGCCACTGGGGTTGGAAGCTGCGGCCAGCCTGCAGGGCAGAAAACCTCGAGGCGAAAGTGACTTTCGCAAGTTGATCGACGACAAAACCATCGATGCGCTGGTGGTGGGTACCCCCGACCATTGGCACGCTATACCCACGATATTGGCCTGCCAGGCCGGCAAAGACGTCTATGTTGAGAAGCCCGACAGTCACGACATTGTGGAAGGGATGCGGATGGTGGCCGCGATGCGCAAGCACCAGCGGATCGTGCAGATGGGTTCGCAGCATCGTTCGACGACACGTCTTCAGTCAGCGATCGAGTTTGCGAAGTCGGGCGCCCTGGGGCGAGTCGTCGTGGCCAAGGCATGGGAAAGCGCCAAGCAGGGTCCGATCGGATTCCCCGAGGACTCGAACGCACCCTCGGGTGTCGATTACGACATGTGGATCGGTCCAGCGCCCTGGCGGCCGTTTAATGTCAATCGCTTTCACGGGCGTTGGCGCTGGTTTTACGACTTTGGAACCGGCGATCTGGAAAATGACGGTGTGCATCGGCTCGACATGACCGTGGCAGTACTGAGCGCCGCCAGTGTTGCTCAGGGAGACGGACCGATTGGTTTGCCGTCGACCATTTTCGCCAATGGAGGCAAATGGTATTTCGACGATGCACAGGAGTTTCCCGACACAATGCAGGTCAATTACGAATTCGGTTCCGGCAGGAAAACGAAGTTACTGACTTATGAGATGCGTGTCTGGGCACCGTATGGATATCTGGGCGAAAGCGAGGGTTCGGCGGTCTTTGGCGACAAGGGCTACATAATCGTCGGCAACGAGCGATGGGCAGCTTATGAGAAAGGTGGCAAGATAATCGCGCAGGGGGAAGGAGGCAGCCACGAGGCTCCGCACGTCCAGAATTTCATCGAGTGCATCAAGTCACGCGCGAAACCTCTCTGCGACCTCGAGACAGTCGGTCACCCAGCCTCTGTACTGTGCCACTCCGGTAATATCGCCGCGCGAGTTGGACGCAAGTTGACCCTCGAACCAACCACCGAGACTTTCGTCGATGATGCCGAAGCGAATGCCCTGCGCGGACGATCCGAGTACCGAAAACCGTGGCTTCTGCCCGAAGTGTGAGTGCGTGCGCAAACTTAATTTGAAGGAATAGTCGACTGGATCGATATGACACGACAGGTATCACTCGGCGCAGTATCTTCGACTTTCCGGCAGCGGCCGCTGCTTTTGCACTTTGCCCAGGCACAGCTTGCTCCCTGGTTCCCCGGAACAATTTTCAGAGGTCGGCTTGTGACGAAATTTCCCGCAGGCCTCGTGCCGGAATTTGAAGAGCGCCTGTTCCGGCTCGGACCACATGGCCCATCAGCCCGTCACTGAGTTGCCTTCACACGGCTCTGTGCAGGCAGGCATCGGGTTATCATGATGCTTTGCGGGACGGGCATCACCACACTCAGCCGATCGAACGATTCAATAAGTGTTGCATCAGGAAAAAAACGGATAGTCCGAGCCGACGGACCGTGATTGTTCGTGCTTATGGGAACATTCGCAGGACTCTCAGCGTGCGTCGGCCCCCTTTTTGCTGTCAATCAGCGGTTCCTGACACATTTTCTCCCCCTCAGGTGCTGAGATTGACGGTAGTGCGACGCTTTAAATGCGTGGTTCAATCTCCTCGCGAATGGCTGATCGCGAGCCGGGTGACGATGACTTCGCCGGTGGATTCTGCGGAGTCGCCTTTCGAGACGTTGGACTGTGTGTAGCAGCCGATTTTGAAGCAGCACTTTTTGCGAGCAGTCTTCCAGGTCATCACCGATGATCGGTTGTGCGTAACCGTGATGGTTCCGCCGGAAGCCGTAATGACCAGATCGAAGGGCGTTCCCAGTGAATACGACCTGTCGATGACGATGTCGTTTTCGCCGTCGCGTTCGATGAGCAGCTTCCGGCCTTCAACGCGGATCTTCAGTACATCATCGTCGTCGTCGTGAATCTGAGCACACACAACGTGCGGTTTCTTTTCAGGCAGCACAGTCACCACCAGCCGCGCTGTCAGCGTGTGAACTCGCCCATCGTCAGTGTTCCATTCGGCTTCGTCATTCGTTGCCGGGTTCATCTCTCGCAGTTCACTGCGAGGATATCCAGAACCCTTCGTTGTCACTCCTCCGCACGGCGCGCGGAACACGAGGCCACCGGCGGGATGGGGATGGAAGAACTTTGGATGCATGAATGTCGCCAGACGAGGCTGCACGATCTCGTCAGGTTTGCCCGGCAGATCCGTGTCTTCGGGCAGCGTGAGCTTCCAGGAGGACAGATCGATCCGCTCGGCTGGCGGTTCGTCAGCGAAGGAACTTTGATCGTTCACAGACGGCATGCTGACGACCAGACAACTCCAGACGATTGCCGTACGGCAGACAGCGGTTTGACGATTGAGATCTGAACTCATGATTCGAACCCCGGGAGTTTGGATCGCCACAGGCGTGGGGGAAGAAGGCGGCGTGAGACGGTGATTTTCGTGGCGCGGCTTTACGCGCAAACCTGACACAATCGGGACGATCTGAGTTATCGATGACCGCTGCGTTCGGCGTCGGGCGGAAATACTGCATAGCATTTGTAAAGGGCTCACCGCAAACACTCGCCGGGGCTGGTCGCGGACTTCGGGTGCAAGGCTTCGTAAACGCCGCCATGGTCGCTGAGGATAATCACGATCGTGTTCTCCCGGTGCCCGAGAAATGCGTCCGCCGATGGGTGGCAAATCGCGACAGGTCTTGCCGTCGTCCTCACTGACAATGCGCGGCATGTAGCCCTGGTAGCGGCCTTCGATGACCTTCGGGTTTTCTTTGTCGATCAATGTGCGCGCCGCAAAGACCCAAAGCCGCTCTTTGCCCTGCGGATCGGTGATGCAGTAGATGCTGGGGCAGTTCCTGAAGTTGACGTAGTTCGGTGGTAGCGAGTCGTCGATGCGTGTCCAGGTCAGCCCCGCGTCATCGCTGCGAGCCATCGGCCCTGCGTGTCCTCGGAGAGATCAATGTGCGTCAACGCATCACGCTGCTGCTGCAAAATGGCTTTCTTTTCAGTGGGTGCCGATTCCCATGCGCGTTTCGCGGCTTTGGTGGTGTTGGCGACTTCGGGCTTCGCCTGGGCGAAGGCGTCCAGCGGCGCGAGGAGCAGGGCGGTGAGAAGGGTGAGGGTGTGTTTCAGCAAATCGGTTTTCATTTCAGGTGCAGTTCCACTTTCTCGACCTTCACAGCTTTCCTGAACGGGCCATTGCGATCGACCGCGATGGCGATGGCATTCTCCCCGCGCTTTAGAATATCGACAGGCACTGCGAACTCAAGGCGGGTCAGCTTCTGGTTTTTGAGGTCTTTGACCAGCCAGCCCGGGGTCACGGTCTCAGGCTGGGGTGCGGGGGAAAAGATGCGCGCATCCTTCCATTTCGGATCGACAAGGTTCGTCTTCAAAGCCACGCCATTGAGCGAAACGGCGACCTCGTCCGTGGCGACATGCTCGAAGAGAACGAGACACAGCTGTGCCTGGGTCCCAGGCTTCATCGGCTCCCAAACTGGGAGAACGAGGGCAGACGGTGTTTGATCGTTGCGCAACAGGATGGGCAGCGGCGCGTGGCTGTTCGCGGAGGCGTAGCCCTCGAAGGCCGAATAGCCGCCACGCCGGTCGATGGCATGGTAACGCGGCTGGGCCGCGATGGTTTGAAGGCTGCCAATGGTGGTCAGGATGGCCGGCTCGTAATGTGCATGTTGGGTGAGACCGATTGTCTTCGCGTGCTCGGCGGAGCCGGCGGGATTGTTGAAGATGCCGACTCCATCCGCGCCCTGGTGGAGATAGTTGCCAAAGACGCCGCAGAGCAGATCGAGCGATTGATCACCGTGATAGCCGTCGGTGGCGTGGAAGCAATCAAAGCTCGGGATGAGTTTCACCGGCGCACCGGCGACAGCCTTGCGGAACGACGCCAGATCGACGTTGATGGTGCGCGTGCCGATGATGAGAACGTCCACGAGTCCTTTGGCCGCCCATGTTTCCAGATCGATCCCATCGGTGCGGCAGCCTTCGACCGAATCCGGCACGCGCGCCGCGAGCAGGAAAGGACGCCCGCGCCTGGCTGCTCGCGTCTGGAGCATCTCGCGCACGTCGCGCATGAAGCTCGTGAGGTGCTCGCGGTTTTCCCACTGCTTGCCCGGCGGAAGAAAAGGAGTGTGCCGGAGGAAATCGAGATGCACACCGTCGAAGTCATACTGCTCGGCCACCTCGCGAATGATGGAGAGGCGGTAGTCACGCACTTCCGGGATCGCGTAGTTGTAGAAACCCTGCCACCACCAGGAGCGGATGAGCCAGTCGGGATGCGCCGCCTTCACAGGATTGCGTTCATCGGAGATCGAGGCACCGCCTTTCTCGTAGTAGATCAAGTCGCCGCGCTCGACCTCATTCATGCGCAGGCCCCACCAGATCTCTTTGCCGCGCTTGTGGCCCCGCTTAATCAGTTCGTCGAAGTAATCCAGTCCCTCCTCGCGCCACTTCATCAGGCCGGGGTGCTGGATGGGACGCAGGAGCCTGCTGCGGTAGTGCGCGACGCCTTCATTTGAGACATCGATGCAGATCGCATCGAGCTGGCTGCCGGGCAGGTCGGCGAAACCGAAGACGTAATCCATGACCGCCTCCATGTCCGAACCGAAACCGCCCTTTTTCTGAATGTCAGCCGCAGGGTCGTATTGGGAGAAGATGCGCCGCTCGCGGTTCACGGCGGATTGATGCTCAGGAGTGAACTTGAAATCCCCGGCATGCAGCGCGGACAGCGGCGCGAGAGAGGCGAGCAGAACGGTGAAGAGTGTGAGGGTGGATTTCATGATAGAGGTATCAGGGCTTGAATGGTGTCGGTGGAAAACTCCGCAGCCGGGCCATGCAAGGCCGCTCCAGAAACTGGTCAGAACCGGTTCATTGATGGTCTTTACTTTGCATCCTGGTACGCTTGCGGGGTTTCGCCGCTTCGGTTCATGCCGTGCGCCTTGCTCTTCACGAGGTTCTTCAGCGCGGCACCCTCGCTGACGAGTTTGCCGGCCTGCGCGTCCTCCTCGCGGAAGCGAGCGAAGAGGATCTCGGCGTCCTGGTCGCGGCTGCGGTCGTAGTGGATGTAGATGTCGCCGTTCGGGGCCTGGGCGATGTCGGGATAAGAGACGCCGGTGCGCTCGTCGAGGAGCAGGGGTTTGGACCAGGTCTTTCCTTCGTCGGTGGTGAGGAAGGCGGTGAGTTCCTGTCGCCTGGGCGTGGCCTTCGTGATGTCCTGGCCGTGGCGGATAACGAGCAGGTGGCCCGATTGCAGGCGGCGGATGACGGCCTTGCTGTTCACATGCGGAAAGGCGATGGACTGCGGCTCCCAGGTCTTGCCACCATCGGTGGAGAAGCTCTGGAAGGTCGCCTTCATACCGCGCGAGAGCATCCAGAGGCGACCGTCGTTCAACTCGGCCACGGTGTGCTCGTTGAAGCAACTGTCCTCATAAATGATGCCGCCGCGATAGCGCCAGTGACCGCCTTCGTCGTCGGAGACAAACACATTGGCGCCGCGCACGGCGTCGAGTTCGTGGTAGCAATCGGCAAAGGGCTTGTCGATGTGCCAGCGTTCCCACAGCGACACGGGCAGAATCCATTCTCCGTTCCTGCGCACCATGGGCTTGTTCAGCGACGCACCGAAGCCGATGTAAACCGGCTGCGTCCACATGGGCTGCTCCGCATCGGGATCATCGCAACGGACATACCAGTTGCTGCAACTGCCGTCGAACATGCCAACCGACTGATGGAAGAACAACCACAGCCGCCCCCTCGGATCGCACCAGAAAGAGCCCAGCCGCGTCCCCATCTTCAACCCATGTGCCTGCGGGTCGATCACAAACACGGGATCTCGCCACGACTTGCCCTGGTCATCGCTGTAGCTCGCCAGCAGATAAGCGTTCGGTCCATCCTGTCCGCCCGCCCAGCAAGTCCAGAGGCGGCCTTTGGACGTGGACTCCATGCTCGCCGCCATCGCGAACGGAAGATACTTCTGCCCATAGGCGGGCATCGGATCGAAGATCAGCTTCGGCGTGACGTGGATGCTGTTGAGGAGCTCCTGCGTGACTTTGAGAGCAGGTTTCGGCTCATCCGCGACATGCAGCGCGGTCAACGGCGCGAGCAGCAGCACGGAACAAAAGTGGAGTAACTGATTCATAAATAACTTCTTCTCGGTTTTTGCTGATTACGCGAAAATTCACGGCCACGACTTCACTACCTTTCCGGTCACGTCTTTGAGCTGGAGGTCTTCGATGCGGGCTTCACCAGGCGCGGAGCAAACATCGAGGCGCAGGGCGAAAATCGGCCTGGTGTCCGGAATTCGCAGCGAGATCGATTGCCACTGGCCATCGTGCTTCACGGAAAACGTCTGATGCTCGCCCCTGGGCAGTTTTGTCCTGGCGTCAGTCGTCCAATAAATCTCGCCGTCACCGGCGGCGCGACTTTGCAGGCGGAACTCAAGGGTGTAAGGCCCGGCGGACAGCGCGGGCAACCGGTCGAAAGCGAGCCCGGAGTCGTTGCCCTCGCACCGGAGCACAAGCTGGCCGCCCTCGACGGTGAGCCTGGTTTCCGCCCGGGCGCGGATGCCTGTCGCGCCGGAAGCCGACTGGTCGGGACGCTTTTCCGCAGGCGCTGGTCCCGACGGTTCAGTTCCATCCTTCGCATTGTCAGCGCCTTTCTTTCGCATCTCCTGAGTCTTCTTCCTGGCCGCGTCGTGACGCTCGCTGCTGGCGTCGGAGCTGTAATAAACCGACCACTCCCGATGACGGCGTGGCACATCGGCAGTCGTAGCCACCGGTGCGGATTCCTGCGCCGGTGCGCGCAGGACGTTCTTCGTCATGTCCGTCCATTGCGCGGCCATCCGGGCGACGATGTCGGGATGTTGAGCCGCCACGTCATGCATCTCGGCCCGATCGGTCGCCAGGTTGTAAAGCTCCCAGGGATCGCTCTGGAAACTGACCAGCTTCCAATCTCCGTCCCGCAAGGCTCGATCACTGCTGAAGAGGAAATGAAGCGGCGGGCGACTCCTGATCTTCTGTCCGGCGAGGATCGGTGCGAGCGAAATGCCGGCCAACGGTGACAATTCGCGGCCCGGCCAGCTCGTCGGCAGGTCCGCCCCGCCGACTTCCGCCAGCGTCGGCAACACATCCACAAGATGCGCCGGCGAATCGACCACTGCACCGGATTGCGCCTTCAATCCCGCCGGCCAATGGACGATGGCGGGCGTGGCGATGCCGCCTTCGAACTGATTCTGCTTGTAGTAGCGGAACGGCGAATTGCGCGCCCACGCCCAGCCAGTACTGTCGCTCCAGCCACTGTCGGGGTTGTAGGGCTCCAGTTCGGCTCCACGGCTGCGACGGTCGTAAGGGCAGGCGCCATTATCGGAAAAGAACATGATCAGCGTTTTGTCCCATTCACCATTGGCCTTCAAGTCAGCCACCAGGCGGCCTAACTCCTGATCGACCCGATCAATGAGTGCCGCATAAGCGGACATGCGTCGCGATTCCCATTGACACATCTCTGGCGAAAGTGAATCCCAGGCTGGCACATGGTCGGGACGCGGGCTGACCGACATCTCTTTGCCAAACAGACCCAACCGCCTCTGCTTTTCGACTCGCGCGGCGCGGACGACATCCCAACCGGTGTCATATTTGCCGCGATGCTTTTTGTAATCGGCTTCCAGCGGCTGGAGCGGTGCGTGCGGAGCGTTGAAGGCCACGTAGAGAAACCACGGCCGCTGCTTCTCGCGAGCCTCGCCGAGGAACTTCAGCGCGTAGTCCACGTTGGCGACGGTCGTGTAAAAGCCGTTGTCCGGCACTGTCCAAGGCTGGCCGTTCAAACGAAAGCTGGCGTTGCCGCGGTAATACGGGGTGGCTCCGGACAAGTGGCCGAAGTAACGTTGAAAGCCGAAATCGGTCGGCTGTTGTTTCAAATGCCATTTGCCTGTCATCGCGGTGAAATAACCAGCAGGCGTGAGCACTTCCGGAATGGTCACTGCGCGCGTCAGCGCCTCATCACCCGCCTGCCGACACCAGCGACCGGTAATCAGGCTGACTCGCGACGAGTGACACTTGGCTGTGTTGTAAAACTGCGTGAAACGCAAACCACCCGCCGCCAATCGATCGAGACAGGGCGTTTCGATCTCACCGCCATAGCAACCAAGATCGGAGAAACCCAGGTCGTCAACCAGGATGACAACAATGTTCGGCTTCTGCTTTGGCACATCCGCGGCAGGTAGCGCGGCCCGCGGTGGGAGCATCAGGGCGGCGATGAGTGTGAGGTGGAGTTTCATGGCTGCTGCCTTCTGGTTATGGATTCCGGTTCTTCGCCTTCGGTTGTGTCCTTGAAGCTCGGCCCCACGGGCGGAAGGGTGCGGTTCCATGCCTCGAAGCGGGTGAGCAGTTCCTTCGCCTTTTCGGGATGCCTGGCGGTCAGGTCGTTTGCTTCCTTCAGATCGCTGACGAGATCGATCAGCCGCCAAGCTTTCTGCTCCCTGCCCCGCACGAGTTTCCAATCGCCCAATCGGATGGCCTGCTCGGCGCGCCAACGCCAGAACAGCGCCTCATGCGGATCGGTTCGCTGCTGGCCGACAAGGAACGGGAGCAAAGTCACGCCATCGAGTTGCATGCCATCGGGTGTCGTCGTTTGTGCTGCGGCGAGCGCCGTGGGCAGCACATCGAGCGTGCTCACGGGGCGGTCGTAGGTTGTGCCTTTGGGAAGCCGCGCCGGCCACGACACGATAAACGGTACGCGGATGCCGCCTTCGAGCGCGGTTCCCTTGTCGCCGCTGAATGGGGCATTCAGCGAGCCCGTGAGGTGCTTCGACTCGCCCTCGCTGCGCCGCGTGCCGCCGTTGTCAGTGATGAAAAAGACGAGCGTGTTATCGAGTTGCTTCAGCTCGCGCAGAGTCGCCAGGACATTGCCCACCGCCTCGTCCTGCTGCGCCATGACGCCGAGCACGCCCAGACGTTCCTTGCTCGCGCCGGGAAAGCGGGCGCGATAATCCCCGAAGTCCACCTGCTGCGTGTGCGGGGCGTGCAGAGCGAGGTAGATGAACCACGGTCGTTCGCGATTCCGCTGGATGAAGTCCACGGCCTTGCGCGCGAACACACGGTCGTCATGCGCGTGACGCGCCGGAGGGATGTCCGAGCCTTTTACCGCCGCCTTGTCGTATTCGGGATAACCGAAGCTCTCGTCGAAACCATGCTGCGTGGGCAGCATCTGGTCCTGGCTGTCGCGGATTTCCTGCGGCGCGGAGCCGAGATCGGAAAAGCCGAGATGCCATTTGCCGAAATGGGCGGTGGCATAGCCCGAAGCCTTCAAATACTCCGGAACGATCTTCCCGCCGCGCATGAGCATGAGCGGGAAGTTCGGATTCCCCTCGTGACCGAACCGCTGCTGATACTGCCCGCTCAACAATCCCGCCCGTGACGGCGAACACTGCGGCGCGGTCACATAACCCGCCGTACAGCGCACGCCATTTGCCGCCAGCGAGTCGATGTGAGGCGTCTTCACATCCGGCGAGCCCTGGCAGCCCAGATCCGCGTAGCCGAGATCATCGGCCAGGATGACAAGGATGTTGGGCCTGGCTGCGGCCTTCTGCACGTCGGTCGCATGCAAAGCGGCCAGCGGTGCGAGCAGCAGGGCGGTGAGGACGGTGAGGGTGAGGCTGAGTTTCATATTGTGCTTCACTTTATTGCATTCAAAGCCAGCACGGCTGCGGCGGGTATCCTTGTTGGTGGGACTTCAAAATTCACGGGCTGGCAAGTGCGGCAACAGTTGGTCGAAGAGGGTCTGATGCTGTTTCACCAGCCCGGCGTGATCGGCTTTACCGGCGAGGTTCTCGTGTTCCAGCGGATCGGTATGGTAGTCGTAGAGTTCGGTGGCGTGCGCGTGATTGCCGAAGACGGGCTTGTCCGCGCTGAAGTCGGCGG
>Ga0169931_10012871_pt1 | contig 11525 bp, 19 predicted proteins | sample Kivu_15m_20L_FD_129675 | JGI IMG/M metagenome (GOLD analysis project Ga0169931, IMG submission 129675) | Freshwater microbial communities from Lake Kivu, Western Province, Rwanda to study Microbial Dark Matter (Phase II) - Kivu_15m_20L... | ecosystem: Environmental > Aquatic > Freshwater > Lake... | reverse complement strand
TTAATTCAACTTTCTCTACAGCCTTTGTTACTCTAGGAGTTGTTGTCTTTTTTGCGACTGGTTTCTTAGTAGTTGTTGCGGGTTTTCTACTAGTCGTCGTCTTCTTCGTGGTCGTCATAGCTATTTTCAAATCGTACTGCAACTATTTCATCGGGAATAAGATTCCCATTATCGTCAAACATTTCTGGATGAGCGAATACTTGTTGAGGAGTGGAAAAAACTACATGTTCTTTCCATAACCAACCAACTACACCACCAACGATCAAAAACAAAAACGAAATTAAACAAAAGATGGCGATTACGGGTGCTGTCATGGCCCTACCTCCGAAAGATTACTTTTTTTTGATATCTAATGCGAAGTTTAGATAAATGTGAATCTCTCTTCTGAAGAGAGAAACCATCTTACCAAAACTAAACTGAAATGTTTTTGGTGCTTCAGGTTCTCTCCTCCTGTTTCTTAACAATAATTCCACACCTCTATTTATGTGAAGCTCTTTAGGCTCACTCATAGCTAAATCAATGAAAGAGCTCTAAGATAATCAATCGTATCCGAACAACCTCCAAGATGTTTATCATCCATCACAACTTGTGGAAACGTTGATCCTTCACCAAATTCAGAATAAAACTCTTTTCTATTAAAGTGTTCGTCAAGAGTATAGACAACATACTCCTTTCCGCAAAGTTCAAGGACTTGTTTTACTTTATAACAATATGGACAATCTTGTTTTGAATAAACAGTGAACTTCATTTCATTTGTAATATTTTTGTAATATTTAGAGTTGTGATTTATAGTCAATAATACAATAAAAATACGATTGTGTCAACCAATACTACTCGTCCATTGGATGACCGGTACGCCATGGAGTTGTGTTAGGGGGATCACACTTTGCGTCCCAAGAACGAACAAGCAATTCAGTAAAAAGTTCCATTTTTTCTGGGTGAACAGAAGCAGGATTGGTATTGATGGCTTCTTTGAGGGCAACTAGTTCTTCCCATTCTGCATCAGTAAGAGGTTGAACACTGGATTGCGAATAAGTCATGTGATCTCCGTTTGATTGTGTTCAAATTCTAACATACAATCTATTACTATCTAGGATACTTTATAATGTTTTTAGATTTGGTTTACGAAACTTCAATAACCTGAGATGCACACTTACCTCCAAATCCAAATGAATTGTTAAGGGTTCTCAAAGTATCTCCAATCATCTTTACTGGTTGACGAGTCAATACTTTATGGACATCATAAGAACAACTATGAAGATTCTGACAATGAGGAATCGCTTTATTCTTCATTGATTCAATTGCATAAATGGTTTCAATTATGCCTGCGGCTGCGAGAGTATGTCCAACTTTACTCTTAGGGGCATAAATTGGCAAGTTATTAAATCTATCAGTAATTACCTTATATTCAACGGGATCTCCAGCAGGAGTTGATGTCGCATGAGCAGATATAACATCAACAGAATTTGCAAACGCTAAAGATTTTTTGAGAGAAATCTTAGCTCCACGACCATCTTCTGCAGGGTTGGTAAGATCAAAAGCATCGGATGCAGTTCCAACTGGATAAAGTTTAGCATGAATGGTACTTCCAAACTTTTTCACATTCCTCAAACTCTGGAGGATCAAAACTCCAGATCCTTCTCCCATCACGAAACCCTCTCTAGAGTCATCAAACGGAGCATTATGATTACCAAGTGCATTAATACCTGCAAAGTATTTTAGAGCCATTTCAAATACTCCTGCATCTGCACCACCCACAATCACATAATCATACTCATCACACAGACGCATACCAGCATCAATGGTTAGAAGACCTGTGGCACAGGATGCGTAAAGAGAATAGGATACTCCCATGAACCCATAATGGGTGCAAATATGTGCAGGAATAATATCTGGAATTCTATTAACAATCTTAAAAGGATTTACTCTTTTATTTTCCTTAAGTCTCTGGAAGTTACCATCAAGAAACTCAACATCATTTGAGACAGAAGAAACAATTACAGCAACATTTGCAGACAAAGGAAGACCAGACATTTGTAATGCCTGATCAGTTGCGTGAATCGCAAGTTGTTGTGCCCGCGTCATATTTGCGGTGATCTTTGGCGTGAACTTATCGGGCAACTGAATGAGAGAATCATCTACAGGAATACCTCTGTGGATCTTATGGTCTCCCATAAAATTAAGTTCCACAGAGTAATCTTTATCATTCAGCATATTGGTAAAACAATCCTGAGGATTATTCCCCAGTGCATCAATCAATCCATAACCAACAACATATGCAGGATCATACATAATCAAATCTCGTATCGTTTTCCGTCTGTTCTAACTCTTGTTTTAAATCTTGGATGATTGATGGGTTCAAAACCAGCACCATGACCAGGTAAAGCGGTAGATCTAGCCCATTGATGACCAAAGATTCTATGTTTTGAGAATCCTCCAGACTGCCATATATTACCTCGTTTTTCCGATCCTGCAACTACTTTAGTTACATCTTCACTATTATAATACACATTTCCAAAGTCTGGATCACAAGGAAATAAAGAGACTAGAGATCCTTTTTTAAACAAACTACTTGTTTGGATGTGGTTAAGATATACAGATCTATATTTTAAGAAAAAATAGATCGGTCTAGTAGTAGGATCTAATAACCAATCTAGAGTATAAATGAGTTCATTGTCATCATTAATCATATCCCTAAACCAATTTAATTCCTGACGAATATAATCTAATTCGATATAGTATCCTGGAATTTTGGTTAGAGTTGCAAATAAAGTATGAATTTCATCAAGTGCAAACTCATACGGAGTTCTACGCATTACGCGAAGAACAGCCTTATCAAAACGATAATCAACCCATCTACGAGAATAGGTTAATTCATTCTCATCAAAATACTCTTGTACAAGATTTTCAATATCTTTACCGTTAATATCGTATGGTGGACAATGTTTCCTATTTTTAAATCTACGATACCAACTCATTCTTTTTTATCCAAAAATTTTTCAAGTGCATCAAGATCATCTTTGAGTTCTTGTTCTTTTTTCTGGTCGTGATAATAAGACCACAAAGCATTATGAACATCCATCAGATGATCTACCCAGAACCCCCCAGGATAGATGCCAAGTTCAGATTGAAGACCACGATGACTGCAACCTTCTGATTCTGCTTTACACATGATATGGCAGATTGCCTGAACCATATCAAGTTTATCTTCTTCAGAAAGCATAAAATACTTTCCTACTGCTCGTTCTTTTGCTTCTTGATTTGCCTTCTGAAGTTCTTTGAAAGCATCAGAATCCCACCATTCTTGAAGTTTTTTACCGAACTCATTGGGTTGTTTGTCATCCATAATGATACTGTCTCCATTCCTCAACATTAGTTTTTTCAAGATCAAAAATCATCTTATTGACTGGGGCTCTTGGTTTGCGAGCCAATTTCATTCCAGTATGTTCTAAAAGCATATTACCTTTTTTAGTGTTGCATGAAGAACAAGCAACTACTAAATTTTCCCATGAATCTTCACCACCCTTAGAACGAGGAATCACATGATCTATAGTGAGTCTAGACTTAGCACCGCAATATTGGCAAGTATGATTATCTCTCTTGTAAATCATAGAACGAGACGGAGAGATGTTCATAATTTTGGATATGGGCAACTTTACATAATCTAGAAGTCGGATCACTCTACTTGAGAGAACTTGTGCTTTTTCTTTTAAAAGAAGGACGATTGCTCGTTTCCAGTTTGTAAAATTAATTGGTTCATAACTAGAATTTAAAACCAATACTGTCTTATAAGGTTCTATTGGTAACTCATGCATGACCTTTTTTATGAGCTTACACTATCTAGTCAAGATCCAAAAGGGCCCCAACGACCCCTTTTGTTATCTTCATCACCATTCATTCGTTCTTCAAGTTTATCAATCAACTTATCGGCAGAAATAAGATTATCAATATCCATAATCATGTCTGCGATATGTTTACCAACAAAGGGTTTTTCCTGACGAGCAGCATAAGAAAGTGCATTACGCAAAGCTTGTTCTGCTTCTTTAAGACTATTTTCTACTGATTCAGATAATGCCATAATTAAAAAGTAAGAGTTGATCGTTTTTGTTGGAATTCTTCTACAATTTCCAGAATTTTTCTGGATGTTTTCTTTGCAGCCTCCTCATTCCAACTTTCTTGAGAGACATTTAGGAGGTAAATTTCGTTTGAAATCGCATCTACAAGTTTATCGTAGTTTGTCATTTCGCGCCATACAATAAGTTGTGGTAATGAAGAACTTCTGGATTTTCAAGATCTTTGCAACGGGGGTAAAAGATGCCATCTTTATAACAAGACTTTTCAGTGTCGTAAGAATATTTTACGACTTGTGGTTTAGATCTTTCAATATTACAGACTAAACTATTACCATCACCTATGACACTGTTTACAATACCACTAACACAAGCAGATAAGATTACAGGGCCAAAAAAACTAAGAGTGTACATCAGCACTCATCCATTCCAAGTGGTTTTGTTACTTTTTTGAGTAGATAAGACCCGTTATCTTTACCGATCCACTCAACAGTATCACCCTCTTTGAGATTTGCGGCCTCTAAAAGATCATCGGGAAAAGTGACAAAGTATTCTCCACTTGGATCCATTTCTACGGGAAGTTGCCATTTAACTACTTTATCTTCTTTGACTACGGTTTTTTCACTAGATCCAGGTTTCCGTTTAGTTACAGTCTTTCCACCATCGGGAGACTCATAAACCCAACCTTGTTCATAATTCAAACGATTTGGATCATTGCGAGAATAATCATAATAGTGTCCACTGTGTTCTTCTGGATAATAGTTTTCTTCCCAAAAACTATTCCAAGCACCTTTGCATTCCGGAGATGGATCATCTTTATTGCAACTCAAAGGCTCATGTTTAGATGCATACTCCAGATCACTATGGCCCCAAGGTGGCATACAATCATCAAGTGTGGTATCTACCTCAAATCCATTATCTTGTTTCTTTACAGTTTCCTGCCAAGCAAGTTTGAACTTTGCATCAAACTCATCCAGGTAATATCCAAGAAACTCATATGCTGCCATCGCAAGAGTTTCTGCTTTATCATATTCGTGTTTCTGAATTGCCTCTGCGGCAGTATCAATGATTTCACGAGCAGACACAATCTTAGAAGTTACCATCTCAAGATCATTCATCACGTCCCAAACTTTACTCATCATGCCTAGGTTGATTAAATTAGTTCTTCTATAATAACTTTAATTTCTTCATCTGTCAACCCATTCATCCAAGACCATCGTTCGTCTTTAGGATCCCACTCAAAAGCAAAAGATCCATCTGGATTTTGTATGATATTTAAACCAGATTCATGTAATTGTTTGTCGCTCATTTATCTACTGAGTAATTGTTGTGTTTCTTTAAACCAAAGATAGTCCAAAGACGAATTATTTAGAGTACTAATTGCATCTAGTGGAGTTTCTACTAAAGGTTCACCAGCTAAATTAAAACTTGTATTCAAAAGTATACCATATCCAGATAAATTTTTAAATTGTTTTAAAAGTTCATATAGATAACCATTTTCTTTAGACACAGTTTGAATTCTACAAGTATTATCAACATGAGTTACTCCAGACAACATCTTAACATACTTTTCCCTTACTGGGAAACATATAGTCATAAATGGACTTGATTTAATTTTGCCCATATGAAAGTATTCATCAGCGTCCTCTTCTAATACTACACAAGCGAAAGGTCTATACCATTCTCTTTTTTTAATTTGATTAACAATATTTTTTGCATTTGGATTTAATGCATTGAAAAATATTGATCGGTTTCCTAATGCCCTTTGGCCAGCTTCTGCAAAACCAGTATAAACAGCAACAGATTTATCTTGGTACAATAAATTTGCAATGTAACTTAATGAGGTTGTAACGTTTTTATATGAAGATAAATCATAGTTTAACCCATGAAAAGAAGTCGTTTGGATAGGATTGGGGATTTGATTAGTCAATTCAATATATGTGTTCATTGCAGCACCTATACTGACTCCATTATCATTGCATATTGGCTCAAAGTAAAATTCCACATCAGGGAATCGTTGTAAGTAATAGTAATTTGCAACGATATTCATTCCATACCCACCAGAGATACAGACTTTTTTAATTCCAGTTTTTCTTACAAAATTATCTATCAAGTCTCCAACTACCCTTTGTGTTTGCTGCTGAACCTCATAACAAAAATCCGCGTGTAATTGATAGTTATTTTGTTCTACACTTTTTATAGGTTCTATATCCCATTTCTTTTTTGAAAATAAATCTTCAAATGATTTATTTGGAGATCCATAAGATGAGAGTCCCATGGCTTTTCCACAATCATCAGGAGTATTTCCAATCAATATAGCTGCAGTATCATATAATTTACCTACTCCAAAAGAAGATTCTTCTACAATATTTTTGTAAATTAAATCATTCGTTTCCCGATTAAAAAGAAAAACACTTTCTACTTCAACTAAGTTCTCTCGTATTGTTGATCCAGATCCATCAGCTACAACAACAAGACTTTCATCAAAACCACTATTATAAAAAGCAAGAGATGCATGATTCAAATGATGATGTTGTTGCATCACCAACTTCACATTTGTATTATATTTTTTACACTCTTCAAATATTTCCAGTATTATATGATCTTGAGTATTAAAATTAGATATGGTAACAACATCTAATTTTTGATTCAGTTTTTCACAAATATCATTCACCAATTTCAATACCATTGATTGGTCATCATCATGTTTTTTTCTTGTATATCTTTCTACTAAAAAATAGTGTTTTATACTACCGTTGTTTAGAACACATATTGAAGAATCATGACCCAAATGAATACTAAGTATTAACATTTTTCTAAAAATTTTTTTATGTCTTCTTTTCTCACTCTCATCGTCATTTTTCTATCATTTGGTTTACCATAAGTAAAGAAATCTTCTAGTGAAAACTTATGATGATGATTTATCCACCAATCTTCAATTAGTTTACTACTAATTATATCTATTGGATACATCTTGTTATTATTTTGTTGATTATCTCCACCCAAATCAACATTAAGATTGAAAAGAGGAATTGAATAGGTTATCCCAATATCAAATAAATTAGCATCTTGTATTATATGGGTTTTACTATATCTTTTATGAAATGAATTATCTACAAAAGTTAATCTATATCTACCATTGCGATACATTAGATCTTTAACTTTCTTTGCATATGAACGATTTATTAAATATGCTGCTGCAGATCCAGATCCATTTCTTTTATGTAAAAACATTGGAATAGATAACTCATCAGAATCATAAACACCACAAAAGTAAAGTTGAATGGATTCCCAATTTTCTGGTAGATTGTTTTCAAAATATGTCCAATCAAAATTCCAATATTTTATATTTTGTAGTGACAAATCATCTTCCATCAAAATACAAGTTTCGGATGGATATGTATCATACCAATTAACAATCGTTTCAATATTGTTTAATGCAGTTGACATTAAAGATACACATTCTAAAATTCCTTCTTCCACAACTATATTCTTCCATTCTTCATATTTTGAAACATGATATTTAGAAGCATTAACTCTATGATAATTTTCTATACCCCAATACTTAAATTGGGTTTCCATAGATTCTTTTCTATCAATTCTATGATTCAAATTAATATAATAAATGGGAGGAAGACCTTTTAGTTTATTTTCTAAGTCCACTATTCTCGTTCAAGATCTAGAGTAACGCAATGAAAACAACCACCCAAAGTTCTTGCATGTCTCATAGGAAGCATGGCACATTCTATTCCATACTTTTCAAGTTCTTTTCTTGTAGGCTCCTGATGTTCTTCCAATACAACTAAATTTGGATTAATACTAAAGAGATTCACGTTAATCCATGGTGAAGAATTATTATAATTACCGTAATAACCTATATCCACTGGATCTGGACACCAAATTATGTCCCAATTTTTAAATGGTCCTGGAAGCATATCTTTATTTTTAACCCTACTTGGATTAGCAAGCAATAGTCCTTCCCTTAAAAATGCAATAGTACTATCAATATGAATATAACTGTAAACATTTTGAAGAAAATGGACTTTTGCGCGATCTCTCAACATTTCTTGAAGTAAATTGCCGCCGACAATATTTCCACTATTACCAACAAGATAAAGAATATCATCATTTGCGCGAATAATATTAGCTGCATCAAATGCTGGCGTAGCTTCAGTGAGTGCAAGAGTATCTTTATCTCCTATACACTTTTCATTATATAAATCTTTTTGGTATTTGCATGGAACGATAATAGTTGTATCTAAACGATCAATAATTGCCTTCCAAGATTCTTTTCTACATTCCAATGGCATTGGAGTCGCAACTGTCAGATCTTTGTGTGTAAAAATAACATCTCTTGGACAAAAATTGTAATAATCTGTAGGAATTCTCTTTGGTCTAACGACTTCAATACCTTCCTTAAGCAAAAAGCTAACAAAAACTTCTAGGTCTTCATTTGCTTCATCTATAACTTGTTGAGGATATTGACCAGGCAAAACATCGGACACATCATCCCTATCCGCATAGTTAATTGTACGGACACTTAAATCTATTTCAGGAGTTCTTGCATAGTCCGCAACTCCTACAACAACTTTTTTTAGTTGATCCCACTCATTTTGACTTTTCATTATCTAGTACCTTTTTAATACCTTTTTCAAATTTAATTGGAGAATATTGTGGATAATACTTCAGTAATTTTGACAAATCTGGTTTTCTTTTTTTAGGACTTCCGTTGAGACCGGGTAACAGTTCATAATTAATATCGAAATATCTCATAGCTTCTGCAATAATTTTAGTTGCCTCTAAAGAGGTAAGTTCTTCTGAACTTCCTATATTTAACACTTCTTGAGTAGAACATTTATCGGAAATTATTATTGTTGCATCTACAGCATCTTCTACATGTGTATAACAACGAGTTTCGTTTGGTCCTATTACGTTAAAAATTTTATTTCTGTGATTCTGAATTTGATCATAAACTAAATGTCCGGATTTAGTTTCATCCCCATAAACATTAAAGTATCTAATAATTACCCAAGGCAATCTAGAATTATGTAAATAATTTTCAGAGGCAATTTTAGATATTTTGTAACTATACCGTGGATTTGATATATCGTCAATAAAAAAAGAATTAGATTCCTCACAAAAATCCGCGTGAGACATAACCTCACTACTACTTGCATAGAAAAATTTTTTTAGGTTTTTACAACCCTCCGCAAATTTAAATATATTTAAATCAGATATAATATTATTCGACAAAACCTCATTAGGCCTTTGATAAAAATTAGAAGTACCGTTAATTGCAGACAAATGATAGATAAACTCTATCGATTCTTGAATTGGTTTAAAATATGCCATAGAATCACGAACATCTCTACAATAAAATTCATGACAGTCTGGAACCTTATCTGATCTTGACATATTATCAACTGCAATTACTTTTTGACCCATATTAGTCAATTGTCTGCATAATTCAGATCCAATTAATCCAGCAGCACCAGTTACAAAAACAGTCATATATCCTCCCTAATCGTCATTTTCCACTTGCAATTATCTTCCTTGATTGCTTGAAATAATTTACAATCACTAAAAATATCTATAGAAAAATCTATATCTTTTGGTAGACACTTTCCACCATATCCACGAAGATTCTCATTTACTTCCATGTATGACTGATTATTTCTAACTTGACCAAAAGATTCTAAAAGAACGTTATAATCTGCATCATATTTTTTACAAATATCATAATAATGGTTTGCAAAAACGACTTTCATCGCAGAGTAATTATTGCACATTAATTTTAAAATTTCTAATTCAGAAAAATTAATCCTTTTTAGTTTAAAATTAAATAAATCATAAGTAGTTAGTTTACTATCCTCTTTTATATTAGTAGCATAAAACAATATTTCAGTATTTTTTGCATCGTTTACTGCGTTTCTTTCTCTCAAGAACTCAGGAAAGTATGTCAATCTTGTTCCAGAAAAATCAAAAAATCCAGGAATAATGGTACTCCGTATCACTATCTCAGTTTTTGGACTGTTGTATGTAATTTTAGATATAATATTTTTTATATCCAAAAGATTGGAATAATTGTCAGTTGGTATACAAATAAGAATCATCTCAGAACCAAACAAATCTGAAATATTTGTACCTAAAGAAATATCATGAATTTTTATGTTTTCTTCGGGAAAAAATACTTGATGTGTTGTTTTTCCAATCACACCATAACCAACTATTCCGATCACTTCGTAACTCCTGTAATTTGAATTGCATATCTATCTTTCATACTAAAATTGTAAAATGCATGTATATCGTCATAATTCCAATAGAAACAATCTCCGGCTTTCCAGGTAGAGTGTGTAACATCTTTAATCTGAAGTATTTGGCCAGGAGAGTTATCTTCCAACATTACCATATATCTTACTACATTTTTAGAATTTACACCATTTATTTCCATATACCTGCCATATAAGTCGGTATGAAGAGGTAAATATTGACCAGGTTTGAAGTAATTTACTGCAGGAGAAACTTTTTCCAAAAAAGAAAAATGTGAAAGAATATATTCATCCACACATTTAGGCATAGGACTGGGCAAATGATATTTGTATAAAGATAGTTTTTCTCTATTATGCCCAGAATTTACATACTGATCTACTACTTCTGCATCCTGATGAGTAGACCATAAGTAATCAAGATTATAAAAGTCTTCAATATTCCAATTTGGTTTTATATGACTAATCATTTGAACACAGACATTTCTCTCAAATCTGGGTAATCCCTGTGGCTCCATTTTTTACCGGGAATTTTTTTCCGCTCATTTAGTAATTCAATTCCGATTTTGGCCACCTCTGGAGTCATGTAGTAATGATACCCGATAGTATCTATGTCTTGTTCGGCCCATGCACGACTTAGATCACGACCATCATAAGACATTTTTTTAAGTGTATCACGATCACTCTTGTTTTGCAAGAGAATTGCACCACCTCTTCCAAGGTTTAAATGTTTTTTAAATTGAAAACTTAAACACATGTAAGTGTTTGGAATATATGTATTCTCTCCCCAAAGAACAGCAGCATCAATGATATTTGTGAATCCCAAGTAATAATAATCTGACCACTCTTCCTCTTTCCAGTGCCAATTCAATCCAAGTTTTACACAAGTCATTGGAACTGAAACATAAGTTCTGGTAGGGAGTGTAATATAATCTTCTTGAGTGTGTCTTAAACAAAGTTCTAATGCATGAGTACACGAATCAGTAGCGACTGCATAAGGAGCTCCAAAAAACTCTGCAATTTGAGATTCAAATTCACTAACGTATTCAAACATTGTCAAGCTCCCTCGGTACAATAATTCTATCATTTGGTTTACCATAAGTAAAGAACTCTTCGAGAGTGTAGTCATCTCTCAGTTGAGTCCACCACTTTTTATACGCTTTATAACAAAATTCTAAATCTTTTCTTT
>Ga0169931_10012870_pt1 | contig 11525 bp, 10 predicted proteins | sample Kivu_15m_20L_FD_129675 | JGI IMG/M metagenome (GOLD analysis project Ga0169931, IMG submission 129675) | Freshwater microbial communities from Lake Kivu, Western Province, Rwanda to study Microbial Dark Matter (Phase II) - Kivu_15m_20L... | ecosystem: Environmental > Aquatic > Freshwater > Lake... | reverse complement strand
GAAACTGACCATGAGAAAATCGTACGGCTTTCGCGAATACGAAACGATCGAACTGGCCCTCTACCACCAACTTGGACACCTACCTCAACCAGAATTCACCCACGAATTCTGCTGAGGAGGCTTAAGAAAAGACTGCCGGCGAGCGGGCTAGCGCCGTGCGGTGTCTAGCAGCGTCACCCGCTGAGCGCTAACGTGCTGCTTTTGCAAGTCGGGGATGTAGCCACGCTGACCGCTTACGCCGACCTGCTTGTCGACGAATGGGCGAAGATTCACCCCCGGCGCCGGGGTGACGAACGATCGTACGCCGCCACGCTCGTCCAGCAGCGCATATTGTGGGCCGCCCGGTTTTGTCGCCAAGACCGGGGCCAATCGTCCGACGCCGTCAAACCGTGCATCGGTTGATGTTCCGGGATATGGTTGTGGTGTCGAGGCCACGGTGGCGCCGGCGGCACTCGCACGCAGTGCGTCGTGACGCTGCTTGATTTCGTCGAATCTGGCCAACTTATCCAGAAGAACTCGGGCCCGTCCTCGCTCCAGAGCGGTGTCGGCCGACTGCAGCGCCCCCTGGGCACGCTGTTCGAGCGAAGTGAACGACCACTGCGAAATGTCCTCAGCAACGATCTGCGAAAGCTCGACGTCGATTTGCTCGAGCGCGGTGACTCGCTCTAGCTCATTCTGAAAGGCGGCGTGGGCCTGCGGATCGGGACCCGACTGCGCATCGTCAGCGGCCACCGTCAGGCGGACATCTCGGGCGGAATGCTGTTGATCGGCAGGAACAAAAGCAGGGGCGTCGCGGTTGGCGAACCCTTCGCCTCTTGTTTTGCGTTCCGTCGAGGGAGGTTCGCGATCGACGTACTGCGCAAACACCCAGCGAAATTCGCCCGCCGGCGGTTCGATTTTGCACCATGGCGAATCGAGGGCCGGCGGTTCCAGCAGCAAGACTTGTTCGTCTCGCTCTAGTCGCACCTGAATCACATCTCGGACATCGCTGAATTCGCTGCCCACGCGGGCCACGACACGGTCGGAGTTGACGACCGCCAGCTCACCTTCGGACGGATCTAAATGCCGGGCAGAGACCCAGGAGTAGCTTCCGGCAGGCGGTCGAATCGCCAGCCACCCGCCGGGATCGTGGCGGTATACCTCGACTGGCTTACCCTTGGCGAGTTTAGTAGTCGGGTAGTAGTCGCGCCCTGGTCCGCTGCGAACGTACACGTCGTCGGAATTGACATAGGCGATGTAAGGGAAGTCAGCAGCGCGCGCAGTAACTGCTGTGAGAGCGCTCAACAGAAGCAGGATTGCAGTTCGCCACGACATGCTTCAGCTCTCAGACGACTGGTGGGCAGTCCGAGCTCTAGGGGAATTCCGAGAAACAAGCGGCGTGGCTTGTAGCAAGATGCGTCCAGAGGCTCAAGAGCATTCGAGCGTGTTGCAACTCGAGAAAGTACAAGCTGGCAATGCCAGCAAGCCCTGCCACGTTAGTCGCAGCCGTTGCAGCAGTGAGTATCCTGCCCGCGGCGTTTCTCGAGCTCCACAACGTTGCCCTTCTGGTTGTACTCGACGCGGTTCATGAAGTTGCGCATTAACATGATGCCGCGTCCGCTGGGGCAATCGATGTGATCGGCGTCGGTGCAGTCGGGAACGTGCTCGGGATTGAATCCTTTGCCTTGATCGCTGATCTTGATCCAGATCTTCTCTGGGGTCGAATGGCAGATGACATGGACCTGCTTGTTGCAATCGAGGCAATTGCCATGCTTGATGGCATTGACCACGGCTTCTTCCAGCGCGAGACGAATACCGAACATCTGCCGCGAATCCCAGTCCTCGGCTTGCAGACGGCCAAGCAGATCTTCGAGCACCTGATGACCCGACGCCAGGTCGCTCGATATCGTGCGCTCGAATGTCCAGGTCGTCGGTTCGTTTACCATCTCACACCACTTGTCGTGCCGAACGTGAAAGGCTTGCGGCTCCAGAGGCGAGCTTAATGTGGCTACCGCGAGCTTGCCAGTTTTGGGTTCCGCCTTCCCCGCAATTGGTCCCAAGTATTCGTGCGCCGATGAGAATTCGCTCAGAAGCTGGCCAGGGCGTCCGCCTCATCATCCTTGATGTCGAACAGCTTATTCAACTTCGTGATTGCGAAGACTTCGTAGATTTCGGGCCGAATGTTGCTGAGTTTAAGCTTTCCGCCGTGAGCTTTGACTTTCTTATCGAGGGTTATGAGCTTGCCGAGCGCGGCGCTGGAAAGAAACTCGACCGATGAAAAGTTTAGAAGCAGACTCTTACGACTTTCTTCCTCGACGAGCTGAAACAACTCTTGTCCCAGCTCCTGGATATTGGCTTCGTCAAGGATCTTACGGTCGACGAACCTGACCACGGTCACGTCGCCGACTTCCGTCAATTGCAACCGCCGATGAACGGCCATCAAACAGGCTCCTCATGCCACAGCTAGCATGCTCGCCGCAATTCATACGCGGGCGAAGACTTGTGTCGCTGGTTAATTGTAGGCTCTCGGTACGCGCATCCTGTCCGCCGCGTCTGCGGTAGTCGCGTCGACCTAATTGTAATTGCGGCAACCGGTTCCGCAAAAGTTGTATGATACTGGACCAGCTGCGCATGTCAAGCTAACACCTAGCTGCGACTTGACTTACGGCCGAAATCGTCCCGCAGTCTCCGTATAACCTGCGCAGGTCGCCAGTTTGGCCGCTCAAGGTAAGTGTGAGAGACGTCTACAACTGGGCAAGTCGGTATTCATACCTTCAGCACGTGGGGGGAAAGGGCTTCGGCCAACGGGTCACTTTCGACGGACCCAAACCCGATCGGGTAGTGTCTTCGCCACCCCTCGGCATATTCAAAGATGCCTGACAGGCCTCCCACCTCACGCGACAGGTCGTGCATTGTCGTGAGGTACGAGTTGAATCCCTGGCTTGTGTCGAGCCACTGCTTCTGGCTGGCATGGCAGGCGAGCATGGCGGTTTTCAGTTCGATCACGCCCTTGATGTCGACAAACATACTTGGACGGACCAGGTTTCCCAGCGGATCGCGGTTGCCGTGCGGCTGAGCATGATACACCGTTACCGGCTGATCCACTGGAGATCGAGCCGGCACGGTCGGGTAGTTAGGCATCTCGCGCGCGAACGCCGCAGTGAGCGCGAGCCGGCAGGCGTTCATGTGATCCTCCATGTAGTCGATCGGCGAGTGCACCAGCAGAATCTCTGGCGCCACTTCGCGCATCACAGCGGCCAGCCGGGTGAGCGACTCGTGATTATAGAAAATCTCCAGGTCGTTCACGAGGCTCGGATGGAACACTGCACCGATCGATTCCGCCGCGGCCTGTCCTTCACGCGCGCGGATCTCGGCGGCCTCGGCAGCCGAGTACTCGGTAGTGCCGCAGCAGCCGTTGGCGATGTTCATGTAGTGCAGTTCGTAGCCGGACTGGCCAAGAAGAATCAGCGTGCCGGCCATCACGAACTCGATGTCATCGGGGTGGGCGGCCACGGCAAAAGCCCGTGGCTTGCGCTCGGCGTGCATGACGTTACCTTGCAGGGTTGGATGAAGTCGTCCAGCAGGCACCGGTTATAGCACGCTCCGCGATCTGTTGGCACTGCCTCTCAATTCGGCGAGATTGCGGCAAGTTCTCGCGCAATTGCCGAATCGACTTCGTCCAACGTTACCCGGACGACTTCGACCGTCTGCTTCCTGCGCGAGTATGCCACGTAAATCGCTCCAGCGTGCTCGATGAGGTGGGGATACTGCACCGACTCGTAGCGGGTCGTGCCGTGCCTTGAGCCGTCGACCCAATCGACGCCTTCAAGTCGGGCCGGGATGGGCAACCGATACATCTGCTGAAATACCATGCCATCGGCGGAAACCGAAAGGCACAGTGGATCGCGCTGTTTCGGATTTGTGTTTGAAGCCATGACCCAATAGCCGCGGCTGGTTTGCAGGCCGTGAAACTTGCTCGTCGCGTCCGGAAAGTTGGTGCGCACCGGTGGGCTCCACGTTCGTCCGTTGTCGACGGAGAAGCTTCGCAGCAGACGCCCCGACTTACTGTTGTCGCGAAACATGCCGACGATCTCTCCTCCCGGCAACGTCCACCAGTAGGGCTCCTCCGGCGCGCCGCCGTCGGGCAGACGATATTTTGAGAACGGAATTACCTGCCAATCGTCGACGGCCTTAATGCCGCCAATCAGCATCGACACGCTGCGGTCCGAGGCCCGCCGAGACATCATCCACTCACCGCTCGCCAGCTTCTTTGGCGCGAAGTTGTTCAGCGCGTTGTCAAAGATTTCTCCGGCAGACTCCCATGCATCCAGCTCACTATTCCAGCGGAAAGCCATCAGTTTCAGATCACCATCGTGAAAGGCCGGCGCCTCGTAGAGACTGGCCAGCGCCAGCAACTCGCCGTCGCGAATCCACAACCCGCGGGCAATATAGCCGTAGCCCTCCTGCGGCGGCGACGCGAGCACTTGCTGGGGTCTCCAAGTGATGCCGTCATCGCTCGTGGCGAATTGCAGATGCTGACGAGCTTGGTCTTCGATCACGGGCCCGTGACTCCAAAAACACCAGAATCGGCCAGCGAAGTGGGCGAGATAGTTGTGGAGTCGAAACTGCCACTCGGGATCGCCGAGACTGACGACGCCGTGCTGGCCAGCAAGCCGCGGCAAAGTGGCATACTCGATGCGGCTGGGATCGGTACCGGTTGTGATCAAGTCCAGCATCAGGGGCGATTCGGGGCGTTGCCTGGGATCAGGGGGAGCCAGATCCTCCGCGGCCAATTGACTGGCGATCGCAAAGAATGAAGTAATTAGCAACCAGGTGGGAATACGGAGTTGCATGATGGCGGAACTCAGAGTCGGGGCGCCGGGTGGCGGTTTCCGCCTGCCATTTGAACTGCCCCATCGTCCGAGTGCAAATCCTGGCCCGGCCGTCATACTGTCTTCTCATCAGCGGACACGTCGAAGCCGAGCTCAGACACGACCTGGAGGAGCCACCCTCGCACACGTTCTTCGGTCAACTCCGGCTCGTTATCCTCGTCGAGACCCAGGCCGAGAAAATGGGTCTCGTCGCAGAGCCCCTGCGATTCCTTGAACTCGTAGCCTTCCGTCGGCCAAACGCCGATGAGTTCCGCGCCGCGTTTCTGCACGACGCCCCACAGTTCTCCCATCGCGTCCAGGAAATTGTAAGGATAGCCCTGGGCATCACCTTGAGCGAAGATTGCCACTCTTTTCCCGGTCAGATCGACCGCCTCGAGCTGTGGCAGAAACTCAGCCCAGTCGTCTTGCATTTCACCGATGTTCCAGGTGGAAACTCCCAGCAGCAGTACGTCAAACTCGGCCAACTCTTCGCGCGATGCATGGCGTACGTCGCGGACGACGCCGACAAAGTCACCCATCTCCTGTTTAATCAGATTTGCTGCCATCTCCGTGTTGCCCGTGCTCGAACCGTAGAAAATCCCAATCTTCATGTGCCGTAAGCTCCTTGTGTTAGCGTGAGAGTAGTTCGACGACGATTGCTACGTCGACCGGAAGCGTGATACCCGCCTTGTCCGGTAGTCGCAGCACGCGAGCTGAGAGCTGCGCGGCGTTGACTTCAATCCAATCTGGCACGACACCGTCGTACTCGGTCACGCGTGGGCCATAGACCTGGATCAGATTCGTCTGCCGCTTGACATAAATGACGTCGTCCGTGCCGAGAATTGCCGACGGAATGTCGGTCTTAAAGTCGTTGAGCAAGAAATGCCCATGAGCGACGCCCTGTCGGGCCTGTGGTCTGGTGGTGGCGAAGCCGGCATGGCGGACCACGCTATCCAACCGACGTTCGCATAGTAATAAGAGCTGTTCACCCGTATTGCCTGTTGCCTTCTGAGCGTCCTGAAACAGCCTTCGAAGCTGACGCTCGCCGAGCCCATAGTAGTATTTGATTTTTTGCTTCTCGCGCATCGCCTCACCGTAGGTCGACAACTTGCGCGGACGGGGATGCATGCCGGGTGGCTCAGGCCTGCGTTCCGAAGCCCTCAGCGCTCCGCTACTTTCGAATACGGTGAGTCCGAGACGACGATTGACCCGCGCTTTCGGGCCTGTGTATCGCGACATGAGTGGTCGTGCCTTTCAAAGAAATGGGCGCGCAACGGAACCCTGTTGTGAGGTAGGGCCAATCGAAGATCGCGCGCCGAGTTCAACTGGAACCAGACCGGCGATCAATGGATTGTGCCGGGCGAGCAATGGGGACCCGGCGGCAAGAGTTTGGCGAGCGGCGGCTGGCCTAGGATCGCTCGCGTAGCCGCTGAGCGGCAAGCGAGTCGAGCCGGTACTTACAGGCCGACGCGAAGTTGTATTCCGCGGCGGCCTCAAATACGCGATGCATCATGGTGAGCGAGCGTACGCATTCCAGCTGGGCAACCTGCAGTTCGTCGAGCAGGTCGGCTCCGTCGGCGCTGCGGCCGGTGGCGTGCAACATCCAGGCCAGGGCAATGCGACACTCCAAGTTGCGAGGGTCGAGATCAAAGGCTCGCTTAAGGTACGGCAGCACAGTCGCGGCCGGCCGCCTGAGGCGACGCAAGTAGTAGGCGATACCAAGTAGCGGTCCGGCGGATCGAGGCAATCGTTGAGCGGCTTCGCGACAGACGTCCAATGCGAGGTCCCGCTCGCCGACGCGTCCCAAACCATCGGCCAAGGCTTCGAGCAGCTCGCTATCGATCCGGATTGCAGCCGCCAGGTAGCGGTAAATCGCACGAGCGGCCTCGACAAAGCCCGAGTCGACATAGCACTCGGCCAGAGCCAGCTGGCTGGCATGCGACAACGGCACCAATGTGCTTGCCGTCTCTAGCGACCACTGGGCGGCGTCGAAATGCTTTCGCTGGAGCAGCAGCACTCCCAGTCGCTCCCAGGCCTGTCCGGCGGCACGAGAACCCTCAGTCTGGGAGACGGCCAGTCGCTGCTCGGCAATTGCCCGGTCGAGATTGGCGGCGTCTAACGGAGGTTCTTGCGGGCGGATCCAGGATTGAGACGCGTGAAATGCTCGAGAATCTGGGCGCTGGGTCATCGGATAGGGCTCACGATTCTTAATTGAGACTCAATATCAATAGCGAGCTCGATTGTATCTGGCCCCATCTTCTCGTCAATGGGTTCGACTGACAAAACCGCGATTTTGGCTGCCCCGTTTGCTCAGAACGCGAGTAAGCGTGCGGCTTCGCTCGCAGCAATAATCGCCAGCTGGATTGAAGGGAACTGAATCGTCCGCTTTTGATTCGTTTCTCGCCTTAAAAGTAGGGGTGTTCGTAGTGCTCCGGCATTCGAGCTCGGGCGCGCCACCCGCTCTCTACTTGCCGAGAATTGCGGCCACCTCGTCTCCCAGCCTGTCCGTCCTTCGGGACGGACAGGCATTTTTTGTGGGTAATTTACCGGAACCCGCTCGCTGCTCTGGTCGCTCTTGCCATCGAGCGCGAATAGAATTCGTTCCTGGCGACGCCTTCAGATTGGCATCGCATAGTCCTGGAATCGAATTCAAGGGTTCGACGGATGCCCACGCATGAAGTTTTCAATCAGGTTCCTACGCTCGTCGACTACAACCTGTATTCCGGCGATGTGATCCTGCAGGAAGCGGTCCGCCGCGAAGGGGCTCCTTGGATTGACGACAGCGGATATCGGCTCGGTGCCAGGCTCGGCTTGGAAGAGGTCATTGGCTGGGGCTTCGATGCCAACAACTATCCGCCAGTGCTCCATACCCACAACACGCGCGGCGAGCGCATTGACGAAGTCAGATTCCATCCGGCCTGGCATGAATTAATGCGGCTGTCGGTTGAGTTCGGTGTTCATAACCTCCCGTGGGCTAGTCCCCAGCCGGGAGCTCACGTCGCCCGCGCGGCGCTGATGTATCTGATTGGGCAGAACGAAGCGGGCCACAGCTGTCCGATCTCGATGACGTATGCTGCAGTGCCGACACTCAGCCGTCAGCCCAATCTGGCCGCCGAGTGGATCCCACGGATCGCCAGCGCGGAGTACGACCCCCGATTCATTCCCACCAGCCGCAAGCGGGGAGCCTTGCTCGGGATGGCCATGACCGAGAAGCAGGGTGGTTCCGACGTGCGGGCAAACACTTCGCAGGCCGTTCCGGACGGTCGTGGCGGACCGGGCGAGGCCTATCGCCTCACCGGGCATAAATGGTTCTGTTCCGCGCCTATGTGCGATGCCTTTCTGGTGCTGGCGCAAGCGCCCGGTGGTCTTAGCTGCTTTCTCTTGCCGCGGTGGACACCGGAGGAACGCTTGAACGCGTTCTATATTCAGCGCCTCAAGAACAAGCTCGGCAATCGCTCGAACGCCTCGAGCGAGATCGAGTTCTCGGGAGCCTTGGCGTGGCTGGTGGGCGAAGAAGGACGCGGCGTGCGGACGATCGTCGAGATGGTCAACCACACGCGGCTCGATTGCATGCTCGGGTCGGCGGCGCTGTTTCGGCAAACGGTCATACAGGCCGCACACCATACCCGTCATCGTTCCGCCTTCGGAAAGCGACTCATCGACCAGCCGCTGATGCAAAACGTACTGGCCGATCTGTGCCTGGAATCCGAGGCGGCTACAACGCTGGCGATGCGCGTGGCGCGAGCTTACGACAGCAATGCCGAGAGCGAACAGCTTTTCCGCCGGATCGCAACTGCCGTGGGAAAGTACTGGCTCTGCAAACGCGGCGCGACTCATGCAGCTGAAGCCCTCGAGTGTTTCGGCGGAAACGGCTATGTCGAAGATTCAATGATGCCTCGCCTGTTCCGCGAATCGCCGCTCAACTCGATCTGGGAAGGCTCCGGCAACGTCATCTGTCTCGAGGTGTTGCGGGCCATTGCCAATGAACCGCAGTCGCTCGAAGCTTTGTGGACCGAGATCGATGCAGGCCGCTCGGGCGACCGCCGGCTCGACCAGGCCGCGAGCCATTTGCGCGACAATTGGACGCGACTGGCCGGCGAGCCGACGCAGGCAAGACGGTTGGTCGAGCAACTCGCATTGGTGTTGCAAGGTTCGCTGCTCGTGCGACATTCGCCAGTGGAAGTGGCCGACGCATTCTGTGCCTCGCGTCTGGCGGGAGACTGGGGGCGTGCATTCGGCACGCTGCCGTCTAGTGTTCCGTTTCGTACGATCATCGATCGGGCAACCTCCGCGAACTAAGATTTGGCTGGATTCGCCGCGATATAGGCCTCGATCGCTTCCATGGCAGGATCGCGATGAGCCCTGAGCGCCGCCGCTGTTGGCGGTGCGTAGATCTGTGGCGTGATCATCTGGCGATAGTCCATCGGGTAGGAAGTCTGCCACCACAGATCCGAGATGCTCAGTGGCCAACGGCTGGCCGGGAGGACAACCTCGATGCTTTCGCCAACGAAGTTTGGAGGTGAAGACGGCGGTTCTCCGACCAGGATCGCCGTCGTGCGCCGTTCGAGATCCACGGTCGTATTGATTGCGGCCGAGAACGTGTTGCGGCTGACGATCACGAACAGGTTGCCGGGCTTGCGGAACTTCTGGCTACGCAGAATGCCTTCGATGAGCGGGGCATTGAGAAACGTATTGCCTCCGCCGTTCCAGCGAAGGTCGAGAACCAGGCGTGCGAGGCCGGCCGACTCGATTTCGGCGAACAGCTTCTCGAAGTAGCGGTGGAAGAATTGCTTGCCGTGGCCGATGCCGTTGATCTGGCAATACATCGTCTTGCCGTCAGGCAGGATTTCGTGCCAGAAGATCTCGTGCCGATTGCGCATGCAGCGGGGCAACTCGGCCGTGCAACCCGGTACCGCGAACACATCGTCCTCACGACTCAATCGCTTCTCCGGAGCTGTGAGCTCAACCTCGCGCACGTTTCCCTTCGCATCTTCAACCTTGAGCTTCACGGGCCCTTCGGCCGGAGCCAGGCCCAAACCGCGCAAGACGGTCACTGAACGCAGCAGGCCGGCGGCCTCCCAGCGGGCAGTCATCCGGTTCTCCACCGGCGCCAGGGCAATTCCCTGTGCCAGGACATCGTCGCTTGGGCGCCCCCCGATTTCCAGGATCTTCGCGCCGACCAGGTCGGCATGCTGGCTGCTTGCGCCGAGCACGTGTAAGCCTTCGGGATACACGAACAGCGCGAGCGGCAACTGGGGCGTTGCGCGCAGCCAGCGCGTGTGAGCATCGCCGAACGCACTGATGATGGCCAGCATCCGGACGTAGATCTGATCGTCCGAGAGCTGGGGGATCTCCGCGTCGAGAGCCGCAGTGAGCGAATCGATTTCCTCCTCCGGGTGTGTGCGGAAAGGAGCGTAGTGCAGCCGCTTGAGTTCGTGCACGGCAAACTTCAAGTCGCGGCGAAACCGCTCATCGCGCGACAGCCCTTCGACATCGTCCATGTCGAGCCAGGCAAGCTCGCGAAACTTCGGATCATCAGCAAGCGACGCAAACTTCGAGTCGCGGAACCTGCGAATGTTTCGCAGTCCTTGCTTGAGCGACGTACGTACCGCGTCGATGGCCTGCGCCTTGTCTCCTTGCCCCGCATAAGCTGCCGCCAGGAGGTAGGCCGCTTCGCCGCGATGCACCCATTTCACCGGGCCATGCTGAAACGCGCCCAGCTCCATCGCCTGGCGAAGGGGCTCAACCGCCGCCTCGTACTGCTTGTCATTCAGCAGCGCGTCGCCGAGGCGATACTGGTACATCCCGCTGGTGGGATTGAGTTCGACAAGCTGGCGATATTGCTTGATCGCGTCGTCCCAGTCGCGAGCCTGGTAGTATCGCTCAGCCTTTTGGGCGAGGGCCGGCGTGTCGGCTGGGCCAGGCGTGCTTGCTGGGCCAGGCGTACTGGCCGCCGCGGATTGGACTGAAGTGCACGCGGCCAGCAGCAGGATGGCGAGCCAGAAAAGCGAGCGGTTCATCGTTCGATCTCCGCGGAGAGGGCGCACGGGTGGCGCGGGGCGTTTACCGGGAATTCGCCCCCGCGTGGCCGATCTTGGCCAAGTCTCCGCCAGCAAGTAGGTCTTCGCCAGCAATTTGCCGTCTGCCGTCGTCATTATGAATCTCGCGTCTCGGGACTCGCGGTTGAGGACAATTCGGCCGGCTGTTTTTTCGCGGCGCATTTTTGGGGTGTGTGGAATTAGAAATGCGCGCAAATGATGTTTCGGGCGCACACACCCTCGCCCGTCGCGGCCCTGGCGAGCCTGATGGCGGCAAGCCAGGCTGCGCGGCTTCTCCAAAGTCTCTGCAGTGCGGGTCGTCGTCGTTGGCATGATGTGGTCTCTACCTGTTGTCGTGACCTTACCCTATCTGAAATCCTGGCCACATTTCTAGAGCTGGTGGACACGTGGGCGGTGTGCGCCGTGCGCAGCGCTGCGCGGCGAGAGCCAACGACTTACGCAGCGAGCCAGCCACACTTGCGGGCAAGGGCGCCTCGGAATGCGAAAATTTCAGATGCCGCAACACTGGCTGCCCGGAAAGTAGCAGGCACACGCCGAGGCTGTGATTTTTTGGTGCGACGGGGTTTCGTTTGGTGTTTGGGTTGGGGAAGCGGGTCGAACGGAGGTCCGTTTAGCT
>Ga0169931_10012868_pt1 | contig 11527 bp, 9 predicted proteins | sample Kivu_15m_20L_FD_129675 | JGI IMG/M metagenome (GOLD analysis project Ga0169931, IMG submission 129675) | Freshwater microbial communities from Lake Kivu, Western Province, Rwanda to study Microbial Dark Matter (Phase II) - Kivu_15m_20L... | ecosystem: Environmental > Aquatic > Freshwater > Lake ... | reverse complement strand
TATCCTCGTTTGGTGTATATTTTCGCCCGCTGGCTGTGCCCGCGGTTGTTGCTCCGGGCCGCCAGTTGGCCGACCCCGTGCTGGTAATTCTGGAGGGCGATGGATTGGTCAGCCGAGCCGATCCAGAGCGCCGTGCCGATCATGCCTCGCTCGCACATTGCCACAAGTGCCTGCTCCTCACGGGGCAGGACGGGCAGTTCGGTGGTGCTAGCAAGCATCGCCGTCGTCAGCGCCGTCGGCCACAGGCGACGTGTGTAAAGCAGGGAATACACAGCGTCCGGCTGGGGCCACACGCGCAGGAGATAAACCGGCGTGGCACCGCCTGTGATGCCATTCAGAGGCTCGATCCACCAGCGCTCTGGCTGGCCTGTCTGGAGCGCCAGGACTTCCTGCGGACGCTGGCTGTCTGGCAAGCCATGCGTGAGTTGCACCGCCTCAGTGGCACCCATGAGAGTCACCTCGCCGTCCACCGCATCTTCGAGACTGCCCAAAATCACCGCATCCGCCCGCACTTCGAGCGTGGTGCTGCCGCTGGCACCCTCATGGGCAAACAGCAGCGTGTTCAGCGCTTGGAGGCGGTTGTAGCGGCTGCTGTCATTGCCCACTACCACCGTGCGGCCGAGGTAGCTGGACTGGCCGCTCCAGCTCGGGGAAAACGCAATTGTCTTGGACTCCGCCGTCACCGTGATCGTCTTGGACTCCGCCGAGCCGAGCCGCTCTGTCTTGGACTCGGTTTTGCGGAGGTCCGGCAGCAGATCCACAAACTCGGCCAACCCGGCATTCGCCGCCCGCACCAGCGCCGCCTGTTGCAGCGCATCCATGTCCGCAGGCACCTTCGAGAGGTTCTGGGACATTTGCGTGAACAGTTGGGCAATGGTCATGGCGAGCAGCAGGAGCATGGCAGCAGGTTACTTGGCCGCAGGAGGCGGCGTGACTTTCTTCGGGGCATTCTTGGCGGCCTTCTCGGCACGCTTGGCCGCCGTCCGGGCCATCACCGCGTTGCGGATGTTGGCGGGATCAACGGCAGGCGGCGAGGGTGGTGCCGCCGGCTCCACAGGAGCCGGGGCACTTTCCTCAACCAATGGAGGACTCGCCCCCGAGTCCGCCACAAGAGATTCATCGACCACCGGCTCCACGACCTCGGGAGCCTTGGGGATCAGCACGCCGGGGCAGGCCGCACGGGCTTCGTCCTCGGTGGCAAAGGGGATGACCAGGGAGACATCGGACTCCCAGGCTTGGGACGCGCCCATGTAGCGGGCCTCGTCGCCTTCGTAGTTCACGAGCACAAATCCGTCGCCGGACGGCTCCAGCGTGACTTTCGGCAAATCGACCACCGGCGCAGGCTTGGCGGTCGGCACAGGAGCCGCCGCAGGTGTTTCCACCGGCGCAGATTCCTCGACCTCGACGAGCTTGGCGATGGGCTGCACGCCGTAGAGAGACGTGGCACCAGCACCCATGACCTTCGGGGCCGCTTTATTGAATTCCTCGACGGACAGAGCCCGGCCTTCGTAGGCCAGCAGGTTGTCGTGCTCCGGACAGCGCCGGAATTCTTTCACCCGCGACACGCTGCGTGACACGACGGGGATGTAGATGAGGCCAAGGACTTGTTTCATAAAATCAGGGGGGCAGGGGAAAGAGGTTGAGGAAGGGCAGAAGCCGGGAGCCATCGCTGACTCCCGGCCTTGCCGAGGGGTTAGGCATCGATGATGCCGGGGTAGTGGATGGCGTGCTTGATGACCGCGATGCCAGGCTTGTTGCCGACGCGGTCCTCGCGCAGGCACTGACCAAACACGGACTCGATGTAGCGCTCCTGGATGAAGCCACCTTCCTTCGAGTCTTCGACGCGGTTGTTGCGCACCGAGCCGTAACCACGGTAGGCAGCCTGTCGGTAGAGCACCAGGCTTGCACCGAGCGGCACGCCGGAGGCGTTGCACAGCGTCACCAGCGAGCCCACACCATGCGTCACGGTGTGCTTGTTGGCATCCCACGTCACCGCGCCCACCGTCTGGTAGCGCTGACCGCTGTCGGTGGCACCCAGACGAGCGGAGGTCGTCAGTTTGTTGCCGTCGTTGGTCGTGATTTCGTAGATGCACCACTTGCCCGGATCGGTGGCCGCATTGGGCGGATTGGTGATGCGGACGTAGAACACGTTGGCCGTGGAACCATCCTCACCAAGCGCCGTGAGGTCCCAGCACACTTCCGACGTGGTGGACAGGGTGTCAGCCGTGCGGCTTCCCTGCGCGGCACGCCAGGAGTAGGCGAATTTGGGGAAGTATTTGAAATACTTCTTCTTGGTCTTGGCGGCCGAGGTTGCGTTGCCGCCACCCTTGATCTCCAGTGCCGTGGTGGCACCGGCGATCGCGCCGCCGAGCAGCGCCTGCGGGTTGAGCGGAGAGCCGACGGCACCTTCGATGTCGCCACGCTTCGGCACATACTCCTTGATCAGGTGACCATCGACGTTCGCCACACCACCCGAGAACAGGTAGTTGTCGCCGCCGCGGGTGAAACCGTTCTGGAGGTTGAGCCGGTAAACCGGGTCGAGCTTGAGGCCGTAGGTGGCGTTGTCGGTGGCGAGGATCGTCGCGCCCCAGATAGGGTTGCCCGAGCTGTCGCGGCCGATGCGGGCCGGAGTGCCACCCAGAGGCTTGAGAATGGCCCCACCCTTGACGATCTCGTCGTAGGTCAGGCAGTCGCCCATGGTGATGCCGTCCTGGCTGCCAGCCGTGTAGAAGTGGTTGGCGGCGTTGGTCTTGTGCAGCATGGTCATCTGCATGCTGTGAGACTTCGCCTTACCGAGCCACCGCCCAAGGAGCTTCGGAATGTGGCGCTTGAGTTCGCCACCGATGCCCATGATCTCCATGCCGCGCTTCTTCCAGCGGGTGCCGTGACGCAGCCAATCGACGGTCAGTTCGAAGTCTCCGAGGAGCATTTCCTCGTAGTCGTCGCTGTCCTCGAAGGTTTCGTCGCCCTGCTTGCCCTCATCCCCGAACTCGGAGGTGACTTGGAAGCGGATGGTGGTGCCGGCGTCCGCGCCGGTTTCGGATTTCGTCTCAATGATGGCGTCGCCGCCACCTTCCATCGCCATAAACGGGTCTTCTTCGCCCTCGTAAATGGAAATGGCTTTGGACCAAAGAAAGCGCGGGTCCGACTGCGCGGCGAGTGAGGCTCCGTCATTGGGGCCGTCTAGTGAGTATGCCATAATCGTGGTGTTGGGGTATGGCGGCCCCTGTCAGCCTCGCGTCACGCGGCCATCCGTTCGATCAGCGATTCAAGCTGATGCGAGGTCGTGATGGCATCGAGATTAAAGCCTCCAGGCGCTGCCGGTTTGGTGCCACCTTGTTGGGTGGCGAGCAGGGCAGCTCCGACGGGGACGTGACGTGAAACAGGAGGAGGCGTGGACTTGACGGAAGATGGGGGAACCGGTGCGGCAGAAGCCGCAGACGGCTGGATGCCGAGTTCGCCGGCAGCCTGCGTGAAATACAGCAGCACGCTGGTCGGGCTGTTGTAGATCGCCTGCATGGTGGGATCTTGGCTGTCGCGGTAGCGTGCTTGGATCTCGGCGGCCTTCTGGTGCAGGGGGCTGTTGGGGTCAGCGGCATTCGCATGGGAAAACATCCCATGCACCTGCGCCTCCGTGGCCTGCCACTGCTGCATGAACTGCTCTTGTTCAGCGGCCTGCTGCGTCACCGCCGCGGCCTCCTCACGTTGAGCGTCCACTGTGGCCTGCGCGATCTCCCGGTTGAGCCGGTTCACCTCGCGCAGCGCGGTGGCCTGCCCCTTGGCATCGAAACCCTCGGCAGCAGCCTCAAAAGTGGCCTCAGCCGCTTCGAGCTGTGCCGTCAGCTCCGCCAGCCGCCATGTCACCGGAGCCTCCGGGGTTGTCGGCACCGGAGCAGTCGCTCCAGGTTCTGCCGTGGCAGCCGGAGTTGCAGATTCCGTGCTGATTCCGAGATATTGCTTCGCCAGGGCTTCCGCCTCGCCAAAGGTCATCTTTCCTCCACCCTGCCGCGATTCCTTGAAAAACCGGGCCGTGTGGAAGGAAAGCTCGTCATCGGTGGGCACTTTCAGCCTCGCCGGCAGTTTGCCCGGAGCCAGAATCCCCTCTTCGTGCTCGATCTCGCCGGGCTTGACCTCAGTCGTGTGAGCAGGTGCGGCCGCCGCGGGTGCGGCAGCAGCAGGAGGATTGGCAGCCGGAGCCGCTGCCGCAGACCCTTTGTCCAGGTCTTCGGACTCGATCACCTGGCCGTCATCCGGCAGGCTCTCGATGAAGCGCTCATAGGCATTCGCATCCATCTTCTCAAAGTCCACGCCCCCTCCCGCTCCAGCCTGCGTCTCCAAAGTCGCTGCCGGTTGATTTGCGTTGGGGTTGGGTGTGGTGGTGTCGCCCGTCGGAGGGACGGGCGCGGACGTGTGTGCTCCTGCGACAGGCTGGACCGTGTCGGCTGGGGGCGGGGCTGTATGGGTTGAAACCTCAGACATGCCCGGAGTAGCGGCATCACATCGCTTTCCCGTCAAGCGGGTTTTGTTGCGCCGTTCACCTCATCCCCCTCTGCCCCCGCTTCGCCGCCAGCTCCCGCTGCCGCTGCTTCTCACGATACGCCGGCTCCGCACTCCGCGTGACCTCCGCCCGGTAAAGCGTCGCACCGTCCAGTGTTGCCAGACCGATGCACAGCGCCAGCACCCAGTCATCATGCTTGCCCGGAGCCGCTTCCTCGCGGCCGGACTCCGTGCGGATGAAATATTCGAGTTCCGCCAAAATGAACTCCGCCGGGCAGTCGATGCCGCTGCCCTGCACGTCCCACTCACGGATGGCCGCCGCAAGCCGCTCGATGCACCAGCCCCGCATGCCCTCGCCATCGGTGCCCCGCGTGAGGAATCCAAACTTCTTCGTCGGCTTCTGGTCCTCCTTGTCGGTGGCCGCCCGCTCGCGCTCGTAGAGGTGCGCTCCGCGATCCCGCAGCGCCCGGATGAAGCCTTTGTCGTAATTGACCTCCGGCACGATCAAGCAGCCGCCATAGTAGCGGGCCAGTCTCCAGGCCATATCCGCCAGCACCAGTTGGTCCACGCGGCAGTTCGGTTTGATGGTCGCCACCACCTTCGGAGGCATCCACCCGCCCCGCTGGGCGGACATGAAGCCCTGCCGAATCACGAGCACCGTCTGGCAGTCTCGCTCGCCGCCTTCGGTGACCTCCTCGCCGGCCGCCAGATCCACCGCCATGAGGTAGCGATAGCCCACCTTCGGCGTTTCCCAGACGTAGTAACTGGCCTCGCTGTCCTCGCTCACAATGCGCGGCACATAACTCTTCTGGTCGCCGCTGGGATTTTCGAGAATGACCCGCCGCATGGCGTCGCGCTCGCGCTCGGCCATCTCCCGCAGCTTGCGGAGCCCGATGCGATTGAACCGCCCCGGCAGTGTGCTTTTGAATCCTGCCTCCGGCGTCGGAGGATACTCGCGGTCGCGATTGTCTGGATCACGCTGGCACTCGTTGATCAGCACGTCCCGCCAGTATTTGATCTGCTCCGGACCCAGCCGGAAACGCCGGATCATCTCCTGCTCCGCGCTTTTCTCCTCGTCGGAGATGGCCCCGATGCCCGCCATGATGTCCGTGGCCTCCTGCTCGTTACGGCAGGCCATGCGTGAATCCTCAAACACGAACCAGGGTGCAAAGACCTTGATCCAGCCGTTGCCACGCTTGCCACGCTTAAAGTCCTCAAAGCTCACCGCCCCCGGCACGTTCTTGTCCTTGTCGCCGCACCATTTAAAGAAAAACTCACCAAACCCACCTTTGACGGTCGTCTCCATGATGACCAGCGTGCCAGGCAGCTTCGGCACGCAGTTTTGCACCCCGTTAAGCACCTTGCTGGCGTTCGCCACACCCTGCTCGGCCCAGCGTGCCACCTCCGTAAGCACCGCCACCTGATAGGCACCAGAGCGCCCGGCCTCGGGATCTCGCGCCGTTTCCCACTGCCACTTGCTGCCGTTGCTGAAGGCCGCGCTGTCCGTGTTCAGTTTCTCGATGGTATTTCCCCAGTCGAAACTGTCCCGGCTCGCATAGTGGTTGAAAATGCCCCACAGGTTCTCCACCTGCGAATATTGCCCGCCCATGAGCAGGCAGTTGGACCGCTGCCGCCGGCACCACCAGTAGGCCAGCGCCATCGTGCCCGTCGAGCAGCCCTTCTGCCGGGGCTTGTAAACAAGAAGCCGGCAAGGCTCGTTGTTGTCCAGGCACCACTGCGCGATCTCAAACAGCCTCTTTTGCAGCCAGTTCGCATGCAGCGCCGCACCATCCTGACTCCGCGCTCCACGCTCCACGCCGGCCTTGTCGATGATGTGCCCCTCCGTCTCAAACCATGCCCCAGGCCGCGACCGCACCACGAGCTGGTCGATGTCTTCATGCGCGTCATGCGTGATGGAGTAGTCCATGGCGTCAGCCTTTCAGCGGAGGTTGAGTTCCTTTGCCCGCCATCGCCGCCGCCTGCGCCTCACAGTCGCGGATCATCTCCAGCATGGCCTGCCGGTATTCCGGGCTGATGAGCAGTTTCTGTCGCAACTCCTGGATGCCGAGCACCGGCTTGGTGTCCTTCTTCTTCTCGCGCTCCCGAGGCCGACCTTGGTGCCACTCGGTCAGTGCTTTGAGCGTTTGGAATTGCGTCGTGAACGCCGGCTTCGATCCCGTGCAGTTCCCGTCCTTGTCGAAAACGTCTTCCTCGGCCATGAGCAACCTCTCAAAATGCTGCGTCAGCCGCGCCACCGGAAACACATGCGCCATCGCTTGATCAAAGTCCGCTCCCTCCGGCACCGGCGTGTAGGCCATCCGGTTCGCCGGCGCTTCCTTCTCCCCTTCTCCCTGCCCCCCCGTCTCCCCCTCTGGCTTCTCCGGCGTCACACACACACGCGCACGCGCACGCGATGCTTTCGCCGGTTTCGGAGGCAACACACCCGCCACATCCTGCCCACGCCCCAGCTTCTTCATGGCCGCCATCGCCTCGCCGCGGTCGCCCTTCACCGGCACACACCGCCGCGACGGGAAATGCACCAGCCAGAACGACCACTCCGCCGTCTCCGCCTCGGGAGGCGTCACCGGCACGTCCGGCAGGCTGCTTTTGCGCAGATCGTAAAGCCGCACTTCCCCATCACCCAATGCCGACGGCACCGACACGGTGCTCACGGGCACAGGTTCGGTGCGTGTCTTGGCTGGGGGCTTCTGGCTCTTCTTTTTAGCCACAGCTAAATCCCATAGGCATCACTTCGCCCCTTTGTCCACCGCCGAACGTCCGCCTCATCAATCCTCGCTTTGGCTCGTTTGACGATCTTCCTGTTGTTTTTTGCTCACCCGTGCGTGCAAAGCGACAAATTTGTTACTGATCTGGATTGTTCGACCCACTCGGCAAAGCGTCTCGGCCCGCCGAGTGGATCAGATTGAGACTATTCGTCATCATTGAAGGTTGCGGCGATATACTCCTCGAAAGTCCATTCTTGAACGATCTTAGCGGCCGAGTCTTCCGCGCTGTCTCGGAGCTTCACCTTGTTCTCTTGCATATTGACGCACAGCAGTTGCCCGCCCCTGTCGCCGATGCCAGTCGTGATTCCGAAGCCCGTCAGCCCGTCCTTGTCCTTTGCTCCGATGAGGTCGCAGAAGATGACGCGGCTCAGATACTGCCCGTCATCCCAACGCTCTTTGCCGCGTTTGATGGCGGTTTGGAGTCGCTGTTTGATGCTGCTTCCGCACCAGTGGGTATAGAAGTAGATTTCGTGCGGGAAGTATCCACTGTCGTCCTTCTCGATTACAATGTTTGCTCTGTCGCCCATAGTCGTGTGTGTTTTCGTTGATGTTTGCGGATGCCCTCCGCTCGGGGTCGAACAAACCTCATGCAGCCAACGGGCGGCAAAGGTCTGTCCTGAAATCTATGTCTTCTCCGCCCGTGGCTGATGAGGAGTGTTCGTCCCCTCGCGGTAGCCGGTCGCCGCATCGAGCGTTTCGATCACGAGTCCTGCGAGGGTCTTGTCACCATCGCGGCGCTTTTTCGCGAAGCGCGTGTAGTGGTTTTTGCGGTCAGCGTCCACGCGGACGTTGATGATGGCGGACGCGGTAGCACCCCGCTTGGGGGGCGCTCCGCGTGACCTTTCGCGATTATGATTATTTGGCGGCAGCATAAGACGCGATGAGTTCATTGGCGCTTTTAACGAGGGCATGCGTGCGACTAATTGCATCTGCTAGACTGCACTTTTCGTCGGCCAAATCAGCCGCGATCATTGGAAGCGCGTCAGCGTGCTTTTGATACCAGTCTCGCGGCACTTTATAGCCAACCGATGACTCTCTCATTTCGAGGGCAAGGCCCGCCGCCTTTAGCAGATCGTCGTATGCTTTGTTGACCTTGGCGCGGCGGGCATCAAATTCCAATCGGCGATTGGCCGCTTCTGTCTCACGGGCCAATTTGCGCGGTCCAGTCAGCTTCTCGACATCGACAATATCGGCGGCGTCAGCGAAGCAGTATGGCACTGCTTTTTCCGCTTCACGAAGCGCATTGCCATACGCATGATTTTTGTCGGTGCCGAGTTCATCGGCCACGGCGCGGGCCTTGCCTTTTGGTCCCTGGACCCGCAGTTCAATGTGACAAAGCCAACCGTATGCGTGTTTGGTGAAGCAACGGCGCGCATTAATTTCATTGACGACGCAGCGCAGGGCTTTCGCGTCTTCGAGTTTGAGTAGGTCAGTATTCATGAGCTTGTATTCTTTGCTGAGTTGAGCCGGAGACGCCGGGACGTTGTTCCGTCTTGGAACGAGGTGAGTATTGCATGGGTTGCTAATTGTGTCAATACATAATTAAAAGAATCTTTTTCGGAGGTCAAAACCAACGGGGACGAACACGGCACTGCTGGCAACATGAGCCAGACAATGCCCAGCGTGCTAGCGGTGCCCGTCCTCTGGCTCATGCGCCAGAGTTGAGGCGTTCCCCACCCTACCACACCCTCCCCACCGTCGCAACAAATCCCGCTTGCCTTTCCAGCGTTCTGATGCCGCCATGCCCCGCATGGATTCTGCTCTGCCACAGGCCCAGGCCCTTGCCTCCAAACTCCCGCCACTCCTGGAGCCCGCCCCGGACAAACCCCGTGTGCTCATCCCCTCGGCGCTGTCGAAGTCCATGACCCGTGCGCAGGAGGACGCCCTCCTCACCCACGCCAAAAACCGCGCCCAGGAACTCGGCGACGAACTCGGCCTGCGCGACTTCGATTCCCCGAACTGGCACGCCTCCGCCTTCGACGAAAACGGCACTTTCCGCCGCCGCCACCTCGACACCCGTCACATGGCCCTCATGGCCTACGAGATGCGCTACGACTGGCGGTCTGCCGTGCTTGGCGGCATTTTCGCGGACTCTAATCTCCACATCCCCCTCACGCGGCGCATCCTCCAGCAGGTCATCGCCCGCATGATCAATTACTACCTCGGGAGCGACCCCTACTTCGCAGCTTACGATGTCGGCATCGAGGACCAGGACCTCGCCGACCGCCTCGACAAATGGCTCCGACATGTGCTCGACTCCGAAAATGACACCAAAGGCACCCTCGCCGCCATCATCGAGCGCGTCCTCATCTGCGGCGAGTGCCCCGTGTCGCTCTTCCACCAGAAACGCGTCAGCTACTACCAGTCGGAAAAAGCCGTCCTCATCGGCCCGGACGGCCAGACCGTCATGGGAGCCGATGGCGACTACATCATCCAGGGCGAGGACGAGTTCATCGAGCAGCAGTCCCCCGTCATCGACCCCGCCACCCAGCAGCCTGCCTTCGACCCTGCCACCGGCCAGCCCATGATGCAGCCCACCGGCCAGCTCGTGCTCAAGCGTGACGGCACCACGCCCTACCCCGGCGTGGATAACTACCAGCAGCAGATCATCTGGCGCAGGACCATCGTTGAGGAAGGCCCGCAGGCGGAGGTCCTCCTGCCATCCGACTTCCTCTACCCTCTCAACTGCAAAAACCTCGACCTCGCCGACACCACCGTCCACCATTACGACGAGCCTCTCATCACCCTCGTCCACCGCCTGCTCACCCTCGACGGCGTGGCCCCGGGCCAGGTCATGGAGTATGTCGCGAATCTCACCCACCGCCTCCTCGCCGTCTCCACCCCGGAGGCCCGCGCCGCGGCGAACAAAGGCCGCGCCGACCTCAATGAACCGCTCGACGGCATCGGCCAGGACAAGCGCGAACCCCAGGTGAACTGGTCCCGCTTCTGCCTCTGGTATGACGCGATGAATACCGGCAACCAGGGGAACATCCTCCTCATCATGACCCGCGACGGCACCGTGCCGTTGTTCTACGACTACATCGAAAACATCACCCCGGACAAACGCCGACCCTACCGCCTGCCCACCATCAATAAGATCCCCGGCCGCGCCCACGGACAGGGCCTCGCCGAGCTGTTCGAGCCCCTCCAGACGAATATCGACCTCCTCTTCAACCGCTGGCAGTTCTCGATGAGCCGCTCCGGCAAAATCATCGCGTGGCAGCCCGAGAACACCACCGAGGGCGAATCCGATCCCGACCTCGAACTCAACGGCGGCGAGACGCTCCACCTCAAGCCCGGCAAAACCCTCGCCGAAACCGTTCAGCAGGTGGACATCTACGACACCAAGGGCCAGCCGCTGCGTGAGATGATCGAGTTCCTCATGCAGATCGCCATGAACATGAGCGGCGTGAGCAACGTGAACGACGGCCAGGCTCTCGGCCTCAATACCACCAAGCTCGCCACCGGCGTCCGCAACCTGGAGAAGTCCGGACAGGAACTCACGGACAAAATGGTGGCCGACCTCCGCGCCGGCATCCGCGACATCCTCAAGTCCCTCATGCTGCTCGCCGCCGCCAATTTGCAGAGCGAAAAAACCTTCCGTTTCTTCGATGGCGACCTCGGCTCCCTCGCCACCATCAAACCGAACGAGGTCAAAAACCTTACCCTCGACGTGGATCTTCAGCTCACCAAATACCGCGGCGAGCAGGAACTCCAGCAAAACAGCCAGGCCGCCAACGCTGCCACCAATTTCTACGCCCAGCCAAACCCCGAGGTGCAGGCCCGCCTCGCCCCGCTCTTCCGCCAGATCCTCAAGGCCAACGGCATCAAGAATGCCGACCAGGTCATCGAGCCCCTCATGGCAATGCTTCCCCCAACCGGCCCCGCTGCCACCCCCGGAGCCAATCCCGCCCCCACCGAGCCACCCAAGCCCGCCATTTAAAATTCGGCATTCGTCATTCTGAATTCGTCATTTCCTCATGCCCACGCCCGCCCAGATCAAAGCCGCCTCCGAGCAGTCCGACGCAGCCCGCACACTGGCGCACATCGACGCCCTGGAGCGCTGCCACGGCTTCACCCAATGGCTGGCACCCAAGCTCTTCAAAGCCTACGACGCCGCTGGCGATGCCATTCTCGCCGCCCACGCCAAGGGCGAAGCACCGGCTCCCAAGGACATCGCCACCTACCACGGCCTCCACGAGATCGTCGCCGCCTGTCGCCGAGACAAAACCACCGCCGCCCAC
>Ga0169931_10012867_pt1 | contig 11527 bp, 10 predicted proteins | sample Kivu_15m_20L_FD_129675 | JGI IMG/M metagenome (GOLD analysis project Ga0169931, IMG submission 129675) | Freshwater microbial communities from Lake Kivu, Western Province, Rwanda to study Microbial Dark Matter (Phase II) - Kivu_15m_20L... | ecosystem: Environmental > Aquatic > Freshwater > Lake... | reverse complement strand
GGAATGTGAACGTCGGAGAAAACTTTCTCGATCAGCGAGGGCGCCATGTCACCGCTGGCGACGTTGGCATTGAGAAAACCGGCAAGGTTTGAGGAGATCGCGCGCTCGATCCGCGCCAGGGTTGACTCGCTCGACTCCGGAACTGTGAAGACACGGCGGAGGTTATCGAGGGACGCTTCGGCCTTTTTCTGTGGTCCCTTTGCCATGATCCAAACCACCCGCCAGTTCGTCGACCAGAATCAGAACGTCTCCATCAGTGTCCTCGAAGACGAAGGCAACTTCCAGTCCTTCGCGTCGCCATTCACGCCGCCTCAGGCGGGAGGCAAGCACGGGGATTGGCAGATGCTCGCCAGCCTCGTGGTCGATCTGGAGGAGAAACGGATCCCCGGGGGTGAGAATGGTTTCGGCATCGGCGCGGAGCAGGATTCCGGTGTGCGCCGCTGCCTGGCTGCTGCCGCGCGGTGGCTGAACCCCGCCATCGGCAAACATCTCCGTCCGCAAAAGGCCGAGGATCCCGGATGCCGAGACATTGATGACTTCGGCCGGCAAACTCAGTTGCCACGGGGCAAAATCAATCGTGATGTGAAGCTTTCCCCGCAGCATATGACGATGCGCGCGCGCCAGGTGATGCGACGGCCGATGCTGCGATGGATGCGACGGAGATGGATGATGCGACAACATGGGGAGAGATCTAGCAGCCAGGTCCCATGCACATCAAGATGCTTCGGTCGGACGCGGCGCCGGGGCGATCACGCCGAGGACACCCTTGGGACCTTCCGCCTCGTCGGTTTCCGTGGAGCCGCCCCGATCCGGGAATGGTTCCCGGTCGTTGAGGATGTTGGAGATGGCGTCGGCCACATCGCGCCGGAACAAGAACTCGAAGTGGGCTACATGATTCATGGGTACGAGAAACACGTTGCCTGAGCCTTTCTCCGGTCGAAAGATCCCACGATGGCCGGGGGCCACGCTGTCCTTGCGCGAATACATGCAATAGACGCGAAGACTTTCCGGAACCTCACATGCCTGCAGATATCTTAGAAACGACGACCGTGGGCGCATCTGCCAGACGTCGCGCCAGAAAAGTCCAAGTGGAGTCACGAGGGCAAGGTAGGTGAGGCGCGAGCCGGCATACGGTGTACCCATCGTGATGACCCGGCGGCAGTGTTTGGCGCCACCCATTTTGAGGAGCCACCACAGGGCGACAAAGCCGCCCTTGCTGTGGGCGACGATGTCGATCTTGTCAAAGCCGTGGCGATCGAACTGCCGCTTGAGCTTGTAGTCGATGAAGTTTGCCGTATCGAGAATGCTGCGGGTGAACAGCACCCCAAGGAGTCCCCCGAGGTTGAAGCTGAACACCTGGTGCCCGCGTTGCGTGAGAAGTTTTTCGAGCACAGTCAGCGCGCGCCGGGTCGAGAAAAATCCATAGAGCAGGAGCACCGGCGTGCGGGTCGGATCAAATTGATGGCGTTTGACGATTTCGTTGCGAGACTGAAGTTCCGCCGTGATCTCGGCATACATGGCCTTGGTTCTCGCCCAGAGCGATGTGCCCTTTTTCCGGCTGTGAAATTCAAACGCCAGCAGGGGCACCAGCACGGTCAGGGTGAGAATCAAAAGCACGTCCACCGTGTTCGACAGGGTCGTGGCCGTTGGCGCCGTCACTCGGGCATAGAGCCAGGCCTCCGGCAGGGAGCCGATGAACGTTGCGGCAAGCGTGATCTTCATGCGGAAGCCGGCCACGCCGAAGAGCAGCGAAAAGATGTCGAACGCGAAGGGAATCGGAAGAGGAATCAGGCGCAGAAAAAAGACGATCTTGTAGTCCTGACTGCGCAGGAATTTCCACGTCGCGGGAAGATTTGCCGCCAGCCACGGTTTGACGAGTCTGCGACCAACGTAGCGACCTGCCAGCATGACCAGCACACAGGAGAGAACGCCGCCTACGGCCGACATGATGGCACCAAGTGTCGGCCCAAACGTCTGCGAGGCGATGGCAGTCAGAAAACCATGTGGTGTCAGCACAAACGGTCGAAAAAACGAGAGGAGAAGAAATGTGATGGGCGCGAGCGCGGGGTTTTCCGGCATGCACGAGCGCAGGGAATCCGTGCAGACCGTCGTCCAGAACATCGTCGCTGCGAAAAATATGAACGCGACAATGGCGAGTTCAATCGCCAGTACGCTGCGCAGCTGATTGGCGTAACTATAAGGCCTCAAGGGCTTTGTATTCCGGGTGTTGGTCCTGCCATAATCTTATCACGAGCAGAGAGGCGACGCGGTTGAAGAAAGTCCAGGAAATCCAGAAGAAGGCAATCATCCTGTCGAACTGCGCAGGTTTCACGGTGCTCGCCACGGTTGTCGCCTTGGCGTCCCCGCAGGCCGGGGCGGAAGAGCGTGTCATCGACTGGGCACCGAAACTGTCCGAGCGTCAGTCGGCGCTGATCGCGGCGGCGACGGAACTTCTCGAAACTGCCGACGTATCCTACGCGCTTGGCGGCAACACGCTGGGCGAGGCGGCCGAGTGTGACCTCTGCAATTCGTGCCTTGAAAAGAACGCACCCAAACCTCGGGAGCGATTTTCGACATGCCCCGAATGCCGGAAATGTAGTCTCGACTGCTCGCATTTCACACAGCTGGTGTTTGCGCGAGCTGGCATGCCTTATCCCTACATCCACACACCGCTCATGCTGGAGCTCTCGGCTGAGGCGCTGCGCAGGCGCTATCGTCTCGTCGACATCGGTCGGGATTCCCGCGCCGCACAGCCCGGGGATCTGCTCGTCTACCGCGGACATGTCGTGATCCTCGAGCGTGTGCATCCGGTCGAATCTGGCCAGAGGCTGCGCGGCGATATCGTCCATGCGACCGGCGGCCGCGATATTCGCCTGCCAGGTCAGGGTATTCAGCGTGAGCGCATGGCGGATCTCGGAGGACTTCGCGGTCCGCTGCTGCGGATTCTCCGGCACGAGATGTTGGTCGATATGTCGGCAGCTCCAGCGTCGACCACCCGATCAGCCGCGCGGACGAGCCCCGACGTTCGCCCGCGGGCGGCGCCGGATCCGGCAACGACAGCCCCGTCCAGGCCGCGCCTGCGCCGGGTCGAAAAGCGCAATCCTGCCCCCAATTAAAGCCCATCATCTCCGAGCCCTTTGCAGGCAACTCCCTCGTTGATCTTCGGGATATGCCGCGCTATGGTCGGCGAACTCTGCAAGCCTAAGGAAGCGTTTGGGTTTTGCCACTATTGTCCGGTGGCGTCCGAGCGGCGCCGCATCAGTAAGGAAGTTTTCGGAATGTATTCCACCACCGATTTTCGCAAGGGCCTCAAGATCGAATACAACGACAAGGCGTGGACGATCGTTGAGTTCCAGCATGTCAGCCCCGGCAAAGGTTCCGCCTTCGTCCGCACGAAACTGAGGAATCTCGAAACGGCCCAGGTGGTCGAAATCACCTTCAAGTCTGGCGACAAAGTGCCAATTCCAGACGTCGAGACGCGCGAGATGCAATATCTCTACAACGATGGCGCGACCTACACGTTCATGGACAGCAAGAGCTATGAGCAATACACGCTGACCAACGACGAACTCGGCGACAGCAAGTTCTACATTATCGAGAACTCCACGGCGCAGGTCACCTTCTACAAGGGACGCGCAGTTGCCGTCGAAGTTCCGAACTTCGTGATCCTCAAGGTGATCGAGACCCAGCCCAACATCAAGGGCGATACGTCCGGCGGCGGCGGCAAGCCGGCGAAGATGGAGACCGGTCTCATGGTGCAGGTACCCTTCCACATCAAGGAAGGCGACATGCTCAAGGTCGATACCCGCAGCAACGAATACCTCGAAAAAATGAAGTGAGACATTGCGATGAGTTCTCGGAACACGAAAGGGCGCAAGGCTCGTGGGACTTCCGGTGCCGCGTCTGAGTCGACCCAGGTGACAGTGAGTGCGATTGCGCAGGACTTCGCCAAACTCGAAGCCCTGATCGAGCTCATGCGGCGCAATCAGGTCAACGAAGTTCGGCTTGGCGATGCATCGGGCGATGTCGCGGTCAGCTTCGGTGCCGGAACCGCAGGTCCTGCGACCGTGCATTTGCCAGCTGTCCAGAACGCAATTCACGCAGGATTTGGAGCGCAGTTCGCACCGGCAGGATACATGCCGGGCGCGGGTGCTCCGATGATGCCCGTGCCGCAACAGCAAAATGCCGTGGCGGCTCCGGTCGCCGCCGCAGCGGAACCGGCAGCCAAGGCTGCCGGCGCGCGCACACTGTCGGGCAAGGAGCGCATGATTCGCTCGCCGTTTGTCGGGACGTTCTATCGCTCACCGTCGCCAGGTGCGGAAGCTTTCGTTCAGGTTGGCCAGCGCGTGCGCAAGGGCGAGACGCTCTGCATCGTTGAAGCAATGAAATTGATGAATGAGATCGAGGCCGAGTCAGATGGCGTGATCAAGGACATCCTCGCCGAGAACGAATCCCCTGTTGAGTTCGAACAACCGTTGTTTGTGATCGAGTAGGGTCAATTCCATAATGCAGCGAAACGGTTCGCGACGCACGACGCCAAAGAACAAATCGGATTCCCCGGCTGCCGCGCAGTCTGCGAAGCCGGCGGCCCTCTCGTCTGTGGGTGGGCGCGGTCGCCTGCGTCGCACCCGCGCGACACCATCGGCGTCGGGCATTACGAACTTTTCGCGAGTTCTCATCGCCAATCGTGGTGAGATCGCCGTCCGCATCATCCGCGCCTGTCAGGAGCTCGGGATCGAAACGGTCGCCGTCCATTCGACGGCTGATCGCGATTCACTGCATGCGAAGCTTGCAACGCAAAGCATCTGCATCGGGCCGGGACCAAGTCCAAAGAGTTATCTTTCGATCCCTGCGATCATGGCAGCGGCTGAAGTCACCGGCGTGGACGCCATTCACCCAGGTTACGGATTTCTGTCAGAGAATCCAGAGTTCGCCGAAGTCTGCGGCAAGTACGGCATCAAGTTCATCGGTCCGCGTCCGGAGCACATTCGCTCGCTCGGCAACAAAGTCGCGGCACGGCAGCTTGCCATCAAGGCCGGTGTGCCGCTGCTGCCCGGCAGCAAGGGTGTCGTGCGCTCCGTCGCAGAAGCCCACGAAGTCGCCCGCGAGGTCGGTTTTCCTTTGATCATCAAGGCGGCGGCCGGTGGTGGCGGACGCGGCATGAAGATCGTACGCGAAGCCGGCGACCTCGAGCGTTTGTTTCAGCTCGCACAGTCCGAGGCGCTGGCCGGGTTTGGTAATCCAGACTGCTTCATCGAGCGCTACTGCCAGAATCCCCGTCACGTCGAGGTCCAGATCGTTGCCGACGAACATGGAACGATCACGCACCTCGGAGAGCGCGATTGTTCGATTCAGCGACGGCATCAAAAGCTCGTCGAGGAATCTCCGTGCCCGGTCATGACGCCAGAGCGTCGGCGCGCGATTGGCGCAACAGCCGTGCGGCTGGCTGAGACTGTTGGCTACGTCTCCCTTGGCACGGCCGAGTTTCTGATGGACGAGGATGGACAGTTCTACTTCATGGAAGTGAACACCCGCGCTCAGGTTGAGCATCCTGTGACCGAGACGGTCGCGGGAGTCGATCTCATCAAGGAGCAGATTCGGATCGCCATGGGCTACCCACTGTCCTTTGATCCAAGTCCCGAGGCGCTGGTTTTGCGCGGCCACGCGATGGAGTGTCGCGTCAATGCCGAGGATCCGAAGAGTTTTGCGCCGTGGCCAGGCAAGGTCACGGCCTATCACGAGCCAGGCGGTCCCGGGGTTCGCATCGACGGCATGCTCTACTCTGGCTACACGGTGCCTTCACTCTATGACTCGATGGTTGCCAAGGTCATTTGCCACGGACGCAATCGCGACGAGTGCATCGCGCGCATGAAGCGAGCCCTCTCGGAGATGAAGGTCGACGGAATTCGTACGAACATTCCGTTCCATCTCAAGCTTCTGGACGATCCGCAGTTCAGAGCCGGCAACGTTTCCCCCCCTTTCCCCCGACCCCCCCCAGCCCGCCCCCCCCCCCCCCCCCCCTGACGATTGTCTCTACCGATTGGGCCCCGTAAACCGGCAGGTTTACCGCCCGGGTTTGCGCATTCTCCCAGTCCCTCCGCACCTGATGGTCGTTTGAGCCGTTCGAAAGCAGTGTCGGCATCGTGCGACAATTCCATGTAAAATCAGGGAACGCTATAGTTACAGTCGAGGTCCCCGATAAAGGGATTGAGTCGGAAAAGATTGCCAGAGGTGTGTCATGCGTCGTTCGCATTCGAGAGTCGCAGGAGTTTCAGCGATCCCACTGGTCCTTGCGATCGGCGGTGTTTCCTCGATCGTGGTCGGGATGAAATACCGCGAGCATCAAACCGCAATGCAGCAGGTCGAAATCGAACGGTCGCGTGCTGAGATCCAGCGCAAGATCGCGTCGGGGATGAACCTGATTCAAGGGCTGATCGCCGGCAAACACATTCTGCCCACTGGCGATGCAAAATTGATTCGAGTCGTCGAGAATCCAGCGGATGCCGGCACCGGAGCGTGTGCCGGTGTCGTGAGCAATACGGCACACGATGCAGGCCTGTGGAAGTACACACCGGGAAGTGCCGGCGTGAATCCCAGAATCGACTTGAATCTCTGTCACCGCGCCGCGGGACAACCCGGTTGCATCCATGGAGAGGCGATGCGGCTCGAGTTCACGGCAAGGGATGCAGGTCAGTCGACTGCCGACATGGACATGATCAACGGTCGCTTCATTTACACCGGCCCGTCGTCCGGGCGGGCAAGCAACGCGACATACGACGTCAAGATGGAGATCTCGCGCGGTGATACGCCATCAATCCCCGGGGGTAAATGCGCCATCTTCATCGCCACACGCGGTTCGCATTGGACGAACAACACGGCCTCGGCCAGGGGTGGTTTTCCCAACTGGGGCAATGCTTGGCCGCACTACAACTGGTGGCAAATGTTCATCCCGCACCCACCCGATCTCGTCGCAGCAGCAACGTGGCAAGGTGCACCAGGAACATCGCGCTTCAACTCAATACTGGCCAGTGGACCGATCGCCACCGGTAATTTTGCTCCATGCAACCGGATGTATCCGTTCCTCTGGTGGTGCACCGCCTGGTATAGCCCAGTGCCGCTTGTTCGAAACCACTGCGGGCAGCCAGTACTGTCGTTCACCAACCACACCCCCGGCTCCGGCACGTGCAGCACTGACTGTCGTTGCTATCTCGGGGTCCAAGTCAGTCCGCTGGTGATCGACTTCGCTGGCAATGGGGTCAAATTCTCCACTGGTCTCAGGGATCAGGTGAAGTTTGACATGGGCTCCGGACCCGATTTGCGTACCCCATGGGTCAGGAACGGTGCCGAAGTGGGCTTCCTCGCCCTGGACGTCAATCAGAACGGCGTGATCGACAACACGCATGAGCTATTTGGCGACAAGACGATACTTCCCGACGGCAAGGAACGCGACAATGGCTTCCTTGCTCTCGGCTATTACGATGCGAATGGAGATCGTTTGATTAGTGCTGAGGACCCAGTCTTTGCCAGGCTTCTCGTCTGGAATGACGTCAACGCCGATGGCAAAACCGATCCCTTCGAGCTTCGGAAGGCTACGGACGCCGGACTTGTTGCCTTTGATCTGAATGCGCGCGATGAAGAATCCAATTCAGATGGCAGTGGAAACCGCGCGCTGTTCTCCAGCTCAGTGACCACCAGTGATGGCAAAGTACTCGACGTCCACGACGTCTACTTTGGCGGAAATGCGCCACAGTCAAGGAAGGGCGAAGAAAAATTGGTATCGATCGTCGATGCCAAAGCGATTGTGTTCAACGATTGATGGGTTGTCCCTCGCGCGGTTGGTTGCCAAAATGTGCCTCACCGATAGCAGGCGACCCGGCTCGCACCGTTTGGCACAAGATTGACGAGTTGCACTTCAAGCTGGCACGATCCACTCGCATCAGGCCAGACAGCAGTCTGTGGTGCCTTTGGATCATTCCTGACAGACTTGATGTAGCCGCGGTCGAATCGAAACTCCACGGTTTTGAACCCTTCAGCAGCGATTGCTCTGGTCCACTCTTTCTGAATCGGCGGGAGTCTGTCCTTTGGCAGCGATGACATGAAGACATGATCAATGGGTTTGTACGTCGCATTGGTTCGGGTCGTGTCGCGTCGAATGCTGCGCTCCTCAGATGTTCCACTGGTGCGGTCTTTGCTCGCATCGGTTTGGGTCGAATCTGGCTGCGACGCAGCAGGTTTCTCGGGTTTACTGAACCACGAATACAGCACAACTCCGGCGATCAGCAGAGCCAATAGTGCGAAAGTCTTGCTCCGTTCCAAGCGGACACCTCATACGCAAATCAAGCGACAATTCTCAGGGTCCCACGACCCGAATCTCGGTCGTGCCCATGCGGTTGTTGATGACGGAAATGGATGAGCCCACGACCTGAGCTCCCCCGTTTGCGCCAGCCAGATAACCGCCGACTGCCTTGATATCAAAAGATCCGGCGTTATCGGGGCGCCAACCAACGCAAAGACCCAACGCGACGACCCCGTATGACTTCGGGTTGGCATTTGGCGGCGGTGTCTCCCTGATCATGCCGCTCGGTCTTTCCGAGGCATGGAGCCAAGGCAAGCTGGTGTCGGAACACGGATAGCGCCCTACTGCGCCACCAACGACTCCCCCACAGAGCTCCTTCATTTTCCGAACCATGTTCGAAAGGACAGCTTCGTCGATACCGCGAAACCAGGGATTGGCTGCAATGGATCGACACCGCGTTTCGTAGGTGTTGTAGACGATGTCAGCGCCACCTGTGTTGAGCTCAACCAATAGCTTTGTGATCGGTTCCGGCGGGGGGTTTGGGGGATCTGGATCGACCGCCGGCGCAGCCGGCGGATCAGTGATGACTTGTCGACCGCGCATCGCCCTCAGCTTTAGGCGACTGACGACCTCAGTTGTGAGTTGTGTGGCTCGCAGGCGTGCCGTGGCGCCATCGACTCCTTGCGTCAGCATGGAGAACAGCGCCCATGCACCTGCTCCGAGAAAGACTGCGATACCAATTGCCATGACAACTTCAACAATCGACACACCAGAGTCTCGGCGTCTCGATGGCTTGCGGCGAGGTTCGACGGCTTGAGGCGAGGTCATGGCGTCACCCCGCGATCGGGAGAACCCATGAAGCGTACTCTGGTCGACATGGCCATCAGGTTTGCACCGACTCGCTCAATCCAATGCAGCGTGTATCGGATGTCCATGATGCGAGCCGGAACGGTCGCACGATCGAACTGGGTACAGTTGACCGTCGTATTGTCGACGATCCTGTGGAGGGTAACCTGCACCTCGGCAAAACTTGGTTCAATGGCAGCCACGTGCGTGAATGGATCTGTCGTGTTTGCCCGCTTTACGTTCACGCAAAAATTCATCTGGAAATCTGCTTCAGTGGCCGGAAGCGGCAGCACGCATCGATCCCAGGCCGCAAGAAATGCTGCACTCGAACCGGTCATGGACGCTGGTGGCGGCGCCATGGTTGCCGCTGTGCCAAGCTCCAGAACGAGATTTTCGCTCGCCAGGACGGCAGCGACGAAGGCACTGTCCAGCCCGCTCGGGTAATTGTTGCATCCCGCCGTGCCCGGGAAGAAAAACTGGACGAGCCGCAACTCAATAAACGCGTCGAGAATGTCGACCATGCCAGTGGCGCGCGTGCTCGAACCGATGATCTTGCTGCTGTCGGCCATCTTGCCGAGCGCCATGGCAATGCCGAATGCGACGAAACCAAGAATTGCGGCTGCCACCAATGCTTCAAGCAGTCCAGCGCCCGATTCAGCGCTCCGCTTGCGTTCGCGTCCAGAAGACTTCAAGACTTGGCGCTCCTGAATTCCTGACTGTGAAGGTCAGTGTAGTCGGATAGGGTTTCATCGTCAGTATACGAGGAACGGCACCGGAGTTCCAGATTCTTCAGAGGCTTCGGTATCTTGCAGGCAGGCGTGCTTTCAGCGGCGTCCAAAGTCCGTGGTCGTGCACCTCGCGACGTCGTCCGTCGGTTCTTTCGCTCCGGGGCTGCCCTGTGAGCGCGCAACGCGTTGCGCTTCAGTGTTACAATCGATTCGCGAACAGCCAGGAACGCGAGTCACGGCAAAGGATGCGCCTTGAAGGCACTTACTCAGATCCTGCAGCGCCTGTCTGATGAGCCGACCGCTGAACCGGCGGCTGGTAAACTTATCCGGCGATACCTCGCGCTTGTCGCCGACTTCGAAAGTGAATCTGAGAAGGCCGTCCACACAATGAAGCTTGCAGAGGCTCTCGCGCAAGGGGCACCGCGTGAGGCCATTCGGTATGCGCACATGGTGTACAAGGCCGATGTGACCCGTCTCGATGCACTCGAACTCGTTGCGGTTTGTCTTGAGCGACTGCAGCGAGTGGGCAAGGCTGAAGTCCTTCGCAACGAGATTGCGCGCCTGCGCGCCCTCCAGGCGGTTTCCGTGCATCCGGGCGATGACCGTCCGGTGATGATTCCCCCACCAGCTCCTCCGATTGCGAAGAAACGCGGGGATGAAGCAGGTGAGGGGCAACGTCGCATCGCCCTGCCGTCGATGAGAAAGCCGCTTGAGTTCGCCACCGAGAGCGAGCCGCTGTCGCGCATGGCCGAAATCGCCGTGCTTGATGTACTCGGTTCCGAGCCGATGAACGAGGATCCACGTGACGAGCAGGAGTTTCGCAAGGCAGCGCCGGGAAGCTTTGCCGAGGATCTGCCGATAAACGAAATGCAGGAGCTTGATCTGTTCGGTGCCGTCTCGGCATCGTCAGCCGTCATTCCAGATCCCGTTGTGCCCGCGATGGAAGTGGACCGTGTCGTTCCAGCCAGGCGAGACGTGATTGTCTCGGAAGAGCAGGCGAGTCCCAGGGTCGTTGCCAGGAAGGGCAAATCGTCACCGCGGCGCAAGCGCGGCCGGCGCGAGGGAGCTTCCGACGTTTCAAGACCTTCGCCCGTGACTCCGTTGCCAGAACCCGACGCAAGTCCAGTCATGCAGATTCGCGCTGATCCCGATGACGAAGTCTCTGGACTCTTTGCGGCCGCAGTTGAGGCTGAGGCGCGTGAAGCTGCGCAATCCTTGGCGCCCTCTGAGCCGGAGATTGACTCGACGAGCCGTGACGCCGCGGCTTCTGGTTCAGTTCCGGCAGCCCAGCTGTTTGATCATTTCTGGCAGCAGGGCTTCTTTCGTGAAGCCGGCGATGTGCTGGCGCAGACCGAGGCGCAGCACCGCGATGCACACTGGTGGAAGGCGAGGCATGCGGTGCTCGATCATGCGGCTTCGTCGCATTCGAAATCCGCTGGTGCGAAAGGGTTGCCCGCCCAGGGTTTTGATTTGGTGTTGAAGGCCGGCGTGACTCCACGCCAGGCGAGTCATTCGGCGGAAAAAGTTGGCGGAGACTTTTGGACAGAAATCGCAGCCGAACTTGCAGCGGCTGCGCGCCGCAGTGCGTCTGCTGAAGGCATGCAAACTCAAGGTGCGAAGGTCGACAGTGGGTCGACTCCGCCGCAATCAGGACCAT
>Ga0169931_10012866_pt1 | contig 11527 bp, 7 predicted proteins | sample Kivu_15m_20L_FD_129675 | JGI IMG/M metagenome (GOLD analysis project Ga0169931, IMG submission 129675) | Freshwater microbial communities from Lake Kivu, Western Province, Rwanda to study Microbial Dark Matter (Phase II) - Kivu_15m_20L... | ecosystem: Environmental > Aquatic > Freshwater > Lake ... | reverse complement strand
CGACGATGATCTACACGCACGTGAGCACGCTGGGGCCCACCGGCGTGCGCAGCCCGCTGGATCGGCTGTGAGGATTGAGTCCGAAACAACTTCCCGGATTTTCCGGCCCTCTCGCTGCCCGTTTCCAGACCGCGAGAACGCGATCACTGCCAGTGGCGGTCCATCAAGCTGGTAGCTGAAACGTTCAAAGCCCACGGCTGCGAAGTCGATTTCATCCCCACCACGAAGCTGGGGGCCCGCACCCTGTCATACCATCCTTCATCTTCCGGTCCCTGCATGAACGCCTGACCGTGGTACGCGTTCGTCTGCCCCCAGCGGAAGATGTATGACGGATCTCAAACTGGCACGGGTCTCCCGGGGCTTCGATGGCGTTGAATTCTTCTGCAGTGGCCGGAGTCATCGCGGAATGAGCTGATTGGCTCGCCCGTTCAGGAACAGCCACCGGCCAATTCCCATCAACATCTGCGAAAGGCTGCGCAATCACAGCGCCGACAGCTCACGGTTTAAACTCCCGTCCGGCAGGGTAAGGGTGGGATGACGAAACGGTGTTAAGGACACTTGAGATCGTCTATCGGATTTCCTGCAGACGCGCCGCCTGGCATCTTGCTGCAGCAACTCTTACCTCACGCAAAGGCGCCAGGGCGCAAAGCTGGAAATGTTGGAAATTTGAACCTTCTGTCCTTCCTTTGCGTCTTGGCGCCTTTGCGAGAGACCAACAGTCCCTGCACAAGGGATCGCGGTGAGAGCTGTCAACTGGCAAGCAGAACTGAAAACATCCCAATTCGCCCGAATTTACACCGTTTCGTCATCGCAGGGCAAGGGCCTTGCCGTGTTGCCGGACTCCATCGTTCCACAGGTCCTCGTCGGGTCCTCTTTGCTCTCTCCGGGCGTGATTCCGAACAGAATTCCCGGGACACGTTCGAGGAGTTGACTGCTAACGCTCTTGAAACAGGGGTGAGCTGACAAGGTTGCGGATAATTTCAGCCAACCGGTAATCGTCACGTTTGCTGACGTCGGCGATGGCCCTGATATGTGGGGCATCGTCGATCGTCATAGCGCGACGCAGGGCGTAGGTGGCCAGTTGCTCGATGAACGAATCTGCAAAACGATCAGAATCCTGGTCGAGCAGCTGCCGGAATTGATCGGGCCCGTCGTAGGTGCGACCATCAGGGAAGGAGCCGCTGGCCTGCACAGGCGGGTCGTCTCCGAGGCCTCCCGGGACTTTTTCAGTTGTTCGCCAGCGTCCGATTGCATCATAATTCTCGAAGGCGAAACCGAGCGGGTCGATCTTTCGATGACAGGAGGCACAGATCGCGTGGGTTGTGTGGGCCTGCAGCTGATCGCGAATGGTCGCTTTTGGCTTATCGACGGGGGTGGGCTGCAGTGGTTCAACGTTTGGCGGCGGTGGTGGCGGGGTTCGACCGAAGATCGCTTCCGATATCCAGACGCCCCGATGCACCGGGCGATGTCGCGTTCCATCCGACGTCAGCGAGAGCACCGCAGCATGGGTCAGCAGGCCACCGCGATGATCCTGGCTGGTGAGCGACACGCGGCGAAAGCCCGTTTCCGCAGGAAACTTTATCGCGTAGTGCATTGCCAGCCGCGCATTCAGCATGGTCCAGTCGGAAGTGAGGAACTCGCGGATCGACGCATTGCGTGCGAACACATCACTGAAAAAGAGTGTTGATTCCAGCACCATGCTGCGTTCCAGCCATTTGTCATAGTCCGGATACAGTTCAGGGTCGGGCGGAAACTGACCGACACGATGAAGCTGCAGCCATTGCCGGGGAAAAGAATCGCGAAAGCGTGCGGACTTTTCGTCCGTCAGCATCCGATTCACCTGGCGTTGCAGCACATCCGGTTTGTGCAGTTCTCCGCGACCGGCCAGCAGGACGAGTTCTTCATCGGGCAGTGAGCTCCAGAGGAAATACGACAGCCGCGATGCCAGTTCCCAGTCATTGATCTGTTCTCTGCGGACATCGGCGGAGCCTTCCACGAGGTAATAAAAGTTGCGTGAAGTAAGCACTCCGACCATCGCGGCCAGATACGCGGCTCGCGGATTTTCGCCTGACTGACGTTCAGAATCGAATACGGCCAGACAGCGATCGATCTCGGCCGTCGTGGGCGGGCGTCGCCACGCGCGAGCGATAAACCGCGACAGACATTCGCTCACCTCCCTGCGCTGCTGTTCCTGCTGCTGAGCATTCTCGGGGGGACTGCTGCTGATACCTGCCGGAAAAAAGCCGTCGCGTTTTTTGAGATCCGCTTCAGTCACGATCGGTCCCTCGCACTCGTACCAGTCGATCAGCATGAGTGGAAAGATGGGGCGGCCGTCTTCGAGGAACAGTTTGTAGCCGATCGGGCTGGGGCGATAGTCTCTGACGCGGGTGAGCAGTTTCGGCGTCGCTGAAGGAGTCGGTCCATCGTCGAGTTTTCCGGGGGCTTCATTGATCAGCTGAAAGCTGCCCTGCGGGAGGAACGTTTCGAACTTGATAATGGTCGGCGCATCTTCCGCGGCGAGCACGTCCTGACCGACTTCGGCGCGTTTGAGGCTGCTGTTCCAGAGGCTCAGACGCGGCAGTCGGCCCTGAAATGACGCCAGTCCGCTCAGCTGCACCCGGATCCGATACAGGCCAGGGACCGGTGTCAGAATCTGACCATGCAGCAAACCTGGATAAATCAGCCAGCGCTGAGGGGAGGGAGCTGTCTGACGAGTAGTCTTTGAAGCGGGGGGCTGCTGCGGAAATGCCTGCTGTACGATCGTGTCGGCAGCGTTCAGATAACGCTCGACGTGCGATGGCGAAAGTGTGAGCAACGCGCCGATGCGGTCGAAACCGTGCCAGCGGGGATCGTCATTGAGAGCCCCCGGCATTGTGGCATCGAAATGGACACCCAGCAGGTCATACACCGTCCTGGAGTATTCATCGCGACTGAGTCGATTGAGAGTTACAGGTCCACGACGGGCCATTCGCGCGGCTTCCCCTTCGTTCAACCGCTGCGAAATCCACTCCGACACTCTGCCGATTTCTTCAGCCTTTGGCTGTGGTTCGGTACGTGGCGGCATTTCACCCGCGCTGATCCGAAAGAGCACCTCAGCCCATCGCTCAGCGGTCTGTTGTGTGCCGAAGTCGCGTGCCAGCGTGTCCAGCCGAAACCCGCCCTGCGGCTGATTGTCAGAATGACATCGCAGACAATAGGTGCTGAAGAATGGCTGAGCCTCGGCTTCGTACCCATCGCCGTCTGCAGCCTGAACGGCACCGATACCACATCCCATCAGAGCGAGTGCGACGATGAATGCGTAACGGTTCACTGTGATTGATCCTCGATAAGGCGAGCGGCCGCAGAGCAATGTCTGCAGGCGGGGAGTCCGGCAGTGATCAATTGTTGTCCAAGCAGCCATGCAAATCTGCCCGAACGGCAGCTGAAACCGCATTTACTTCACCTCAATCTGCAATTCGGGTCGGGCCTTGCGGAGGCGTTCGATGCCGGCGGGGGTGACTTGCTTCAGCCCGCTGAAGGTGAGTTTCCTGAGTGATTTTGACGCCGCCAGTTCCAGCAGCCCTGCGTCCGTGACCTGGGCGCTGCCCAGCTGAAATTCTTCCAGCGCCGGCATCTGACTGACAGCGGTCAATGCAGCGTCGTTTACGGTTGGCGCATGCGAAACATCGAGCCGCCGGAGCGTGGTGATGTTTGCCGCCTCGGCCAGTCCCGCGGCGGTCGCCTGGTTGTCAAGCAGCGATAACTCCTCCAGAGGCAGCTTTGCCAGCGCCGCCACAGCCGCGCCCGAACTTGCACTGTCCGTGCTGCCAATGCCACAGCGTTTGAGATGCCTGAGAGTACTCAGGGCTGCTGCACCTGCATCAGTGAAGCGGGTGTGAGCGAACCAGAAGCGATCGGCGATCGGTACCTGCGTAATCGCCCGGAGGCCGTCGTCGTTGAGCGGCGTGAAGTGGAAGTTGACGTTTTCCAGATGCTGCAACCCCCTGAGGTGGATGAACCCCGTGCCGGTACACTGTGTCGAAGCCAGTCCCAGCACCCGCAGCTCTGACAGTCCCGTAAGGTGCTGCAGTGCGTCGTCATTAACAGGTGTGAGTGTCAGATTGACTTCCTGGAGGCTCGTCAGCCGGCTGATATGCCGCAGGCCGTCTCCATTGATCGCACAGTTCGCCAGATCGACACGTCGCAGAGTCACAACTTCGGCGAGGTGTTTCAGCCAGTCGTCGGTGACCTGCTCGTTACGCCCACCCTTACCCTTCAGAGGATTGTTCCCGTTGTACATGTCCACCGCGGTCGGAACGTCGAAGATCTCCGTGCCGTAATCGCCGGTGGCAAGGTACAGCCACTGCGGAGCGCTCGGGGTGCAGATGAGTCTTCCACCGGCTTCCGCAATTTTTGATTCCAGCAGCAGCGTGCCGCGGCGCGCCTTGATCGCTCGCTCAATCTCAGGCAGCAGCGCGATGATCCGTTCCCGCAGCAACTGATCGGACACCTGCTCACTGATCGCAGCACGATCGATCGATTCATCGCTCGAAAGCAATCGCTGCAGGAGACGCTGGTCTGCCGGACTTGTCGTCAAAATCGCAAGCACTCCATCAAGGTACTGTGTGACCTTTGGGTTCAGGTTCTCGAAACCTGCGGCGGAAAACGGTTGCCCCAGTGCTCGCCGCATCGCGTTGTGCATGAGGTACCGTCCGTGGCTGTGCGTCATGTGAATCGCGTCGCGGTACAATTCAGCAATCTCGCTGACTGGTGCCCGTCCGGCTTCAATGTCTGCAGCGATCAGTGCCAGCAGATTCTGCGCCAGCGTCTGTCGGATCTGCCTGTCCGGATGCAGGCGACGAAGCTCTGAAACCAGAGCACGCAGGTACGTCGGGCTGTGCGTCATCCGGTCCGGCGTGGCGAGACTGGCGAACTCACTGGCACGCTGAGCGTGGAATGCCCAGCCGGAGTGAACGACGAACACCGCCCGTGGCTGGAGCTTCATCCAGCTGGAGATGGTTTCCACATCCTGATTGAGCGTGGAGCCGTAATGCGGCTGAACTGAAACAATATCATATTGTCTGTCACGCATAGCCTGCGGCCAGACTGTCGACTCGCTGACACAGGGCTGGTCCGGATTCGCAAAGATGTGTGGCAGCGACACACCACAATCAACGTGCCACTGCACGTCACCATCCAGCCGCTGCGGCACTGTATCCCACGTCAGTGAATTCCCGATGAGATAGCAGCTGGCCGCCGCTGCGGGACTGGCCGCGAGCGAGGGTTTCTTACCGGGATACACCGTCGGCAGGCTGGGCAGCGAGGTGTGAGCCGTGAGGAAGGGAAATCTGCATTCGTCGGCACCGAAACAGGAATGGGCCAGGGCTGGGTACCGGACGGGATCTTCGGCTACCAGCAACCGATCACCGGCGACCATTGCGACAGGCGTCATGACCGTGATCATCCACAGGCATTGCAACAAGCGATTCAAGGCGATCTCCTGTTTCGAACTTTCATTCAGTTGTCGTGATGTCTGAACGGCTTACCACGGCAGTACCATGCGACTGGCACGTTCCTCGTCCTGTGCTGAGGTCAGTCGCTCTTCGGGGGGCATCGAGACGAATTTCCAGCTCTCCGCCTTGACTCGCACGACAGCACCGGTCCTGTAACCGGCAAGGAGTTCGACGAACCTGAGCTTCAGCTGCACTCCGCTGCTGCCGAGCGGCGGGGTTTCGAGCTGCTTCCATTCGACCAGCGTGGCAAACTTGCGATCCGCACGATGAAACCACGTGCGGCGAGTTTTGTGCGATACGGCCACGGCAATCCGCTCTTCACGGTCGCGTGACAGATCATCGAGGATCTGCTGATCGACATCAAACAGCGTTAAAGTCACGACACCACCGCCGAAATCGAAGTGCTCGATGTCGTCAATCCAGCCGGCGGTCCAGCGTTCGCGTTCATACTGCACATGACGCTGCCGCTGACGCTCCGTCGCTCGTGTTCGGCTGTCTTCGTCCAGCCACAGCCGTCCAATTCGGAACTCACCCTGCCCCCACCCCTGACACCACGCAAGGTTGAACTGCACAATGTCGTTCGGCCGAATTGCGGTGAGTTCGGTCAGCTGAGTACCCTGCCAGATTTCTGAACGTGCATCGATGTCGAACGTGAAGCCTGTGTTGAGGCCCGATTTGACGGGCCTGCCAGGTTCGTCGCTGCCTGGCAGCCTTGTTTGTGATGCGTTTCCTGCTGCAGGCCCTGCGGTGGCGGGCCGGGAAATGGCGATTGGTTCGAGTGTGATCTTTTCCCTGGCGACGTCGATCGATGCAACTTTCCAGGCCTGCCCGCGCCGTTGATAGTAACTAAAATCGTCTTCGATCAGCAAAGCGTGATTTTCGGCGATGGCAAACTGCTTTTTATCCTCTGGCAGTGGAGGAATCGTCGCTTCTTCACCGGGCGGCGGCGTGATAAACCAGCCGTGCACGTGGGTTCCCAGCGGCAGATCGCGCAGTTCAGCACGCGCTCCGTGCTGCCAGACGCCGGCATAGGGCAGGAGCACAAACCAGAGTGGCGGGCCGGTGAAGTAGCGACCTTCGTCGCCATCCAGCCGCAGACCGCCACGGCGATTTACCGGGTCGATAAAGACCAGTTCGCCGGAGATATAGCGAGCCTTGCCCGTGTCGACGAACTGTGGTGCGGCTTCGGTGTTTGGGTCAGTGTCTGAACCATGCGCCGGGAAGCTGACCGCCAACGTCAGCCAGATTACTAAAATTAACGAAAACTGCTTCATGAAATCTCACATTCTTAATGCAGGACGGGTCTCCAGACCCGCCCACCTGGCCCCGTCCGTTATTCATGATCACAGGACGACTGGTCAAGCATGTCTGTGACGTAGTCAGTGCAGGACGGGCCTGGAGGCCCGTCCTGCCTTCATTGCTCGAACGTCCAACTGAGGTTTTGCCATTCGGGATTGAGCCACAGATGGCACGCCTCAGCAGACAGATTCGCTCGTTTTGGATTTCGTCCGATGTATTGTATCGACTTCCACAAATGCTCTTCATTGCGAATGATTCGATCGTAGCTTTCATCCTGCCACAACGCTCCTGACAGCTTCAACGACGCATTGATTCTCCGGGCGCTAAAGGACTTCCAGCTGCCAATGAAGTCTTCAAGATCACGATCACTGGTTTGCAGGGGTCTGACGATACAATGCACATGATTTGGCATAATGACACTGGCTCCCATTTCGTACCGAACACCGTGAAAATGGTGCAGCGACTGATGCACGAGCGTGGAGTAACCGGATTCCTTCAACACGCAACTTCCGGCCCCCTGATCGAGCCAATGCTCGACACGTTCAAAGACCACGCGTGCCAACTGTTCCAGGATGCTGTTCGATCGCGGTGGCGGGTATCGACGTTCCCATTCTGCCTTCAGTTCCGCCAGTTCACGGAGCCTGTTTTCGGGGAGGGAATCGGCCAGACGAAACGTGACAAAGCAGGTCGCTCCCGACTGTCTCCAGTGGGGCATGTGCCGAGTGTAAATTCGCAGGGGAAGATCTTCTCGCAAGCCCTGAAATCCAGGAGGCGCAACACGATTCCACATGCAACTCATTCCGGTTGTAAAAAACTTGTAGGACGGGTCTCCAGACCCGTCCAGTTATCCCCTGTTGTACGACGGGTCTCCAGACCCGCCGAGTTGTCCATCATTCCCTGCACTGCCTGGTTTATCATGCGAACTCAAAAAAACGGAATCTACAATTGAAACTGTGTGTGCGGTGTTTGGACGGGCCTGGAGGCCCGTCCTACGCGAGCACTTCTGACACCGTGCTGTTGCTGTCGGCGAAGTTTTCGACTGGCACTTCCATCTTCTGTGCCATGGTGAGCAGCAGATTACTGAGATGTGCCCTGCTGTTGACGGCGGTGTGATAGATGCCGGGGTGTTTGTCGTAGCCCTGAAAATCCTTGATGAGGTTGTAATCGACGTGCTGGCCGTGCCTGAGCCCGAGTGCCGTGCCGCCTGCGAGGAGAATGGGCAGGCTGGCGTTGCCGTGGCTGTGCCCGTAGGCCATGCCGCTGCCGTACAGGGCCATCGTGGTTTCGATGAGCGGTCCATCGGCATCCTTCACCTCACGCAGTCGGTCGAGGAAGTAGCCGAACTGCTGCAGGTTGAACGTATCGCTGGAGGTCAGATCGGCGAGCAGTTTGGGGTTGCCGTTGTGATGCGAGAGGGAATGGCGGTCCTGTTTCACGCCGATCTCGGGCACGGCGGGACCGGTGCCTTCGTTTCCGGTGCTGAAGGTGGCCACGCGGGTCATGTCGGTCTGGAAGGCCAGTACGAGAATGTCGTACATCGTCCGCAGATACTCGCCAAGCCGTTCCAGAGAAATGTCGCGATTGAGTTTCGAGGTGACAGCGTCATCGATCGTGGGGCGAGGAATATCGAGCCATTTGTCGGCTCGCTGGGTGCGAATTTCGACTTCCCGAACGGAATTCAGATACTGTTCCAGTCGTCCCTTGTCTGCCGATCCCAGTTGGCGATCGAGCGTTGCGGCTTCGTCGATGACCGCATCCAGTATGCTTCCGCGTCGCTGCAGTCCCCGTCGCTGACTGGCCACGCCCCCCCTGGGCTCTTCGAACAGCTCGCGGAAGACGACGCCGGGATTTCCCTGTGCGGGAAGTTGAATGCCATCGGCGTTATATGACAGCGAATGCCCCTGGTTGCTGAGTTCGAGCGACGAGAATCGCGTTTGCGGTCCGGTCACGGTGGCAATGAGCTGATCGACCGAGATCGTATTCCGTTCGGACTGGCCGATCTTGCCGGCGGTGAGCCAGATAGTGGAGCAGTTGTGATGGTGGCCCAGCCCATGCGGATGATACAGGCCGCTGACTGGCGTGAGGATATCGCGGTGTTTTTCCAGTACCTGCAGGGGCCTGGACATCTGATAGTCCCTGCCGGCCGTGGCCATCTGGTAGTCCTGTGTGTTGACACCGTTTGGCAGGTAGATGAACACGCTGCGACGGGGGCGTACGGCTTTGTCGGCTGCGAGCAGCGGTCGCATGCAGTCGAGCGACGGCAGGGCCAGCGAGACACCAAGTCCCCTTAAGACGTGTCTGCGATCAATCAGCCAGTTCTGACGCAGGAAATCAGCCATGGATATGCTCCTGTGGAAGTTGTTAGTCATTATATCGTGGAACGGGGCTCGAGGCCCGTTCAAAACGCGGTTTTGCTGGCAATATGATTAAATTTCGGTCGGGCCCGGAGACCTGACCTGCGCCACCGCAATTGTTCTTCCGGCGGGTTTTCTGAAACCTCGATGTCAATTATGCGACCGCCCATACAGTCGTGATCCTTCCAATACGTGCGGAGCGTGTTCTCTGCCGCCGCAACGGAGAGGGGACGATCTTTGGCCCTGATCTCGTCGCAGAGAGATTTGTCCAGCCTTCCGAACAGGGTGATCGTGACAACGCCTCTCCCCCCGGTTTCGTGTTCCACATGGTCGATCCAGCCCGGCAACCAGCGAGTTCGCTGGTATTGGACATGAATCCGCCGCTGCATTCACGATTTTCCAGGCCTGTCCGTGGCGGGAATAGAAGCTGAAGTCGTCTTCCAGCAGAATTGCATGGTTGTATTTCGAGCCGTACAGTGGTGGTCCCGTGGTTGGCGGAATCACAGCTTCTTCACCCTTTGGCGGCAGACAAAACGAACCATGCAGATGCGTTCGAGGCGTCATGTCGCGCAGTTCCGCCGGGGCGCCGTGGTACCAGATCGTGCCATAAGGCAGCATGGCAAAAAAGCCGGGCCGAACGATTCTCCCGCGGCGAGTTCCTCCTGGACGATCCGGACATACCGTTCGACCTCGTCACGCGTCACCGGACGACGCAAGGCACGCTCGGTGAACCGATGCAGGGACCGGCGACACTCGCTGAACAGTGCCTCCAGCTGCTGCGGATCCTCTGGTGCTTTGGCGTTTCGAGCCAGACTGACGGGGAAAATCCCATCGCGTTTCCGCTGGGTCTCTTCGCTGATCGTATCTGCTGCCCGGAGACAGCGATCGACGTGGGACGGCGAGAGCGTCAGCAACGCTCCGATGCGATCGAAGCCGTGCCAGCGGGGATCTTCGTTCAGTGCGCCGGGCCGTTTGCCGTCGAAGTGAACACCGAGCGGGTCAGGAACCTTATGCGAATACTCATCGCGGCTGAGTCGATAAAGGGAGACCGGCCCGCAACGAGCCATCCGCGTTGCCCGGCCTTCGGCGATGCTGGCCGCGATCCAGTCCACGACGCGTCCGAGCTCTTCGGCTTTGGGCTGTGGTTCATCCTTCGTGGGCATCTCGCCGGAGTTCATCCGGAACACGACTTCGCTCCAGCGTTCTGCCGTCGCCTGATCCACAAAGTCTCGTGGCAGGGAATCGAGCCGAAACTGACCCGCCTGCCGATGCGCATCATGGCAACGCAGGCAGTAAGTCCTGAAGAAGGCCGTCGAAGCTTCGTCAGGTGGTACATCGGCAGCGAGACAGGTGCTGGCAAACAGTATCAGCAGCGTCGTCATCGGAGTTATTTTCAAGCGGCGCATTCCTGGTGGTCTCCTGCTCTGGAAAACGGGCTGGAGGACGGGACTGGAGTCCCGTCCTACTTTGAGCGAAACGTGTCGCTTTGCACGATGCCGTGAACCAGGGAACGCAAACCGTAGTCTTCTCTGGCGCCTTCATTCATGATGGCTTCGATGGCGGGCTGGTCCAGGGGTGTTGCGGGCTGGCCGGTGGCATAGGTGAGCAGATGTCGGGTGACGCCACGGGCAAGCTGGTCAGGCTGCTTCGCCAACATCGAACGCAACTCCTGCACTCCCGCGAACGCCCTGCCATCCGGAGTGACGCCTGTCGAATCGACAGGCAGGCCGTCCTTCCACTGGCTCTGGCCCCTGGGGGCCGTACTGTCGATCTGACGATAGCTTGTCCGGAAATTCCCCATCACGTCGAAGCTTTCGAGGGCAAAGCCATACGGGTCGAAGCGGGCGTGGCATGCTGCGCAGGATCCCTTGCCGCTGTGCAGTGCGAGCTGCTCCCGCAGCGTTTTCGCGCCGCGGGTATCCGGGTCAACGGGGTCGATGTTGGCCGGCGGTGGCGGGATCGGCGTGCCCAGCAACCGCTCGGCGACCCACACGCCCCGCTTGACCGGTGAGGTCAGGGTGCCGTTGGCGGTCACTTTCATGGTGGAAGCGTGAGTCCAGATGCCGCCGAACGGCGTGTCGGTGGGAAGCGGGATTTCGCGGATCGCGAATCCCTCGACGCCCGGGATGCCGTAGTGTCTGGCGAGCCGGTCGTTGAGCATCGCCCAACGCGGGGCCACGAAGTCGCGAACGCTGAGGTTCTCGTCGAGCATGTGGCGGAACGTGGCCTGCGTTTCCAGGACGCTCGACAGCTTCAGCAGGTCGTCGTAATCGGGGTAGAGGTCTTTGTCGGGCGTCGTGTTGTCGATGCCCCAGAGGCCGAGCCACTGGTCGAGGAAATCCTTCACGAACCGCTCGGATTTCGCATCCTTCAGGAGTCGCT
>Ga0169931_10012865_pt1 | contig 11529 bp, 3 predicted proteins | sample Kivu_15m_20L_FD_129675 | JGI IMG/M metagenome (GOLD analysis project Ga0169931, IMG submission 129675) | Freshwater microbial communities from Lake Kivu, Western Province, Rwanda to study Microbial Dark Matter (Phase II) - Kivu_15m_20L... | ecosystem: Environmental > Aquatic > Freshwater > Lake ... | reverse complement strand
TGCTTTATATTACGAAAGCGATTTCTTTTTGCTGTAGTGAAAATCAAAGATTTTGTTGCAGTTTTGAAAACAAACAGAGTCCTATTTCAAAATAATTTACAAATATTCTGATTATTTTGTTTTGTGTCTGTTTTGTTGCCCCGTTTCAACCTATTTTCTATTGTTAAGCTCTTCTTTGGTTCATTTTTCAATTTTTTTTATAAAAGCTTAATATTGTATACTTTTACAAAAATACATAATTTCACGGAGCAAGACTAAGTCAGAATGTATTAAAAATGATACTATTTCTTTTGTTCGGCATGATTAGCGCACATTTATTAGTCGGAATATTACTTTACTTTAAATTTGATGGCTAAATATTGTCGGCTCATCTTTTGATTAGCGGGATACAGATGGTAATTTTAATATTCTTTCTCATTTTTTCTCTTTTCGACTGCTAGAATCTTATTTGTTAAAAATAGAAAAGCAAATACTAATAATCCTAACAGGTCTTATACAAAAACATTAAAAATCAGTTTAAAGTATTGTATTAGGATAATAATTAGGTTTTTTGCTAAATGAACAAACAAACAATAATAAATTAAAATTTTAAATAAAAGATATGCGATTAAATGAACACTCTAACCCAAACAGTTGTGCTTTCTCTCAAAGAAAGGTTATTAGCTGCGAGCCAAGTACCTATGCAAATACCTACATAAACTGACAGACATAACTAAGACATATATTTTGAATATTAAAGAAAAGTTTTTATGGAACCGAGCAAACCTAAGTTTAATATTCCTCCACTTTTTCGAAAGGAACCCTAAATAATGCGATCTAATGTTCCCTAGGTGGAAGTGTAGATGGCTAATTTTAATAGCATGTTTTCTTCTGATGACTAGTAGGCTAAAAGAGAATTCAAAAAAAAAGTTAAAAAAAGGTTAATGCCAAGCCCACTTCAATGATCTTCTAACTATTCGAATTCTGACTCTTATCTATATTAAAAGTAAATAAATATTTAACTGTAGTATGATTTTTTGATAGAATAATCAAGATGGAAATATAGTATCGATGATGACGCGCTGCTAGTTGAAGCTCATCTTCAGTTCATCACCCGCAGTCTAAGGATAGCTTTGCAATTTTTTGTATATAAAATCGGTTGAAGCTCGCTGATCATCGTCATCTTATAGCATTCTATCTATTAGATCGACTAAACTTGAAGAGTAACGCAGACGTACGCTTGTTACAGTTTTTGAAATATGACTCATGTCAACTTTAAACTTGTCATAATTGTAGTAAGCCTCAGATTTGATGAGAGAACAGCACTCGAGCATAACCATTCCGATTGAAAATACGTCGGATTTAGGAGGATCATAAGTGATCAATTGAGTTTTCTTATGATTCAAGCACTTGAAAATCAACGGACTGAACAAAATGCCCTTCCCTTTGCTCATTTTTACTACTTCCTATTTATCCAAAGTTACCTACCAATTTTTTGAATCAAGCAAACATTTTTCCACCAATTTGAGATAATAGTCTTTGCCTACTAAAATATTTGACATTCTGATTTCGCCATGATGACTGCTTTACGAGTGAATTTGCTTGATAGCATTAATCAAGCTCGCCATTATCTTCCATACTGAATTACTCAAATAATACTTTAGCGTTCAGTAAAGTATTTGTCATGGCTTCGATTGCGTCTTTTTCGTAGTTCGTCTTACAACGAGTACTCGATGTATTAAGCATAGACCGTAAGTCCCTTTTGAATTCCGCAAGTTATATCACCTTAGATATTATCGACATGGTAAATGCCTAACAAGTTGATTACTGGTTTATGTACTCTATTTTAGAGATGTGATTTCATTTTTACGATTTCATACGATTTAGCTTCCTTGTGATAGAAAACAGATTTGCCGAAAACTTCTCTTTTTTTTGATTTTATGTTTTCATATATGTAGATAGTACCGTAAAGAGGACTGAATTTTTCAGCTACTTTGATATATTTACTACTGAAGAGTACTGAGAAGTTGCTTACTTAAGGTTGACACTAAGATCCCATTTTTATTTTCTTGAAATAAAGATTATCTCAATATATATTATTATCTAAGACGAAATCATATTAAAATTGCATTTTCATTCTGTTTTTTCTATAATTATTGATATCAAATCAAAAGTATAATTTATTTCAAATATTTGTGGCATCAGGCTATCATTAATTGATTCTCTCCTACCGAGCCTCATATTCGTTCAAAAGTTCCAAAACTGTATTTCGGTTGAAAGTTTTTTTCTTAATCGAAAAGCCCTCACTTTAAGATACATCAGTGGGAATGATCGACAGTCGTACAGCTTTCTTACTCTGCTTTTCCCTCAAAGGTTTCTTAAGCAACACTCGGAAAAGTTCTTCCTTGTCAACGAATCCCAATAACTTTCTTAGCAATTGAATAGATTCACTGTCCAGTGAAGTCAGTTCTGAGTTGCTTGAGCTTTCAACAGTAATGTTCTTTGGGACAAACTTGAGCACGTCAATTTGACTGGGCTTATAGTGCTTCTTTACCAAATCTTGACGCTCCTTTCTGCGGAGATAGTTGTAGGTCGATAGGGCCAAAGGTAGCTAGCCATCAACGGACTGCAACCTTACCTTAAGCTCAAATCCTTTTAGCTCTTTTTCTTTGGCTGATCCGATTTCAGTGATGACTTTTCGCGAGGAAAGTTAAACCTGAGTCACTGCATATCCCTTGGAAAACGAGACATTGACTTCAATGTTGTCTAGACAAATATTTGAAGCCTCTGCGATTCTGTCAAAGTAGGTAGCGAAGGCAAGCTGGTCGTCAACAGATGGTGCCACTCTGACTTTGTTGGTATCTTCGAGAGTAAAGGGATCTTTGGCAGCCACGTAAAGGAAAAGGGAGGCTGATTTTAAGGGAGTGGAGGTCAGTTCGCTTTGAATGTAAGCATCGACGAGTGTGGGCACGCTGGAGAACTGCATCTTAAATATGAAATATTATGCGATCGCCCGCCCATTAAGCCAATCAAATTAAACATAAAATTTAACATCAAAAACTTGCAATTAATATCTGAAATAAGATTGATGTGCCATACATCATCATCAAAGCTACTAACTTTCAGGTTTTTAATCCTCTTTAACTTAAGAAGAAGAAGATGCTTTTTAGTCTTCCTCTACATAGAGCACATTCACATTTTTATCAACGAATTAAGCTATATCCTTTGTAGTAAGACCTTAAAGATCACCTTAATAAAACTAAGGTCTGCCGACTTTGAGATCTATAAAGGCTAACTTATTTTTGTCATTGTCTTAATCTTTTAGCCATTAAATTATCGATTCATAATCGGGTTCGTCAGGATGCACATATCCGCAAACGATTTCAGTTTTATCTCGACAGTATTCTTAAAGTACTAAAAGTTGTTTTGATATCGTATCTCTAGAATGTTTGTTGATGAGTCCTACAATAGGTGTACCTGTTCTTACAGCTTTTAACAATTTTTTAGCAGGTTTTTACTCGCCCAAACTGACCAAAACAGGACTCGTTTAATCCTATAACCAGGAAGCTATTAAATTTGCATTAATTTAGCCTTTATAAACTCTTAGGGGCTACTTGTCGTGGATTTAAACCTGTATTAGGCCAGCCTGACCTTCTCCAGTAACGAGATAAATGGGATATCTGTTGAATAATGCAGGCAGACAACTTAGAAAATGATCTTATTTGACTCCATATATTGCTACATAGGGCTTATATCTATCATTTTTATTTATAGTGATAAGCAATTTTGATCTAGTGACTTCTTACACAAAAATTGTCAACTCTTTCGATTCCCTATCGCCCTAATAGTTTACAGGATGACCATTTATGTAAAGTATAAGAGTAGGAAAACCTGATATATTTTGCTAAACTCCGATATTTTTATAATGTCTTGCATCTACAGCTGCGAATAGAACATCAGGATATTTTTTTTTGAACTATTCAGTAAATCTGTCGTATTATGGGGCGAAGTCGATACAGTGTTGGCATGTTACACTGTAAAATTAAACAAAAACGTTTCTGTTAGATTTAATAGTTTAATTGAAATTTTATTAAGTCAGTTTTATTACATTCTTGTATTCAAATATTTTTTCTTTATCTCTTATAACTTCAAATGTTTTAAATATCTGATTTTACATGCAAAGACCAGCCCATGATTGAATTTCTTCATCTAAATAAAATTACAAATACCTGTAAATTGTTATTCGGTATATTGATATCCGAACTAAAGATCTCTCGAAACTATAAATACTGAGCTTGGAGTTCCAGGTTGTGTTTTGGTCACTTGAGAAACTTTTTTGTAAATTTGCGATCTTCCATCCATAAATGTACAAAGAAGTGTCTTGCTATGTAAATTGCACAGATTCTATAATAGCGGCCAGATTTTTGCTTTGTATTCTGAATCTTAGTGATCAAAAAATATCAGAACGAATTCATAGTCAATTTGTCTTTCGAAATATAGAGTGTTTCTAGTGCTATTCAAGGGCAAAATCACTGGTTTTAGCTTATTAAAAATCCAGTTAGAAAGCTATTGAGGAACAATACTGTTATAGTAATACTATAGATAACCTCCATCTTTTCTATATAGCCTCAAGAAAGGACTCGTAGATTAAAGAGAAAAGAAGCCACAATCTTCAGAAATAAACTGAGCCACTCGAATCAAATCAAGCTTATCTGATTCTAATCCACTCGCTAATATAAATACCTCATTTCCTATTTTTCGACTGGCTTCTTAGGCATCTATCTATTTAATCTACAAATTCATAATATTTTGAATCCACTGCTGAATGCTAGCAGCCTTTCTGTTGCCTTCATATCTTATGAGATTTCCCTTGTAGTACAAGCGAAATGTCGGATATCCATTAATATTGTTGTCTAAGCAAATTTCCTTATGGAGTTAGCAGTCTATTTGCAAGACTTTGTAAGATTTATCTTTTGCTTACTTTTGAAGAATTTATAGTTAAGGAGTGAATGCTTTACAATGTCCGCACCGCGGAGCAAGGTAAGCTACAAACACAAAGGAATTAGAATCAAGAAAAGCTTTAAGATTTTACGAAGTGTCGGGTGTAAATTACTGATTTCCTTAAAGACCTACTATTAATATCGCTAACAAAAGATTCGCTATCATTAATTATATGATGACACGTTTACTAAAAATGATGTAAATTTTAATAATAAATTAGAACTTTAAACTTCAAAGAAAAATGTAAATGACTTTTTAATTTGAAAATATAGATGTTAAGATTATTTAAACAATCACAAATCTATGAATTTTTAGTAATCGTCGTAGAAACTCTAGCGACTTTACCTGGAGTCGGCTGATCTTACGAGCATACTTGTTTGACTACTGATAGTTTCAATATTAATTATGTTCTTAACTGCTACTGAAACATGTTTTTCTATCAAAATAAACCCTTATCTTGGAGCTAGGTTTTAGGCATACAAAAATTTCTAGGGCGTTTGCGAAACTATATCGTACTATTCAAAACTATTAGGATTCGAGTTCATCATGGTTTCTAAGCAGTTTTTTTGGTCTTTTTCTGAAGTGAAATGAAGACATTTTTCGAGTTTTTATTTTTTTCTTTTGACCATTTTGAGAAGATCTGAATTAGTCATTTTAGTGTCTTTTCTGCTCTAAAAAAGAAGTGAAAACCTATTTTTGATGGAATTTTAATTACGTCCTTCAATTATTTTGGCCAATCTCGACCATTTTCTGCCATGCTCGATGTAACATTTCGCTAGTTGATAGTCTTCTTATTATGTCCATGGACCTCTGAATGAATAAATAACTACTTTTTCAGGTTCGGTTTCAGAAAGCAGCCATAGTGCTATCTGCACTGCTTGCCTGTTCTAAATGTTTTGTCCGGATTCAACTCATAAAGTTTTTGACTAATTGCTTTCCAATTAGGATCTTTAGAATTTTGTTTTTAAACCAAGTGCAAAAGCATCTACCGTTAAAAGGGAGACCAAGGGACACTTATGGTAGTGTTTGGAGCTAGAGAAAGATATCTAAACTTACAATCGATATCTGATCTGCCAGGAAGAAAGCTTGATATTGCTAGCCATTCCTAGGAGTCAAGCTGATCACATTTATAATTTTGAAGAAGGCAGAACTTATCGATTACATAAAGTAAGTAGTAAGTTTCTTCTGTCTTCCAGTTCTTCTTTTAGGCCATAGTTCTGCCTCTTTGGGTCAGTTTTCTAAGAGTATCTATAGCCTATTAGCTCGAAAAAAACTAGATATGCTTGGTAAGATGAGGAACTGTGGCAATATTTACTCCATTTTGCTGATCGTAGGGCAGCTGCGAGATAAGATTGACAAGATGAGACTCGATTTCCATTGGATTCGATGTGAATTAATATAAAAACTAAATCTGATTTTAAATTAAGATCGAAAACAGTTAGTTTTACATTTAATTATAATTCGAACTAATAAAATCAAAAAATAATAAAAAAGAACTCAAGAAACAGCTAGGAAAACTTTAGAACCTTTAACAAAATCTTTGTTAGCGTCTATCACCTTTATTGTGCTGCTTATTCTTTATAAAATATAGTTTACTTCTAGCGACTAGCATTTATTTTCGAATGCTTGGATTTTTCTGATTGTTTTATGGATATTTCAGGCAAAATCCTGTTATGCTTAGGCTATAATCTAAGTTTTTGTTCTAAAAGTCTAATATCTGTGTCTTTTTCTTTGTGCTTTGTTCCTAAATTGATGGAAATTTTCATGCTGGCTTAAACTTTTATTTGCTTGTTTTAGGACATTGTTTTTGGTAATTTGTTTATTTTCGGCAGTAAATCTGCTTTTAAACTTAGATTATTTATATGCAAATTAGTCTATGAAGTCCTCTTAGCGAACATAGATTTTTTAATCTAAGCGTCTTTTTGATAAAAAGCTTTGTGGTCAACAGATAATTTACCCTAATATGAAATAGTCTTTTTTACATGATTTATTTGATTATTTTTAGTCAAAAATACTGCAGTTTTATCTTTATCGATCATTTTTGAAGTCAATTTTTACTAAGGATTCATTTACTAAATGGTGTCGAGCATATCTATCTACTTATCTGAGGAAGAGTCTTACTAATCATTAAATTTAAGCAAGTAAGGATGTTTCAAAGCCTCTTATACAGTAATTCGCTATAAAGGATTCATTTTTAAACAAGCTTTCATAAAATTTAAAGCATTTTTCTATATTGATCCCAAGTAGCGCATTTCAAGAGGCTAGCTTACGTTTACTTCTGGCAAGAGTAAGTCTACAAATTTAGGATTATTGTCGAAATAGTAAAGCTGTTTTTTGCTCAATTTTCCAAGTGCTTTGTTGATGAGATAAATCTGATCGATTTCATCGTCACCAGGGAACATAGGTTGACCATCTACAAGCTCACCTATCATACATCCTAAGGCCCAAATATCTGCAGCTTGACTATAGGGCTATCCAACTAGCAGCTAGGGACTGCGATACCAGCGAGTGGCCACATATTCGGTGAGATCATACTGAGTTGGAGAAGGCAGGAACCTAGCGAACCCAAAATCACATATTTTTACGTGATCTTAGTCTTGATTTATTAGTATATTTTCAGGTTTGATATCACGGTGAATGATGTTTTGAGAGTGTATATAGCTCAGACTTCGAATGATCAGATATATAAGTCGATTGATAAGTGGTGCTGGCAGTCCTCTTGGAGATTTTTCGATGAGATTTAATAAATTTTTAGGAAAATACTAAAAAATAATGTAAACTTTTCCTTTTTTCTTGAAGGCTTCCTTCATGTTCACAACGTAGTCACTTTTCAATAATTTAAGCATTTTTATTTAGCGTTGTATGTTCACCATAGAGGCGTCATCTTATTCACCTTACTTAAACTATTTTATTGCGACTTTATAAAAAATATCGTACCTATTTCTTTACTGTTCTTATTCTGAGCTTTCCACACTATGCCATAAGCACCTTCATCAATCATGCCTACTATTTCGTACTTTTCCATTAATAAAACTTATTAATTTACAAAATATCAAGGTTTCATCCTTATTATTATACAAAAATATTATTTTGAAAATAGCCCTAATAGATTGTTAAGAGTTAATATTGAAGAACAATCTAATTTTTAAAATGATATTTATTCTTTTAATTAATTATTAAAAATGCAAAGAAATTATGATTTCGTCTTTAAAGTGGTTCTTTTGGGTCCATCAGGCACTGGAAAAACTGCTCTTTTGCATCGTTATAGTCAAAATATATTCCAAAGTAATCTGCTTCCCACAATTGGAGTGGACTTTAAATTTAGGTATTCTTCAATTTATTAAGATCTTTTAATATCAACGATAGTTATGTGAAATTGCAACTCTGGGATACAGCTGGACAAGAACGCTTCAGGTCAGTTCTGAGTTCCTACTACAAAGATGCAGATGCAATAATATTGGTGTATGATGTGCATCAAAACACGACCCTGATACAAATTCAAGACTACTGGATTAAGGAAGTTCTTAAAAATACAAAATAAGACACTTTAATCTACTTGTTCGCAAACAAATGTGACGGAGATTATCCTAGAATCGACAGAAAAATCGTATAATGGTGCAGATCTCAATGTATACAGCTACGAGAAACCTCAGCAAAAACGGGTAAAAACGTTGAATAGAGCATAAACTAAATTGTAAGTCATTTGACATAAGTAAAACCTCGATTAGAAACATCGAAAATGGTCTTAAGTCTACAGAACGCAGTTGTTCCTGAAGTAAAAAAATGTTGTTGAGATATTGATTGCAGACATGTAAATTGATATTTCATCATTTTTTATGATTATTAAAGATATTATGGCTGGTACATTTTGTTTTTATTTTTAGTCTAAAAATATTGTTAGTCGCAAAAATTATAAATCGTAAATTTATCAACGCATAGCTATTTGCAGCTATCAAGCACATAGAAGGTCATTATTATTGTAGAAACTATTTAAGGAAGCGCATCTATCCAAAGTTAGTTTTGATTAACTTACTGTGTTTAAACTATTAGTAATAACAACAATCATTATTGAAAATTCAATCCAAAATTTCAAGATTTAGATTAGGGTTTTAGATATTTTTTCAGAATTCAAAACAATATTCGATTTTAATTAATTAATTTACTAAATAGCAACTTAAATTTATCTACTGATGTTGTAATATTTGCATGAACTCATAAAACTAAATAGTTTTGCCTCAAGAGCTAGCTGATAAAAATCAAGATAATCTGCCTTTTTCAACGACTTAATCACTTCCTAAACAGCCTTAGCTCAAAGCTTAAAACTTTGATCTGGGAGATTCTATGTAAATAAAGAATGTAGTGATGAACTCAGTGCGCATGAATAAGAAACTTCATTAGTAAATCATTGAGAAATAATACAACATAAAGAACGAAGTGCAATCTACAAGCAATAAGCTGAATTCACTCACCTCTAATATTGAGAGCATCTATAGTAAGACTCAACATCTCTATGAAGAAGTAGTTAGGCAAAATCAAAAAACAAGATACATGGTCTAAGAACTGATTAAACCGTTTAGAGAATAATTGAGAGGAAAAGTTGATTAGACAACTCTCTCAGCACGCATGAAAATTCTTTTAGTCGAATTTGATAACATCGGACATAGAATTACTTATGATAAATATGGTCAATAGACCACTGTCTAAGAAAACAACGCTATCTTCGATCTTTTGAAAACTTAAGTTTTGCCAGTGATTAGCTAACTTTCTCACAAAATGCTAAAAAATGAATAAAGAAAGCAAAAATAAGAGCTGGAACTATAGTTAATTAGAAAATAATACTTAGCATAAAAAGAAGGTCGTTAAAAGATGTAAGCACATATGGAACACTTTAGATAACAAATTTAGTTGAAAACTAACTTGTTGTCAAAGAAAATATAAAAATCTTAGAATAAAGAATATTTGAATCAACAAAAAACACTTAGCTAGCTAGTAGATAAACTTTCTTAAAAAACTACTAGCAAAATGCTACTTCTGGAAGAAAAAATATAGTCAAAATTTGATCTAAATAATATATAGAATTACACATCTAAACTTGCTCAAGATGTCAAAAAGCTTATCGAAAGGACCACGGTAGAAGAACAAGGTTCAATAATCAAATAAGCGAATCAGCACATTTAAACTCTCAAAAAAGGACAGCTACTGTTACTTGAGAATATAAAATAAATATAAAATAAACTAAATAAGCAATAAAAATACCATCAAGACGAGTTTTAATATCAAAAAACAAAAATAGAAACCTTAATAACTAAGTTAGATGAAGATTTATAAAATAATTCACCAAAATCTGTCACTAGAAGAATAACTAAGTTAGAAACTATAACTAAGACCCTTCAGACTAATTTTAAAATCACTTAAAAGCTGCTTGCTGAGCTTTAAAGCTAAAATAAACATATTTGCAATCTACTTTCGAGTAAGGCTAATTACAGCGATTTTTTACTTTACGTAGAAGGCAAAGCCGATAAAGCTGATTATAAGGATCTTAAACTTATGTTGTAATCGACACATTTAAATCAAAAATAAACTTAACAGTTTCTATGTACTCAGAGCGACTTTCGATCTCCGACATCCAAAACCAATAAAAAACGACATTTTAGCAATCCTCATAGACAGTAATTTATTATCTCCTCACCAATCGCTAAGGAAATTCATAACAGAAAACTAAAAATCGATAGCATAGGAGGGAAAACACGATACATGCTTGGTCTAGACGAGCCACACTATTCTAAACGAGACTATATAGCAGCCAAGTAAAAGACCAAATTAATGTATCTACAGCTTTCAGGAAGTCAGCTCACTCAGAGTCAGATTTAAAACTTGTGAACCAAAACAAAAATAAATTATTATGATCATTGCCATCTTTACCAGCTCATTCTTAATAATACTATTCGAACTCTCTTTAATGAATGTTACTTGCAATACTTTACCCATATATAGTGCTTTTATTTATATCTTAAATTTTGGGTATGATAGTCAATTTTTGTTTGTCCATTCTGGCGAGGGGATACTTCTGGATGCGAGGCGCTCGCTCAGTTAATGCTTTAGAAAGACTGTTTAGACCCAACATCAATCCTTTAGGATCTTTTCTCTTGGGATTAGGCAGGCTCATTAGTGTAGATGGCACTGCAAAACATTTATTTATTGCAAAATTTTATAACTAAGGAACCATTACATTCTGATTTTTTGGATGCTATTTCTTCAAAGAAAAAAATCTTTTTATATGCTTTATAGCCACAATTTAAGCATTGATAGTCATGTACTGATTGAATACTATATTTGGTATTATGTTTTTACAAGAAGGTATTTAAAGCTTCTTTATATGATAGTTTCCCTTTCGAATTTTGTACTGAGCTAAATCGATTGCTACAAAATTATCTGAAGTCTATCGACCAGGCTCAATATTCGAACAGGTCTCTCTTGTTCTAGAGATAAAATTGGTTTCTGTTTATTTGCCAGTTTAACTCAATTTTTTATCAATTTTTTTGTGATTAT
>Ga0169931_10012864_pt1 | contig 11530 bp, 12 predicted proteins | sample Kivu_15m_20L_FD_129675 | JGI IMG/M metagenome (GOLD analysis project Ga0169931, IMG submission 129675) | Freshwater microbial communities from Lake Kivu, Western Province, Rwanda to study Microbial Dark Matter (Phase II) - Kivu_15m_20L... | ecosystem: Environmental > Aquatic > Freshwater > Lake... | reverse complement strand
GTCTAAACAACTCTGGCTTCTGCTCCACTTGTTTCGGAATCTTATCCCGCTTATTCCCTGGTGGTTGAGTTGAAGGCGACTCGTCCCGGACACAGTCTTTTGGTCCACGGGGGGGAGGTCGGTTTTTGGAAACATGACCTCTTCTATGGTGGAGCTTCGTATCGATATCAGGGAAACTGGATTGAGTTTAGACTCGGTTACTTTTATCGAGTCTCGAAAGCAGGAAACGAGCATCAGCCTCTGGTTGGTCTAGGTTTGACTATTTGAGTATTAAGGGCACAGTGTTGCTCGGGGGTTGACGTGGTTTTTAAGAGGTTTTTGAGAGTGCATCGCCCCGTCCTCCGATTCGTGTTTCTGTGTGCTGTTGCGAGCGTTGTAGGGGTTTCGTGTGACTGGAATCAACTCGCATTCCTAAACAGTATACCGTTTCGTACTCCGAAGACCTATAACCCTGCTGTGCATGTTGTGATCGCCGTCGATGGATTGTCTCCCTACGCTGTGGAAGAGGCGATGCGAAGGGGGGCCTTTGGTTCGGGACAGAGCGGTCCCATGAAGTTAAGTCAAGTGGTGACGCCATTTCCTGGGACTTCTGGGTATAGCTGGAGTCGAACTCTTCGAAGTGAGCGATTGGAGGGGTACGAGATTGAGTTTTATTCTCCTGAACTCGATCGAGTCGAGAATACCGGCATCATTGGGCTTGCTAAGCATGTGATGCCTGTCATTGCCGAGGACCTAAACTTTAGGGAAGATTATCTCACGAAGGCATTCGATTACTTTGCAACCGGTTACAGCCAGCAGGCCAAAACTTATCAAGAGACATTTTCGAGCTTTCCTAACTCGATGAACAGCTTCTTTTATCTCTTAGAGGGGCGCGCTCAAACGAGTCCGCTTTTTTTCGGGTATTTTGCAGAAATTGACGTGATGGGGCACATGTATTCCTTCGAAGACATTGTTCGTTCGCTTCAGTTGTTATCTAAGAAGATCGATCAGTTTCGAGCAAACCATCACGATCGTGAGTATCGATTCACTTTGATCTCCGACCACGGCAATGATTTTTTGCCCGTAGAATCTAGCCGCTTGGTTTCATACCAAGAGCTTATGCCCGCAGTGGGGGTGACCCCGGTCCGTACGCTCGCAGGTTTGGATCCGACACGCGATGTCTACGCTATTGCGATTGAGCATGTTCGCGTGACCTATCTGGCCATGCACACTCATTCCACCCTTCGCGAGGAGGTTGCGCTGCGGGTCTCTAGGATCGCATCGACTGATTTTGCAGTGACTCGATTGCTCGCGGCACCAGCAGGGGCGCCAGCGGGTTCCGAGTGGTATGGTATTTATGCCGATGGGGTTTTGGTGATCAGCTTTGGCTTTGATTCCAGTACTGATACCTATTGGATCCCTTCGACGGCACAGCTTACGCGAGCGGGGATCACACCTTTGGATTCTAGTCGGTTTAATGCAGAGGGTTTTGCATCGCTGACAGATGAAGAAGCTTTCGAGATGACTCGACTGGGAGTGTATCCCGACTTGTTTTACCGGGTAAGAACCAGCCTATCGACGACTTATTCTGTTTATCCGGCCGATGTCTTGGTTTCTTTGAAAAGGGAATATGTAGAGAGTGGGTTTGAGCTTCCCGGAGGCGCGAACGCGATTGCCGTCCAGGGGTTTCATGGTTCGTTGGATGTACTCGGCTCTATGGGAACTTTGTTGAGTGAAGATACCGGTTTTCCATCGGTAGTGCGTTCCGATAACCTTCTCGAATTACTTCCGGATCTGAAAGATCATTTGAAGGTCAATGTGGGCGAGGGCATGATTGATCCTGATGCGAATGCCTCGTTGGATTACTCAAGATTTTGAGGTCGGTTTTTTCGGAACTCGTGCTGCCATGGGGGTTTTTTGGGCGGGCTTGATCGTCGCGTCCGGGGCTGTTGGACTGCGGTGTGCCTCCATCCCAAAGGCAGAGCCAACTCGAGAACCTGCTCGGGCTCAAGTCATCGAGCGGAATCCCTGGATATCAGGCGGGGATGCGCGAATCTCCGTGTTGAGTTTAAATTTGTTCCAAAGACCATGGGAAAGGGAGGCTCGTCTCCTCGGAGCCTCTCAATGGATTTCAGAGCAGTCGGCGGATTGGGTTCTTTTGCAGGAAGTATCGCAGGGAATAGGTCCATGGAAATCAGACCCTGTGCGGTCCATATTGGATCGTTCGAACTCGTTTGATGTTTTTCGTGGCTGGCATGAATTGAACTTAGGAGTATATCAACTCGGTTTGGCCACGCTGAGTCGGCAATCGATCGCGAAGGCTTCGAGTCGGTATCAGGCTTTTCGTCAGAATGATTTTTTAAACACAAAAGGGTTCTTAGTGACCCACATTCCTGAGTCACCTCTGGGAGAGTGGATCGTCATCAATGTTCACTTGACCCATCGGCCGGGACTTCCGTTAAAAGAAGCCCAGTTCGCAGAGCTGACTGCGGCGGTGAATCAGAGTCAGGATGCCCTTCCACATGCGCACGTTTTGCTCGGGGGCGATTTTAATGCCACGCTTGAGAACTCTGCGTTCCAGGGGTTTCTTCGGGCGGTCGGTGGACAAACCTGGGAGACGAGCCTCAACCCTGAAGATCAGGCGCGGGGAACACAACATACTCCTTACACAGAGAAGTGTGATGTGGAGGGTAGAAGTAATCGGATCGATCACTTTGTTTTGGTGAAGCCCAAGTCAAGTGAAGGACCGAAGGTGGCTTTTGATCAAGCTGGTCTTGTGGTCCATCAAAGTGAACCTCACATTTCGGATCATTGCGCATTGCGCGTCGACCTGATCCGAGTTCCTTGAGAACGGTGGGGTTGCTGTTGGAGCTTAGGGGTGAGAGGGACTTCCTATGGCAAATTCAAATCTGATTTCTCTTTCTGCCCCTCAACTGGAGTCCACTTTAAAGGCCAACCCGATTGTCATTTTGGACTTTTGGGCTTCATGGTGTGGGCCCTGTCGTACGTTTGCGCCCGTTTTCGAGAAGGTGGCAGAGCGTCATCCTGATGTACTTTTCGCCAAGGTGGACACCGAAGCAGAGCCGGAGTTAGCAGCAGAGTTTCAGATTCGCTCAATTCCTACGCTGATGGTCTTTCGCGAAGACATTGTAGTTTATGCCCGACCAGGAGCGTTACCCGAGGTCGCGTTTGACCAACTGGTCACCGAGGTAAAAGCCTTAGACATGGACCAGGTTCGTCGAGAAATTGCTGAACAAGAGGCGGAAGAAGGTCAGCAGGAAGGCTGAGATTTCCTGTGGTTTTGAGAAAATCGGCCTTTGACTCCCTGGAGCTTTGAACTATGACCAAAGTACTATGGAATTGACCGTACAAGTTGAAAAAACCTCCAATATTCATCGCAAGCTCTCGATCAAGGTTCCTTCCAAGATCGTGGATGCAGAAATCCAAAAGGGTTTGGTCGCGCTTCAGCGTACGGCCAAAATCAAAGGCTTCCGTCCTGGGATGGTGCCGCTTCCAGTTGTGAAGCAGTATTACGGCGCTGACCTTCGCCATCGCGTATTTCATGATCTGATCGACGATGCTTACCGCGAAGCGATCCGCAAAGAAAAACTCCGCGCAGTGAGCGCTCCACAGATTGAAACTGCAGAAGAGCTGAAAACCGGAGCAGGAGAACATGATCACGAGATCAAAGAAGGTCACGATCTCAACTTCACGGCTACTGTCGAAGTTCTCCCAGAAATCGAAGTCAAGGGTTACACCGGTCTCTCCTTGAATCAAGAGAGCTCCGACGTGACCGAAGAAGATCTGACCAAGTTGCTCTCTCGGTTTCAAGACAACCACGCGGACCTCAATCCTGCAGATGAAGGTGCAAAAGCAGCGAAAGGCGACTACGTTGATCTGCACTTCAAAGGCGGTGTGGTGAACGAAGGCCAAGTGGATTACCGTGCCGATATGGAAGGCAGCCGCTTGATCGAAATCGGCTCCGATAGCTTGATTCCTGGTTTTGAGGACCAGTTGGTGGGATTGACCTCGGGTGGAGAGAAGACTTTCCGAATCCACTTCCCAACCCCATACGCTGAGAAGTCTTTGGAAGGGAAAGAAGCGGAATTCTCCGTAAAAGTGAATTCCATCAAAGTGAAGAAGTTGCCTGAGTTGAACGACGAGTTCGCGAAGACTGTAGGCTACGAGTCTGTTGAAGACATGAAGGCAAAAGCTCGCGAACACCTTCAGGCGCAAAAGACCGAAGAAGTCGATCGTAAGCTCAAGAGCGACCTCCTTGCGGCGATCATCGAAAAGAATCCTTTCGATGTTCCTCAGAGCTTGGTTCAGGCTCAAACTCGCTCTTTGGCTCAAGACATCGCAGCGAATCTCCGTGGCCAAGGATTCACGGATCAGATGATCCAGGAAGCATTGACGGCTGAGCTCGGTGCACTCAAGACTCGCGCTGAAAACCAAGTCCGCGCTAGCCTCCTTTTGGATTCGATTGCAAAGTCAGAAGGAATCTCAGTTGCAGCTGAAGAAGTGGAAGCAGAGATCGCCAAAATGGCTGCGAATGCAAAAATGGAATCCGAGAAGGTTCGTGAGTTCTACGAGAAGAATCCTTCTCGTCGTGACGACATCGAGTTCCGCATTAAAGAAGATCGCACCATGACCTTCTTGCTCGAAAAAGCCAAAGTCAAGAAAGCGAAGTAATCCAGGGTTCACTTTTGGACGAGGGCATCGCCGCAGGATTGAGTAGGCGGCCTGCAGATCGTCTCAGGTGACAAGGAAGACAAAGCAATGGAACGGGGCTCTCACTTTTCAGTGGAGCCCCGTTTTTGTAGGGACCATTTGAGTCGATTAGGTCGAGCAGTGGAACCGAGGGATGATCGAGTCCACATTGGGCGCACTTCAGTGGTTCGTTGATCTGGGTTTGATACAACCCATGGTTTCTTGCGAGCTCCTCGAGGACTGAACTTAGGGGCATGGTCCATTCGATCAAGTAACGGTAGCGAGTGAGGCGATCGGGGGGTGTCACCGCAAGTTGATTCTCCCTGCGAGATGCGCGGGCGACGAGCAGAAAATCCATCGGACCCGCCTGAAGGTGGATTCTAATCCAACGCCGTTCCTCAATGAGGCGCGAAGTACGGAGGAGAGCCTCTGTATTGTTCAGGGCCTCTATGACTCCAACCTCGAGTCCTTCCTGCAAGGTATAAGTATCCAAATGCACTTCCCAACCCGAATGGATCATTTCCAGCCCTCTTTGTGCTTTCAGATCGCCTTCTGAAGCTCTGTCATTGCAGAACTTCTGCTTGAGCAACGAGGCAGGAGCAGGAACTATGCCATCTTGTTGTCTTGGGTGACTTCGATTCGAGGAGCAGCCAAAGGGATGCCTCGCTCTTGAAGTTTTTTGAGTGCTTTACGGAGAATTTCGTCGCCGATGTGCCACTGAGCTCCGTAGTTATCTAAAAAGTAAATCAGCCGCAGATTGACCCAGGACTCATGTGCTTCCGTAGCATAAACAAAAGGTCCGATATCCGCTCTGACTTCAGGGTGGCCTTTCACAGCAGCGATCAGGGTTTCGGTCGCCGTTTCGAGGCTTTCCGTATAAGGGAGCTTGAAGTTGATCGATCGGACGATGGGGTGGCGATCCGTTGCGAAGTTCGAAACCTGTGAGTTTGCGATGACACGGTTTGGGATGGTGATGAGTTCTTCGCCGACAGCAATGAGAATGGTGGCTCGCCAAGTGATCTCATAGACCTGGCCAATCCATTTTTGTCCGCTCGCTTGTACTTCGATCCAATCCCCCAACTCATAGGGCTTGTCGAATTGGAGTGCGACCCCAGCAAAGAGGTTTCCAAGCGTGTCTTGGAGAGCAAGACCGAGCACGATCGAGAAGACGGCCGAAGTTGCGAGGAGGGGGGCAATATTAATGTTGAAGACTACAGACGTCGTCCAAAGAAGAAGGCCTATGTAGAGAAACAGAGTGAAGAAGTTCACTAGCAATACAGGCACGCCCGCTTTCATGCTGCTGAGGAACAGGTATTCAAAAAGCAAGATGCGTGCAGTTTTCACGAAGACGATGGCTCCCGAAACAATTGCAAAGAGCCCGAGCCAAGTCCCGACTCGCCTCATCACAGTTTCGAGTGCACTGGAATCGTGAATCGTTTTGTAGAGAGCGAGTAGAATCAAAAAAAAGATCAGGTGTGCGAGAAGGTTATTGAAGAGTCCCTTTAGGAGGATGTGCCGTTCCTTGGTCACGCCTTTGAGGAAGATTCGGTAGAGGACATAGCTGGCGACACTCATCAGGAAGATGAGAACCAGGGGCTCGCCTTGAAGGATGGAGTCGATACGTTCTGTCGTGACTAAGATCGGTTTCATGGTCGCTAAAAAGAGTATAGATCTCCCTTCTTGTTATTGACAGCAGCGTTTTAAAGAGGCGACCACGTTAGCATTATGACATCTGCATCCTCAGCCATTACCTATTGGAATCGCGCGAGCAAAAAACTCGAAACCGAAAAAGTCTACGGCGACACGCTCGTTCGTTGGCTCTATGGGTCGAGAACAGGTTTTCGGTTAGCAGATTTGTTCTTGGTTCGGCCCTGGTTGAGTAAAATTGTCGGAGCCTACCAAGACACAGGAGTAAGCTCAAAACGAGTTCCTGAGTTTATCCGCCAGTATGAAATTCCAATGGATCAGTATGAGGGGGCGGATTTCTCTACTTTTAATGACTTTTTCATTCGGAAGTTTAAGTCGGGAATGAGGGAGTTTCCTCAGGAAGCCGAAGTGATGGGGGCTCCCGCAGAGGCACGTTACCTGGGATTTGATCGTATTACTGACCAGCAGGTATTTCCTGTGAAGGGGTATGGGCTATCAGCGGTGAACCTTTTGGGTTCGCGGGATGTGGCAAAGCCGTTTATTGGGGGGCCTCTTCTTTTGGCTCGGCTTTGTCCTGTGGATTACCACCGTTTTCATTTTCCAGATGATGGTCGAACGCTTTCACAGTTTCGGGTCCCTGGGCGCCTTCACTCGGTCAATCCGATGGCGTTGCGGGCGAGCGATGAGGTGTTTATCCGAAACGAGCGTCAGGTTGCTATTCTCCAGACCCAGAACTTCGGTCGCTTAGCCTATGTTGAAGTGGGGGCCATGTGTGTCGGAAAAATCATTCAATCATCTCCTGAGGGTCAGAAGGATTTCCGACGCGGTGAGGAGAAGGGATACTTTCTCTTTGGCGGATCGACAGTGATAGTTCTGGGTGAGCCAGGGGCTTGGGCCCCGGATCAGGATCTTTTGGAGCAGACTGCGCAGGGTCGTGAGTGCTTGGTGCGTCTGGGTGAGCCAGTTGCACGAGCAAAAGCGCCCTCACCACGGACCTAGTCTCGACGATCACTTACCTGGACTGAGCTCCACAAGGTCTCCGACCATTACCACTCGCGGTGAGAAGCCCGGCGTGACATCAGGTGGAGCATATTCATGAAGACGTGCAATCGCTGCGTTGCTCTCGACGTGGATTACTTTGAGACGAGCGATAGGAAAGGTCACATCTCGAAACACCTTTTGGTTGTTCATGTCGTAGGTAGGCGCTTTCCTCATAACCCGAAGGTAGGAGCCCGGCTTGACGCCTTGATTTGAGCCCATATTGACAAAGTAGTCCCGGTTCGTGGTCTCACCGGGAAAGCCGAGATCAACTGGGCGATAGGTACTGTAGACAGTGAAGCCAGCGTTATTGGCCTGTAGGGGAGTGCTCGTCATGAATACGAGAGCTAAGCCACTCCAAAGCAATAAAACGAGTCGTTTTTTTAGGCTCTTCATGGACGGTCCATCCTTGCGATCTTCTTGGGTAAATCGTCACTTCCATGACGGGTTCGCCTCCTTGCGTCGATTTGGATTCGGGGTGCATTGTAGGTCATCCAAGACCTACATTTTCCTATCGGCAGAATTCGCCGAGAGTTGATGTTTTTTCCGCCTGTTCTCGGAGGTTCGATAGAATGGGGGTATGTGGATGAGATGGCGTAAGCAGTTCGGTGTGTGGGTTTTGATTTTTGGGCTTACGACTCTACTGCCTCATCAAACGCAAGCAGCAGATCGAGTGTATGGGTTTGTGATTGAGAAGCAGGAGCAAAAGGCAAAGAACCGATGGAGTCTCTCGGAGTGGCTCGAGGTGCGAGACCGGATGAAGTGGATGGATCTGTGGTTGGCGATGAATACGCCGTCCCCGTTTGAGTTTTTTGTGGCCCCCATCTATCGCTGGGTCACTCTTCCCGGGGGCGCTGTCGAGCAGGCCAATTGGGCTTTTCATGGAGGAGCGTATGCTTCAGTGACAGGCTTGGAGATCGAACGTGATTTTTCAAGCACGCCGGATCTGAGTGCACTGCTAGCGCTCAGGGTGTTTGGTTATCATATTCAAGGCACCCACCTGTCTGTCCAGGGCGGCGTGCGAATCCCAAATGATCGAATGACTCATCGTAATCTCTTTGCGGGGGGTGAGCTCGTCGTCTATTTTGGGAGATTTTTTGGTCTAGAGGGGGTGGGGCGTTACCATTTTCCCGCAGCGAGTGGTGGAGAGGATGCCCGAGCGAGTGGCTGGAGATGGGACTATGGAGCATTCATTGACTTCAAGTGGGTCCGCGTCTTCGTGAACGAGCGAGAGGAGCCCCTCGCTGAGGGGGAATCTCCAGCTCGCAGTTTGAATTTCGGAATGAAGCTGTTTTTTTGAGCGATCACGAATGCTGAGTTGAGCTGATTAAGCGGTCTTCGAAATGCGTCTTTCAATGCGATAAGAGCAGCACTTTCCATGGTCATGGAACAGACATTCCTCATCGTGAATGGCTACCAGCTCTTCGTTGTGTTGCTCAATGACTAGTTTGAGAGTGTGCTTAAACTGCTCGCAAATTCCATTGCCCAAACGTTCGGGTTTCCAGGCTCGGATTTTGCGGAGGTGCTCTGCTGGCTCGATGATGATCCGGGAGGTAGAATCGTCAACCGGCTTGATCTGAAATGAAAAGTCGCACGATACTTTTTTTTGGTACGAAACAAAGGCCTCGAGGGAGGGCTTGCTGGCGACTTCCTGTGGGAAGATCGTGCTGACACTGCTGATAGGTAGGTCAAATTGTTTGGTCAATTCCATCAGTTCATTGAGAACCAGGACATTGACCTGAAAGTCATGATCCAAAAAGATGTCGGCGTCTATTCCGCGCTCTTTGCATGCCTGCTGAAACGCATCTGGTCCCAGCTTCTCCTTAAGTGCGAGTGCCCAGGGGAGCATTGCACGTACTTTCAGGCCGCGTTGTTTGAGAAATCGATCCTCGAGTCGGTAGCCTGTTTCGATTGGAGCATCCTCCAGGCGAAGAGGGCGTACTGATTCGATGTATCCGAGGAGGATACTGTCGGGCGAGATTTCGGCAAGCCGGCAGAACTCAAACCACTGAGGTGCTGAAGGTGTAATCTGAGCGTGCTCCATTTTGGAGAGTGCCCCCTGCGTGATTGCAAGCTTATTGGCCACGGTAGCCTGAGAGAGATTAGCGCGCTTTCTGGCGGTCCTCATGAGTTCGGCGACTTTGTATTGGGTGAAGTGGGTGTTGTGTTGAACCATGTCTCTCGCTGCTCTCTCTCAAGGAAGTGGAATGAGTAGGAAAGAATAAGCCTGCTTATTCTTCAATTTCAATAGTTTACATTTGCATTTTGCAAGCAACGCTTATTTTGAGCTTGGGTTGTTTATTCCTTATTTACTAAATGAATCAACCAACAGGCTGGTGTTATAAAAAAATATTCCAATTAGTTTTTTTGTGCGCGAAAACCGTGCGCATCGGTTTCGTTCAGTTCAGCTGTGTTTTGGTCAGGAGTGAGATCAAATGAGTCAGGTTTCAGGTGGGGCCTCCAAATTGGAGGCGATGGTGTCGTGTCCGAAGCAATCAGCACTCCTTCACGATCTGAAGAACTCACTTTCTTCGGCTGAGCTTTGCTTGCATGTCCTCTTTGAGTCCTTGGAAAACCCGGAAGATCACTCGCGTGAAAAGCCTCTGTCGTCGCGGTGGGAAGAGCTTCGAGGGGGTTTATTTCACTCTATGCGGAGCGCCCGGCACCTGGTGAAGGAGCTGTCATGTTTGTCGGAAGGCTTGGGTGATACGCCCGTGATCTGCTCGGCCACTTCAAAGGAGGATCTACCCGCCTCCCTTCGTGAGATCTGTGACTCAGTGCTGTGGGAGCACTCCGAGAGGCTTCGACTTTCACCTCATCCCGTTGAAGCGAGGATCGAGTTGCCCACGAAAGTCCAATGGAAGGACCATCAGCTTTCACGGGCGGCCGGAGTCTGGCTCGTGAAGTAGGGTTTGATCTGGATATTTTTGGGGCCTCTTGGGGAGACCACCGTATCGTAGTCTCCCTTTGGATTTCAGTGGCCCACCTCGCAAGGCAGTCTCTTTAGCTTACTTCTTCGCTGCCTGGTGCCAGTCAGCAAAATCGGGATGGATTTTGTTGTTCTTCTCTGATGCTCGGATGAGCCCGCTTAAAGTTTTGGATGGCCATTTCTTTTGGATCAGGTTGACGAGCCATCCTGGAAGGAGTCCTTTCGGATTGGTCCGGACTTCAACAGTCATGCGAGTCTCTTCTTTTCCGGGGACTGCTTCAAACTTATAGAAAGTTCCTTCGACCACAGCTCGGACGCAGCACTCCTGCTCAGGTTTTTTTGGATCGATGGTGGACTTCACCGTAGAAATAATGGTTCGGTTTGTCGCATTAGGGACAGCTTCAAACTCCATCACATAATCACGGTCTGTGATTGGAAATGGGAGATCAAACCGGATCCAATATCGCTCTGCAAGTGGACGATCTTTGAAGAGCGACTCCTGTGCGTAGTAGCGATCCACCCACTCTTTTCGCTGACTAGCGTCAGTAAAAGTACTCATGATCTTTCCGATGTGGATGGGAGCGACAATCTCGCCTTTAAATGCAAAAAGCGGACTTCCAGGGATTTCCATCTTAAATACTTTCACTCCGTCGATCACGCCTTGCTCAACCCAATTGTTGGCGGCGTCGCTCGAAGCGTGTAGGCCTTTTGGGCAGTTCATCACCACGGTGAAAGCCATTAAAAAGATCACAAATCGAAAGCGAATATTACGCATAAATGAGCTCCTAGTTTAGTGCATCGTTTGGACTAACCATTTAGATACTCAATGATTTCGAGATTCTGGCAAGAGGATTTGCTTAACTTATAAAACCAGAAGGAACCCCGTTCAGATTAATGAACTGTAAACTCGAACGAGTTCAGATGTGATGGCCTTGGGATCAAAGAGCTGAAGGGCTCTTTGATAACTTCTGTCAGAAATTTGATGCCGTAATTCCGGTGACTGGAGCAAATTCAGAATGGCTGATGAATACTCGTCAGTTTGATCGGGGTCGATACAGACTGCATCTTTGCCAGCGATTTCCGGCAGACACGAAAATCGAGATGTAATGACTGGTACACGACTCAGTTGGGCCTCCACAATCGGGATACCAAACCCTTCATAGACTGATGGATAGAGGGAGATCGTTGCACCTTGAGTCAGGGTAGGGAGATCGCCCGAGGGGATGT